>JAEIGA010017792.1_pt1 | contig 10825 bp, 10 predicted proteins | sample 9270691 | NCBI WGS metagenome assembly JAEIGA01 (sample SAMN17057246, study PRJNA624740) | gut metagenome | biome: biome; isolation source: fecal sample | host: Bos grunniens | place: China: Xizang | collected 2019 | reverse complement strand
TCAAACGCCAATTTCGTTTCACAAACTTATTTGGATCATCAAACCAATGATAGTAATACTTACCTAAATATGGATCGCCTGCATCGTATGGATCGTAGTAACTTTCATAATATCCGGCCTTAATAAAGAACTCAGCTTTCCAACGCTTACTCTTTCCAAACGGAAGCACATAACCATAGCCTAAACCTCCACCAAATCCTTCACCCTGATAACCACTACCGCCATCTGCATCAAAGCAGATATCATACAGATTAGCATTTGCGTATGCTGAAAGATAATGACCACTATAGTTATTATCCCTCTTAAAATATCTGCGCGCTTCAAGCTGTGTATTAAGTATTTGCAGATATTGATGCTTTTCATCTTTTTTCATCCATGGAAATATATGTTCCACCATAAAAGACCAGCGGCCATCCATTTTAGGATAGAGTTCCAACTCAACATTCCAAATCGGCGCAAGTCCCATATCGGGAGTAAAAAATGAATTATAGAGCATATTCGTCTTAACAGCCAGCAATGGACGTTTTACATATTGCGACTCCAATTCGTTTGGTGGGTAATATATATAAGGTATAGATTCATCCAGTGATTCGACAGATCTGAATCCTGCAGGTTTGAATATATCAACAAGATACACTATATAAATACCGGTATTTCTAATAACAGGATAGTAGGTTTCAAACAGATATTTATATATATCACCAACAACAGAATCTGCGCCCAAAGAATATTTCATACGTCTCTTTGCCGTATCTAAATCATCATCAACACCATCAATAACTTCTATAACTCTCTGCTTACTTTGCTCTTGCATCAACGGATCCGCCAATACATAGTAACGAAGATTTTCCCAGGATTCAGCTATCTTTCTAATTCGGACAAGAGGCTCCAAATTTGTATATCTGAATAACAAAGAATCATAAACAACCTGCGCTCTGTGTTCCGTAAGCCAGACATTTCTATTATACGGACCTTCAGGAGATGATTGAGAAACCAAATCTATATACAAGATATTACCTATTCCTAAAGAATCTATCACAGACGCCACATCATTAAAGGAGGTTTCATTATCCAGATAGGTAAAATCCAATTTGGCATTATCAAGTCTAAAGTGAACATCAGCCTTAAAGGCATTTGCCATACCATTGCGTTGCAAATTAACAGGAGAGATATAGTCATAAGAAACTCCATTACGCACAAATTGTGCATTCTGCGCAAACAATGCCTGTGGCACCAAAAAGGTCAACAAAGACAGACACCTTAAAATCCTATACAAAACAACTTTCACACTAAGACTATTTTTCAATTGCAAAGTTCGCATTTTTTAAAACATACAGATATAACCAAACAAATGATTTTTATTTCAATATATAAATAAGGTGTATCAAGAATGAACAATTTATAAAAAATAGCACAAATCATAAAATACATTTTGCAATTTATTAAAAATATATGTCATTATTTAATTTTGTATCAAAAATAATTCATAATTTTGCAGCGAAAATACATTTCATCTTTTCAACATTAGATTTATGCTAAGTCTTACACTTACGTTGATTCCATGTATTTTATGCGTTATGTGGTTTATTTTATCCACTACACGTAAAAACAAAGACCTTCACCAAAAGGCCTTTGCAGTCATCATGTTTATATTCGTACTATATTTTTATATATCCGCAAGCTATACTTCACCCTTAGTGAATTATGAACACCTTGTAATAATGGACACCATTTCAAAATTCATAATACCATTTGTATTTCCTATCAGTTATTCCTATTTCAGAATGACATTAAACATAGAAAAGAAGAATGCACTACAACAGTTTTTTTATATTCCTGCCATAATAATAGGCACAGTAGCCATTTTCTCCATTTTTTATCTGGGATTTGAAAACATGCAGGAGTATGTAATAGCCAAAGAGACTGAGCATACACGCTTTCCATACGGTTATGACACTCCGGAATACAGAAACTATTTCTTTTTCTGCACACAGGTTTTTTCTAATGTAGTCATCTTAAGTGCAGTACTACTAATCATCTATATTTCCGTTAAGTTATTCAAACGCAACAAAGGAAAAAAAGGCAGATACTACCTGTTTATACGTAAAAGCGTAGATAGGACAACAGTTATAGGTACTATGATGATTATAATCTGCATACTATCTGCAATGCGTACCCACATGGGACGATTCTTTTTGGTAGAAAACAACACCCTATCTACAATAATGTTCTTTATTCAAGCAATAGCTGTATTTATATGGGGTTTCATAGAACTATTCTTTGTGGAAGAGATTATTCCACTTAAATCGCTACTGAATCCTATAAAACAGATTTACGATTCTGCCCCACAGAATCTTAGTGCAGAAGATATTGCAGACATTTTATCACACGAAAGTACTGAATCAATAAATTTCTATCAGCATATCAACCAAAGATTCATAGAACTGATGGATAATGACCACTTGTATCTTACACCCGGCTTATCAGTAGATAGTGTAGCTAAAGAGATAGGAACAAACAGAGCATACATTTCCAGACTGCTTAACCGCACATACAATTCTTCATTCCCTGAATTTGTAAACAACAAACGCATAAAGTACGCCAAACAGTTATTACAAGACGAACCTGATGCTGTACTTGAATATGTAGCCATAAAGAGCGGCTTCTCCACTCTATCTCAGTTTACAAGAAAATTCAAAGAGGTAACCGGACAGTCGCCACGTCAATGGCAGAAGTCGAACAAAAAAACTATCAGACCATTATGATTGAGACAGTAATACTTTTAGCACCAAGCATTTTCTGCCTTATTTGGGGTTTGATAAATGTAATGAGCAGCGCCAGAACATATCGTTACTGGATTTTCAGTTTACTTATGTTTACAGCTACACTGTATCTATATTCAGAAACATTTCTATTTGCCGGTTTGGATAGCAAAAGAGCACTTATGATATCAGACTTTGTATATAGATTTGCAGCGCTCATATTACCTACAGTCATTATGCTCTATTCCAGAAGAGTTGCATTCCATAAATATCATTCAAATTGGATAGCAATACTACTGATATTATCCATTATTCTTGTAACAATAATCGCATATACAGCCAGTCTTATAGGCACTGATAATTGCATTAAGTTTTATAACGACAAAAGTCGCGGCATAGACATTGAGGCATACCATAGCAGTATATATACAATCCACTACACACTTACATTCCCTATTTACAGAATATACGCGCACGGGTTGTATATATGCACATTTGCATACATAATATTCTGTTTAATTAAAAGAGGAGTCAATTGGCAGATGATTATAAAATTCCTGAAAGGAGAAAAGATGGAAAGACACAATCTTCAACTGCTGTTTATTATAATATTCACTTTATTCATATACACCAGGTTCTTTCTAAAAAGAACTTTCCTGAACGATTACACAATAGGATCTTGTTCTGTATCATTAATACTCTGTATTATTGTACTAATAGTAGGATATGTAGAAGTGTTCGTTAAAATGCCTATGATACAGGCTACAGCCATATTACACCCTATTGAGGTAATAACCGTACCTGAACCGGTCAACGAGAATACAGAAAAGAGATTGGAAGTAGATTTATCTATAAGTAAAAAGTTCTTAGACAACCAAAGCAAATTCAGTGAAATGTTTGAAGACCTGATGGAGAAACAACACTACTACACCACAAAGGGACTTACCCTTGACGACGTTGCGAAATCCATGCAAACTAATAAAACATACATTTCATTGCTGGTTAACAACATATACAAAAAGAGTTTTCCTGACTATATAAATTCCAAACGAGTAGAGTTTGCAAAAAAACTTCTTAAGGAATCAAAAGGCAGTATGAAGATGGAAGAGATAGCCGATAAGAGCGGATTCCAATCTACAGCACAGCTTGCAAGAAAAGTCAAGGAGATTGAAGGATTAACACTTCGCGAATGGATTACAATTGCAAATCAAATAAAAAACTAATCTAATATTAACTAACCAAAAAAGAGTGAGGCAGCGATTGCGAAAATCCCTGCCTCACATTTTTTACAGTATTACAAATCTCTAATATTAAAGTCCCATTGTACCTAACATTGCACCTGCATAACGACGGCCTAATTCACGTACACCCTTAACATTAAAGTGCAAACGATCTCTACCTGCAGGACATCCGTAAGCAGGAATAACTATTGCTTGTGGCAATGTTTCAGGAAGTTTCTGGATTACGTTATTATGACCTGCGCAAACACCCTTCTGGTCGGCAGAAACCACTTCGCCTGCCAATAGAGGAATAGAGCCGGCCTCTAAGCCAAGATCAGACAGTATATCATCGTACACCTTCTTAACATTTGCAGGCCAATTTTCATCGTTTGTATTTGATTCACCCTGGTGCAAAAGAATACCTTTAATCACACCATCCTGCTGAGCCTTCTTACAGAGTTCAATAAGACGATTATAAGGATTTCCACCATATTCATTTGCTATATTCTTCATCCAGTCTGCTGCAGATGCAGTATATGATGCACATTTATCTTTATCAAACATATCTATAGAGCAACCTGCTACAGCTACCATAACTACACCAACCTTTACATCTTCCGGTAAATTCTGAACCATAGTACGGCCAAAATAGTCGGCCGGAGTAAGACCTGTACTACAACGTGCCAATGGTGGAACTGCAGTACGCCATTCACCCATCTTGTTATCGCCACAATCAACTGACTGCATTGTTAGGAAACGGGGGCTTACATTCTCTAAATCCTGAGCCTCTGGTCTTGGATTACCTTCCATATTTGACTGTCCTATACAGATGTAAATGTGGAAATTTGGATCGGGCTGTGCCATAAGTTTTATTGGAGCAAAAGCCAATGCTGCCAATAAAAGAACTGATAATTTCTTCATTTGTTATTACTTTTAGTTATTTATAATGCAATTTTCGTAATAAAAACGGATTTCTGCAAGAAAATAGACACCTTTCAATTAATTTTGTCAAAAAATAGAACTGATTTATGGGCAAACTAACAACAAAAGCAAATAACGCATTCTTATTAGGCGGTCTTATTATGATGGTAATGGTATTTCTAATAGTATTCATCTTCATTCTATGGGCATTCCGCATAGATAGAAAAATGGATTTAGGAGAGAAGTATCACCAGAGATATGAATTTGTTTTAGATGAGAGCACATTAAACAAACCACTACAGATGTACGTCAATGACAGTCTTATCTTCAGTGGTACACCAACCACAGTCTTCACTCTAAACATAGATAGATTTGCCACAGAAAGCACACTGCTTATAGTAGATGGCGAATCGGATATGGTAAGTCTGATAGAGCTTTCTGAGGAGGGAGAAAAACTAATTATACGCAAAGAAGGAACAGAATATACAGGTGCTAATCCTTAAGCACCTGTAATATATTTTTATACGCTTCAGGATTATCTAAGATTCCTATTGCCAAATCCAGACATTTATCATCCTTAAGACTATGATACAGTCCTCCGCGCTGATAATAATAGCGTGTAGTAATCTCTATAGCCATCAGGCGTTTCAAATCTTCGCGGAAAACCTCTAAATCCTTATCCATATCATATTGCAGTTTCTCTGCTAAAGATTTAAACTCTTCTGTAGCTTTATCTGCCAACCCTTCGAGTTCTGCCATATCTTTAAGCATGTCAAGAGCCTTACTGCTATTACTTTCAAACTTGAAATTTGAATGACGTATAAAATCCACAAATTCATCAAACAGAGAATCACTCACCACAAAATCCTCCATCTTACCTATTGTAGGATTCTTTAAACAGTAGTTATTTATAAAGTCAAACAGTACAACATCGGTAGAGATACGGTACAATATATCGGGCATAGTATCCAGTACACAAACCGTATCAGGATAAATGCCACCATCCGATTTTACAGTTCTTCCGGCTGCAGTATAAAATTTGGTTTGCAATGTATCTGCAGTTTGCTTATCATCCGTTCCATTTCTACGAGCCGCATAATCTACCTTCTGAATACAACGTCCGCTTGGTATATAATATTTTGATGTAGTTAATTTCAAAGTGCCGTTATATGGTAGAGGACGAGTACTCTGCACTAACCCCTTTCCAAAAGTTCTATTACCCACTATCACTGCTCTGTCTAAATCCTGCAATGCACCCGATACAATTTCTGATGCCGATGCAGACTGTTCATCTACCATCACCACAAGAGGCAACTCCGGCAATATTGGCGCACGATTGGTAGAATATGTCCTTGCCGATTGTGGTGCTCTTCCCTTTGTTTCTACCACTTTGGTTCCTTTTGGAACAAAAAGCCCCACCATCTCTACAGCTTCGGTCAGCAAACCACCACCATTACCACGCAGATCTAAAATCAAACCCTCTGCACCCTGCGATAGTAAATCTTCAATAGCCCTTCTGACATCTTTAGAACAACCATCTGTAAAACTCTCCAGCATAATATAACCATACCTGTTCTCTACCATGCCATAATAAGGAACAGCCGGTAATGCTATAACACTACGTACCACCTCTATATCCAGCGAATCTGACACGCCGGGGCGACTCACCGTAATCACCAACTTAGTATCAGGCTCACCACGCAATCTGTCACTAACCTCAGCATTAGTCTTACCACGCATATCCTCTCCATCAACACGTAGAATAAGGTCGCCTGCCTTCAACCCATATTTAGCAGCCGGCATTCCTTCGTATGGTTCTTCTATAGCTATAAGTTTCTTTTCTGGATACTGCCTGATTATAGCGCCTATACCGGCATATTTACCGGTTGTCATCATTTTAAGATCTGTCTCTTCCTGTTCAGAATAGAACTCCGTATATGGATCCAGAGAAGATAGCATAGCATCTATACCTTTATTAACCGCTGCCTCTAAATCTACCGTATCTACATACAGCATATTCAACTCTCTTAATATGGAATGAAAAATATCCGAACTTTTAGAAGCCTGGAATCTCTGGTCCGATTGTTTGGCTGCCGCAAATGTCACCAAAGCAGACAGACAAAATACTACTATCAATGTTATTTTACTACGTTTCATACTTCAATTTTTGTTAGATATGTGCGAAGTTATGATATTTTTTGGCTGAAATGCATTTTTTTTTGAAAAAGCTATTGCATATTTAAAAAAAGGCGGTAAATTTGCACCGCGTTTGAGCAACAAAGGTTCTTAAACAGTGATTCTTCCTTAGCTCAGTCGGTTAGAGCATCTGACTGTTAATCAGAGGGTCCTTGGTTCAAGTCCAAGAGGGAGAGCAAAAGAAAAGAGGTTCGAAAGACCTCTTTTCTTTTTTTATCTCTATACAAACTCATTTCCGTATTTAATAGCAGCATCGTTTACATATCTTTTGAAAACAGCCTCGTTGTCTCTATGACAAATCAGCAAAACATCGTCTGTATCTACCACAAGATAATCGGTCAAATCGTCAACCACTATCAATTTCTTTTCGTTTGTTTCAATAATAACATTGCTGTTACAGTTATATATCTGCCTCTTTGCTGCGCCTATATAATTTGCATTTTCATCCTTCTTACAGTAATCGTACAGCAAGCCCCAACTCTCTATATCACTCCAGGCAAATTCTCCAAGAGCCATATAGACATTATCGGCCTTTTCCAATACAGCCAAATCTATAGAACGATGTGGGAACGACTCAAACACCGAATAGAGCAGATTTCTGCGAGCATCACGGTTATGATGATGATCATATATTCTATCAAATTGCTCTACCATCTCAGGCATATATGTTCTGGCGGTAGTGATAAAAGTCTCCACGTTCCACATCAATATACCCGAATTCCAATAGAACTCACCACTTTCTACAAATATACGCGCAAAATGCTCTTCAGGCTTTTCTGTAAAAGTACGCACTTTGTACATTCCGTCTAACATCTCGTCATCAGCCTGTATATAGCCAAAACGAGTCTCCGGATGAGTAGGTTTTATACCGATAGTCAGCAATCCCGGATTCTTGTCCACAAAACTCATACCCTGCTCTATCATCGCGTCAAAATCTGCTTCTTCTGACACAACAATATCAGACGGCACCACCATTACGTTTGCATTTGGATTGATGTCGCGAATATGGAACGCTGTCATTACAAGACTGGGAGCTGTCCCCTTCATTACAGGTTCACGCAATATCTGTTGAGGATCAAGATACGGCAACTGTTTACAAACCGTTTCATAATAATCCAAATTTGTAGATACTATAATATTCTCCTTAACAAATATACGCATCAGACGATCCACTGTTCTGCTTAACAAGGTTGTGCCATCATTATCAAAATCAATAAATTGCTTTGGCATCTCCTTTCTGCTAAGAGGCCACAATCGTGTCCCTTTACCGCCTGCCAATACTATACAATAGTTATCTGTTTCCAACATATTTAGACCATTTTATACTTAGCACGAAGTTAGCCAATAATACTAAAGAATCAAATTTTAGCGCCTGATTTTAATATTTTGTAGAAAAATATATGATTCTTTGATTGTATAAAGAAAAAAAGTAGTAACTTTGCACTCGCAAAAGCCCAGATGGCGGAATCGGTAGACGCGCTGGTCTCAAACACCAGTGGGGCGACCCGTGCCGGTTCGACCCCGGCTCTGGGTACTGAAACGGAGAAAGTTTTTCAACTCTCTCCGTTTTTTTCATACCATCAGGCGATGTGGACAAAAAAAATAAGGGACACAGAAAAAAATCTGTATCCCTTAATTTATTTCACTCTTACTTCTCATTTGCTTGAGAATTATTCTCTTCTTTTTCATTCTGGCTCTTTAGCAGACAAGTATTGTGAAACTTATACTTTCTATTTGGCTTACCAAGAGCCTTAATATCTGAACTTAATGACCAAAACATAATACAGAGATTTTAGAATTAATTACCAAACAAACTGAAGATACTATTCAGTGATGACACTGCAGATGATACAGATTCAGATGCAGCAGCAATATTTGCAGCAGTACCTAATACACCTGTAGATGTAGCCGCACTGTTATTGTTAGCGGCCGCATTTGTTATTGCAGAGAGATCAAGATTTGACATTGTAGTCAAAGCACCCATCACATTAGTAGAATTATTCTTATTAACAAGGTTATTTGAGCCTGTAATAAGACCGGTCAGGAAATCTGCATAGAAAGCAGATTTGTCTGTAGTAGTCTTAAGTGACTGTACACCATTAACCAAAGAAGCCATCTGCATCATTGTGCCGATATTAGTCATATCAATCTTACCTGTTGACTGATACGTTGAGTATAGGTTTCTTAAAGCAACACCAGACGCATTTCCGCTTTTTGACGCTTCTGGATTACCACCGGTCATGCCACCCAATACACCGCAAGAAGCAAAAGTTAACATTGCAACCAATGCCAAAATGATAGATTTGATTTTCATATTCTATTGTTTTAGATTATTACAATTCATTTTTAATAGCATTTGCAATTTCGGCATACTCTTCGTCAGAAAGTTTCAGACGAGGATTGCTAAACTGCAAATCTTTCTCGCTCTGCAAAGGAACTAGATGGATATGTGCATGAGGCACTTCCAAACCCAACACTGCCTGACCTATACGCAAACATGGGATTGCTTTTTTCTGAGCAATAGCTATCTTCTTTGCAAAAAGATGCAACTCAGTAAGTTCCTGATCTGTCAAATCAAAGATGTAATCCACTTCGCGCTTAGGCACAACCAATGTATGTCCTTTTGACAAAGGGCTGATATCTAAAAATGCAAAGCAGTTCTCAGTTTCTGCTATCTTATGGCAAGGTATTTCGCCTGCTATAATTCTACTGAATATTGTCATAAGGCAAACTTAAATAGTAATTTCCAATATTTCAAAGCCTATTTTACCACTTGGGATAGTAATTTCAGCTACATCGCCCACACTCTTGCCTAACAAACCTTTTGCAATAGGTGTATTGCAAGAAATCTTACCAGCTTTAAGGTCTGCTTCACTTTCCGGAACAATAGTGTATGTTACCACTGCATTGTTCTTTGTATTGCGTAGCTTAACTTTTGTCAATATCTGCACTGTAGATGTATCAATCATAGATTCATCTATCAACTTAGCATCTGCTATCTGTAATTTTAGCTGCGCAATTTTAGATTCGAGCATAGCCTGAGCCTCTTTTGCTGCATCATACTCTGCATTCTCAGACAAATCGCCCTTATCGCGAGCTTCAGCTATCTGCTGAATTATTTCAGGACGACGAACGTTCTCCAAAAACTGTAATTCGGCCACTAACTTCTTGTAGCCATCTTCCGACATATAAGCCATATCTGATTCTTATTTTATTTGTTATCACTTAAAAAAAGATGAAAAAAGAATTCCAACACTCCTTCTCTTGATGTTGGAACCCTTTATTCAAATTTTGTTTGCTTCTACGCAAAGATAGAACGTTTATTCTATATCTCCAAACTTTTATACTATCTTTTATTTCAGCAATTTCTCTATTTTTTCTTCAAGACCCTCCATTTTCTGCAATCTCTCAACCAATTCTCCATCCCTGTTAATAAGGAAAGCAGATGGCAGAGCAGAGACTCTATAGTTGTTGGCAGCTTCGGCAGATCCAAAGTCGTCACGAACACAAGTCCATGGCAAATTTGCCGCACCGGTTATCCAGAAATGTTCATCACTGTCAAGCGACACCTGATAGATTGTAAATCCCTCCTTATTATATTTATCGTAGAGATTACGTAGCAGCAGGTTATATCCGGCAGAGAAATCACTCTTGAATGCTGTAAAATCCAGAAGCACAACCTTGCCTTTCAAATCGGAGAGTTTACACTCTGTACCTTTATAGTCC
>JAEIGA010017791.1_pt1 | contig 10825 bp, 12 predicted proteins | sample 9270691 | NCBI WGS metagenome assembly JAEIGA01 (sample SAMN17057246, study PRJNA624740) | gut metagenome | biome: biome; isolation source: fecal sample | host: Bos grunniens | place: China: Xizang | collected 2019 | reverse complement strand
GTATTTTGTGCAATGAAAAACCTATTATTCAAATTACAACAACAATCACGTCAGTCATTGCCCCAATAAGCAGAAACACTATTCCATTCAACAAGATATTCAATCCCAAAAGTTTTAATATTGTTGACACCGATGGGCGCAAAAAAGAGTTATTGCATGCACACATATTTGCTTGTCTCAAAGCAATGCACGCACATATCAAAAACAATACAAAAGCCCCAATGTAAAATGGAATATAAATGAAAATCAAATTGATCAAACCAATCCCGCCATATACACCAATGAGGACTGCCATGTATCTTCCAAAGAAATACCCTAAAGTTATAAATGGCAACACAGCTAGGAACGACATTCCATGAACACAAGATGCCACAGCAATCAAAAAATAGCCTATCAACAAGAAAAGAGCTGAATAGAAGAACACTTTTACTGCTCCAAACACAATATCGCCTTGAGGTATTTTTTCAAACACACCACCTACAGCATTAACAGCAGAAACAATTCCAACCACCAATCCAATGAAAAATAATATGGAAAAACAAAGCGCAGACTTCTTGTTTGCACTCAAAAAGTCCTTTATGGCATAGATAGCGTTGCTCTTCACAGCTCCCATACCAAATAATACTTGTTTTTCTTATCAGTTATGACAAAAATTCTTCTTTTAACCTAAAAAGAAAATGTTATTATCTGCATATGGAAAATGAAGAAATCAAAATCAAAAAATATCTTTTGCAATTAGGTTTTCAACCAAATCTTAAAGGATACCACTTGCTGGCATCTCTACTAAAACTTGCCATAAGTGGTGAAAAGGTAATGCCCCTCAAATATTTTGGATATGTTGCGCTATCTGAGAAGTTTGGTGTCAGCGTTGCAAGCATAGAAAAAGATATCCAAAATGCAATCTCAACAGCATGGTTGCGCGGAAATGTTGACACATTATATAAGGAGTTCGGCGAGACCCTTGACGAGGACAAGGGCAAGCCAACCAACAAGCAATTTCTTCTCACGGCACTTGAGCGCATGCTATAATTAACCAAGTTAGATTGCCTATTTTGTAAAAATAATAGATAGTGCCATTATGCACTATCTATGCCACTTTTCTATTCTCTGTCACCCCACAATCTACCGCCATTTGATGCATAAACCTCGAGTGAACCCCGTATCCACGAGTGGGATCGTCCACAAAAACATGTGTCACTGCTCCTATAAGCTTGCCATTTTGAATAATTGGACTTCCGCTCATTCCTTGCACAATTCCCCCTGTTGCTTCAATCAATCTTTTATCCTTCACCAACACCACAAGTCCTTTTTCTTTGGGTGTATTTTGGTCAACAACCTTAACTATTTCCACATCATAGAAATCAGGATTTTCTCCAGCTATAGTTGTATATATTTGAGCCTTTCCCATTGTTGCCTCTCCCGCCTCTGCAACCTCAATCAATGCTCCCTGTGGCGCACCATAATAACATCCATATATCCCTATGTTAGAATTTCGGTTTACTTCACCAATAGGCGTTGACAATTTATTGAGAGAAGCCACCAATCCGCCCGCTTTGCCGTTTTGCCCCTTTATAACATCGCTTATTGACGTATTGTATATCTTTCCACCATTAAGTTCATCACAAAGACCGCTTTGCCCATCAACTATATGATGCCCAAGAGCCCCATATCTGCCATTTAGTGTGACAAAGGTCATAGTGCCTATTCCACTTACATCCTCTTTCAATATCACACCGAGTTTTTTCTCGCCCGTTTGGCAAACTGCAGGTACAACAGATATGTTGCATATACTACCATTCTTGTGCTTTACCGTCAGCACAATATCGCCATCTAAGCGATTAAGAAGCTTTTTCAACTGATATATACCAGTCAATTCAATTCCGTTGATTTCTTTAATCAAATCTCCCTTTCCAATACCCGAATTTTCAAGAGGACGAACTGCTCCATCCGCAGTTTGGACGTCAGTAAGTTCAACAACAATCAAACCTCCTGCCGTTGCACTTATTCCAATTGGATAACCTCCAAGATAAACAAAATCATCTTGTGCAAAAGCCACATCCTCGCCAGATGTAAATGTCACCGCAAATGCGAGGCATATTGATATCAACAAAAATATGATAGCTCTATTTTTTCTCATAGGTATAGTATTATGTCAAAACTAAAATATTATTTGTGTATTTTTCGAAAATAAAAAGCCCCACCACAGGTGGGGCTAAATTTAACTTAGTCGTGATTACTTTTCAAGTTGTCTTGCCATAAGGACGCCCATAATTGAGGACATCATAAGACCTCTTGTCCAACCGCTTGAGTCACCCAAACAATGGAGCCCATTGATTGATGTGTTGAGGTCTGCATCCATTTTGATGCGGTTTGAATAGAATTTCAATTCGGGTGAGTACAACAATGTTTCGTAGCCAGCAAATCCAGGAACAACTTGATCAACCGCTTGAATAAATCCAAGAATGTTTGTAAGACTGCGATATGGCATTGCTGCGGTGATGTCGCCTGCAACAGCATCTTTGAGTGTCGGCTTGACGTTTGAAAAATCCAATTCTTTGGGCCAAGTCCGCTTGCCTGCCAATATGTCACCATATCTTTGGACAAGAATTTTGCCTGCACCAAGCATATTTGTCAATTCACCAATCTTAATTGCATATTCAATGGGTTGCTTGAAAGGCTCTGTAAATGAGTGTGAGCAAAGTATTGCAAGGTTTGTGTTTTGGCTCTTCAATTCCTTATAGCTGTGTCCATTGACAACTGCAAGCTCATTGTCGTAATTCTCTTGCGACACAAATCCGCCGGGGTTTTGACAGAAAATACGAACTTTGTTCTTGAAAGGAGCGGGATAGCCGATAAGCTTGCTTTCATAAAGCACCTCGTTGACTTCTTCCATAATTTCGTTGCGGACTTCAACTCTGACACCGATGTCAACAACTCCGGGAGCGTGAGCAATATTGTGCTCTGCGCACATCTTTTCAAGCCATTCTGCACCACGTCTGCCTGTGGCAATTATAGTTTTGTCAGCAAAAATAGCCTGTCTTGTTCCATCTATGGTTGCATACACTCCACGACAAACATCATTTTCAAGAATAATGTTGTCACATTCAGCACCAAAGTATATCTCCACACCATTATTTAGCAAGTATTGCTCAAGACCGAAGTAGATTTGTTGCGCCTTTTCTGTGCCCATATGGCGAATGGGACAGTCAACCAACTTCAAGCCAGCTTTGATGGCCTTTTTGCGGATTTCCTTCACCTTATCCTCATTGCCAAGACCCTCAATATGCTCATCTGCGCCAAATTCAAGATAAATCTTGTCTGTATAATCAATAAGTTCTTGTGCAAAGTCCTTTCCGATAAGTTCAGGAAGTGCGCCACCGACCTCTTGTGAAAGAGAAAGCTTTCCGTCAGAAAATGCTCCTGCGCCTGAAAATCCTGTTGTTATGTGGCAATATGGCTTGCATTGAACGCAAGAACCTGTCTTATCCTTTGGGCATCTTCTTTTTTCTACAGGCTGACCCTTTTCGAGAATGACAACCTTCTTTTTACTGCCCAAACGTACAAGTTCAATTGCAGTAAAGATACCAGAAGGACCTGCTCCGACTATACATACATCATATTTTTCTCTCATTTTACTTGCCTCTCTTACGCTTTTGCGCCTATGTGAACTTATCACGAAAATCCCGTTTTGTCAAGAGTAATTTCAAATTTTGATTTATCAAAATCAAACATCATCAACAGTTCAAATCCTCTTTTGAAACGTGCATTTTTATTTTTTCTAGAGCCTTTTTCTCAATCCTACTGATATAACTCCTTGATATATCAAACATTTGGGCAATTTCCCGTTGTGTCAGTTGAGCATTGCCATCAAGACCATATCTATATTTGATTATCTCGTATTCTCGCTTGTCAAGACAAGCCTTTGTGATGTCACGCAACCGCTCCATCAAAATTCCTCGCTCCACCTCTTCAATGACATCTCTGTCATCGGCAATCATATCTATCACCGAAAGTTCGTTTCCATCTTTATCAACACCTATTGGCTCATGAAGCGAAATATTGTTTTTGTGCTTCTTTGTCGCCCTCAAAGTCATCAAGATTTCGTTTTCTATGCATCTGGATGCATATGTAGCCAGTCCTGTGCCCTTATTCTGTCTATAAGTTGACACAGCCTTTATAAGACCGATTGACCCGACAGATATAAGCTCATCATTATCCCCAAAGTTTGCATACTTCTTTGCCACGTGAGCCACCAGCCTCAAATTGTGCTTTATAAGAATCTCTTTTGCCTCTTCATCACCGCTCTCGGCCTTATCCAAATAGTATTTTTCCTTTTCCTTCGTTAGCGGCATCGGAAATGAACTTTTTTCAACTACGTACGAAGAAAAAATGAACAGATTCTTCAAAAGTGTAAACAACGCTTCTATGGCCATATTTCCCCCCAATGTTTTACACTATATGATTTTAGGGGTCATCTTTTGACAAAATCTGCTAAAAGCCTTTATGTTTTTCTTTTATTTGATGCGGTGAAACCTAAATCAATATACAAAATAAGCATAAAAAAAGCCCGAATCATTCGGGCTTGTTGTTTTTCTTGTTTTGTTCGTATGAGGCAAGTGAGTCCTTCAGTTTCACAAGTTCCTCAATCTCATTGAGGAGTGTATTGATGTCCTTGAATTGTCTGTGGACTGAGGCATAACGCACGTATGCAACATCATCAACATCCTTCAAACCTTCCATTACGAGTTCACCTATTTGTGTTGATGAAACCTCTTGCTCAAGGCTGTTGAGTATTTTACGTTGGATGTCGGTGAGAAGTTTGTCAATTGCTGACATAGAAATAGGACGTTTCTCACAAGATTTCATAATGCCAAGCTTGACCTTATTGATGTCAAAAATTTGTCTGCTTCCGTCCTTTTTCACTACGAGAACTGGAGTATTTTCAATTGTTTCATATGTTGTGAATCTCTTTCCACAACCAATGCATTCTCTACGACGGCGTATTGATGTGCCTTCTTCGTTTTGTCTGCTGTCAACAACTTTACTATCCAAACATCCACAATAAATACATTTCATAATTCATCACCTTGTGTTTTTGTCGAACCAATTATACAACATATTGATTGAATTGTAAAGATTTATCGAAAAAAAACAATATTTTGAATATTGTGCTACTGCACGAGCATAAACATTTTCTATGAACAACAAGCAATATTCATTTCAAGAGCTTGCTTCAAGGCGAGTTATCAATATGGCTGATGGCAGAGAGCTTGGCCACGTATGTGATATGGTTTTTACAGCAGTTGGCAGAGTTATGGGCCTTGTTGTCCCGGGGAAAAAGAATTTTTTCAAGTCATTCACTAACAATGAAAATATCTTCATCCCTTGGAACAACATAATAAAAATTGGTAGCGACGTTATTTTGGTTGAATTGATTGGTGGCGCAAACGTATTTTCTGCAGAAGACGATTTAGAAAAATAGCTATTGACACATACACCTTTTCATTTTGTCTATTGCAGATTTTTCAATTCTGCTCACTTGAGCTTGGCTTATTCCCGTTGATTGACTGATTTCAACCTGAGTTTTTCCTTCAAAATACCTCATAGTAAGCACCATTTTCTCTCTATCTGAAACTCCCTTCAACGCTTCACTCAAAGCAATGTTTTCCGCCCATCTATCGGGGTTTTCTTTAGGATCGGCAATCTGATCAAGAAGCAATAAACCATCAGGATCTCCATCTCCAAACACAGGATCATAAAATGAAACCGTATCGCTGACAGCATCAAGGGCACAGGCAACCTCTTTCAATGGAATGCCTATCTCCTCTGCCACCTCAACAAGCTCCACTTGCAAATTGCCTTCATTCATCATTTCACGTGCTTTTAATGCCTTGTATGCGGTATCCCGCATGCTTCTTGGCACCTTGATTCCATTTCTATCTCGAAGAAATCGCCTTATTTCTCCCATTATCATAGGAACAGCATAGGTGGAAAAACATACGCCATAACTATAATCAAAGTTGTTGAGAGATTTTATGAGTCCAATCATGCCCGCCTGAAACATATCATCAGCATTTTCATGCACACCTGAAAACCTACCAACAATTGACAATACAAGCCTTATATTTGCATTCAAAAATAATTCTCTTGCTTCAATATCACCCTTTGAAATCCTCTCCAGCAAGCGGTTTGACTCCTCAACTGAAAGCTTCGGAAGTGTCGAAGTATCAATGCCTGTAATATACACACGATTCATAAAAAACTCCTTACACAGCATCTTTTTTGCTATGTAAGGAGCATTACTACTATATAAAATGCGCATTTTTAGAATAGTTATGTGCCCAATTTCAAAATTTCTTTCTTCAACTGCACCAAAATCTTCTTTTCGAGCCGTGATATGTACGACTGAGAAATTCCCATCATTTCTGCAATTTCTTTTTGTGTCATTTCATCTTCACCGTCCAATCCAAAGCGCTTTTGGACGATTTCTCTATCCCTTTTTCCAAGCTTAGAAAAAGTCTGCCTGAGCATTTCCTTTTCGTCTTGCTCCTCAATTCCGTGATAAATTTCATCGGGATCACTGCCAAGCACATCGCTGAGCATCAACATATTCCCCTCATAATCAACATTAAGAGGCTCATATAGTGACACTTCCACCTTCATTTTACTTGTTTTTCTCAGATGCATCAAAATCTCATTCTCAATGCACCTTGACGCAAATGTTGCAAGCTTAATATTTTTTGACGGATCAAAGCCCGAAATTGATTTTATCAACCCAATTGTGCCTATTGACACTAAATCATCAAGTTCAACCCTTGTGTTGTCAAACTTCTTGGCAATATACACCACCAATCTCAAGTTTCGTTCAATGAGAGCAAGTCTTGCATTGTCATCGCCAGACAACATCCTTTGAATTGCATCTTGCTCCTCTTCAGCAGTCATAGGCGTAGGCAAGCTTTCACCAAGCGTAATAAAATCTACCCTCTTAGCCTGACAAATTCCAAGCCACCTCAACAGCTTTTTGACAAATTCCCTCAACATAAGCATTTCCCATCCATTTTCAATTATACATCAGCGTATTTTGCAGTATCACATCACAATCCTTCATATCTTGCCCTAGAATGGCTCCAAAGCCGTGATAAACAGATTGTCCACAGCATATTTCGTCAAGCTCGATAATTGGCACCGTGCTTTCTCCATTCACAGTTTTAATATCTAAAAAGCCGTCATACGAGATTTGTCCATATATAGCAAATTGTTCAACTACACGATTTGATAACAATACAATTGGTCGTCCTGTCAAGGGATCGGTCAATGTGTTTCCCGTGTCATAAAATCCTTTGAGCCGAAACTTCTTGCTTTTGAACGTGATGTCAACGTCAAAAACGCTTTTAAAGTTTTGAGATTTGCCATTAACGACAAACCAAACAACGAGTTCAAGAATTGCAATTGACATCATTAGAATGCCCAAAACACCATAATTTCGCAAATCTAGCCCTATCAAATTTGACAATCCATACACTATGCCACCGAGTGCGTATGTGAGCATAGTAAATATTCCAACTGATTTAAGATAGTCCTTGAGTGTTGCAAATTTATCACCAATTGCCACCAGTAGGAACACCAGCAATAACCTTACAATCAGTTGAGCAACGGCAGGCATAAGAGGATACAACACAGCAAACAAACAGCCTATGATTGCAGACAGAAGTTGACGTGCCTTTTTCACCTTACGCTTTCTACATAGACTTGTCGTTGCCCCCAACAAAAAGTCAATACACAGATTATTGAAGATTACGATTTCCACATATACCGTCACGACGATATATTATCTATTTTCAATTGCAATATCTTTCCTTTTGTGTCACTCAAATAGTATTTGCTCAGAAAGTTTTATTTTATGCACAAAAAAAAGAGGCAAAAGCCTCTTTTCTTATTAGTATATTAAACTTATGGTATTATTGACGGTCGCCTCTGATTCTACGAAGGAATGCAGGAACTTGTTTTCCGCTTCTTGTATAATCAGTGCGTGATGATTGAATTTCATCTTCGCGTTGGGGTTCAACAACAGGTGCTGGAGCGGGAGCAGGTGCAGGTGCGGGTTCAGGACGTGTGAACACAGGGCGTTGAATGACGATTTCTTCACGAATTTCTTCTTCGGGTGCTTCCTCTTCAACTGTTGATGCAACTTCCTCTGCTGTATAGAGTGCTGCTGCCACGGGTGTTCCGCTGACGATAGGTGTTGAGCCTACGCTACGTGCAGGAGCTGCATTTTTATCCATAAAGCCTGTTGCGATGATTGTGATTTCGATGTCCTTTTTGTCGGGGACAAATGCTGTACCGAAAATGATGTTTGCTGTTGGATCAACAACTTGTCTGACGATATCACATGCTTCAGTAACTTCGCTGAGGAGCATATCTTCGCCACCGCTGATGTTGACGATGATGCCTGTTGCACCTTCGATGTCTGTTTCAAGAAGGGGTGAGAACACTGCTCCACGAACTGCTTCGATGACTCTCTTTTCGCCCTTGCCATAGCCGATACCCATGTGAGCGAGGCCTTTGTTGCGAAGGACTGTTCTAACGTCTGCAAAGTCAAGGTTGATAAGTTCGGGATTGGTGATAACATCACTTACGCCTTGGACACCTTGACGGAGAACGTCATCTGCGATTTCAAATGCGCGCTTAAATGACACATTCTTGTCAAGAACTTCGATAAGCTTTTGGTTGGGGATAACAAGGAGTGTATCCACAAAGTTTTGGAGGTTTCTGATACCCATTTCCGCATTTTTCATACGGAGTGCACCTTCAAAGTTGAAGGGCTTTGTGACAACTGCAACTGTCAAAATACCCATTGATTTTGCGATTTCTGCAATAACGGGTGCTGCGCCGGTGCCTGTTCCACCGCCCATACCAGCAGTTATGAACAAAAGGTCGATGCCTTTGAGTGCTGCCTTGATTGTCTCACGTGATTCTTCTGCAGCGAGTCTGCCGACTTCGGGATCTGAGCCTGCGCCCAATCCGCCTGTGTGTGAGTTGCCAAGTTGAATTTTGCATTGAGGGGGGACAAGTGACATATTGAGTGCTTGAAGATCTGTGTTCATAACAACAAAGCTTGCACTCTTGATGCCTGCACGAATCATGTTATTGACAGCGTTATTACCGCCACCACCAACACCAACAACAACGATATTTGCCTTGCCGGGTGTCTTTCTTGAAACAGGTTCTTGATGCACAACAGGTTTTTCTTCCTTGAAGTTTTGCACTTCTTCAACTACATCATCAAATGTTTGTTCAAGAATACCGTCGTTTTCCTCGGTTTCGTTATATTCAGTCACATCGTTAAGACCAAATTTGTCAAAATCTATCATAAGTTACCTCCGTTTATTATACGTTTAAAAAATCCACCAACTTTTGAGTTGGAAAGTGTTTCTGCTATTACGAGTAGTGATATCTTTGATGAATTGCAAGGCTTTGCATATCCCGGCAATTTGGGCATTACGATATCAACATTTGCGCCCAATGCGGTGCTAAGATATTTTTTCACTCCGCGGATTGATGCCACACCCTCACCTGTGAGATATATGGGTGCATAAGGTGACAGTTTCACACTTGACTGATCAAGAATATCATAAATGATTTCTGCAAAAATATCAAGCTTTGCTTTCACAACCTCAGAGGCATCTGAACCATAAATATTCTGTTCACCATCTCCAACAAGGATTGAATTTTCTTGATAAGTGAGGTTGAGATCAACAAGTTCTCTTGCTCTTTCAGCCAATTCGAAATCAATGTCGAGTGCTTCGCACATATCTGCAGATATATGTCCACCACCAAGTGAGAAAGATCTCATCACTTCAACCCCTTCGCCTCTGCCGATAATGACAGATGAGGAGATATATCCAATGTCAACAAGCATATATGGCTCATCGCGCTCTTCCTTTTCAAACAAGGTTATGCCTTCTGCCCATGCTGTTGATATATATTTCACATCCTTGAATCCAAGAGATGCAACAATTTCGTCAAAGAATCTAATGAAGCTCTTTTCGCAAAGAATATAAGAGATTGTTCCAACAACTTTTGAAGCCACAAGACCTCTTGCATCACGATAGAACTTGTCAGATGTGTTCACTTGGAATGCAATGGGTGTGCTGTTGATAAGTGCATAGTTGCTTGTATCAAAAGTATCGCCTTTTTTCAAAAGAAAATCAATATCTGCATCAATAACTCTGCGTTCTCTATCAAGAGTGATTGCAACATCTTTTTTGACAACTGTCGTGAATTCTGCAGGAACGCCAATGAAGATTCTCTTTGAGCGAGATTCTGCACTGAGCATTGCTTCCTTCAAAACAGATATCGCAACACTTCTTGTATCATCTGAATCAAACCACTCGCCTTGCTCGTAGCCTGAGTGCTCCTTCTCTACAACTGATTTTATACAAAATACGCTTTTTGCTTTTTTCACGCCAACTATGGCGCTGATAAGACGTGAACTTACGTCAAGCACAGCGATATCTTTGGTGAAAATATTTGCCATAAATCCCCTTATTGCTAACACGTGTACATGTCATACACGTATGTGCGATATATAATTCTAATACTTATTATATATTATAATAGAAATATGTCAAGAATTTTTGCAATATTTTTTGTATTTTTTTGAAATTTTTAATTTACAAAGTAAATTAAACCTCTTTTCTTAAAATTCTAGCACCCAATTTTGAAAAGATGTTTTCTATCTTTTCGTACCCACGGTCTATATACTCCAATCCTCCAATACAACTTGTGCCACGTGCATTAAGCGCTGCAACCACAAGCCCTGCGC
>JAEIGA010017790.1_pt1 | contig 10826 bp, 5 predicted proteins | sample 9270691 | NCBI WGS metagenome assembly JAEIGA01 (sample SAMN17057246, study PRJNA624740) | gut metagenome | biome: biome; isolation source: fecal sample | host: Bos grunniens | place: China: Xizang | collected 2019 | reverse complement strand
TTCGCACTTACGTGCTCCGGGCGGGTTATGCCACCCGCATACCGTCTCGGCAGGCCTCGACTGGCTGCGGGTTCTGAGTTTCTTTTTCTTTCGTTTCCTAGGGCTTACGCCCTAGGCTAAGTTAGGTCACCCGCTGACGCGGGTTCAGAATTCCGCTCGCCTGCGGCTCGCCAACTAATCGCCAACTTCCGATTTATCGCGCGGTTGGTATAAACAGAGCGCTGCTTTTTTTGCCGCACCCCTTCGGGCGCGCCCCCGCCCCGCACCGGAAATGCCTTAAACGCGTAGAAAATAGAAATCTGTGCTTGTCATGGCTGTGGAATTATGGTAAAAGTAGTTCGTTATGAAAAAAATCCTCTCTATCGTAACTTTGATGGGCGCCCTTAGCGGCGCAGCAGCTGCAGCTCCTTATTACTCTGCAGTGCCGGCCGGTGGTGCACTTACCCCGAACGACGTCCAGCCCGTATACACCGTCGAGGGTATCTACAGCATCGCTAACGACAGCGGTGACCCCGACATGTGGGGTGTGCGTGCAGGCCTCAGCCTTTACTCCAACGGTAGCGACAGCGTTCGCCACCAGTTCAGCCTCAACCTTGCTGCTCAGTGGGGTGAGGAGGACTACAGCTACGAGGGTTACAACTACTCCACGGACTTCTTCATGATGCCCCTGACGGTAGGTTATGACCTGAACCTCGAGCTGACGGATGACGTGCTCTTCTACCTCGGTGGTAAGATCGGTTATGCCTGGTGTGATGTGGAGGACGCTTGGGGCTCCGCTGATGGTTCCGGCTTCACCTGGTCCGTTGGTGCAGGCTTCAAGTTCATGTGCTCCGACAACGTGCACGTGAAGGTTGGCTATGAGTTCGGCCGTACCCACTTCAGCGACGGTGATCTGGAGGGCATTTACGGTGCTCACACCATCTCCGTGGGTGTAGGTTGCACGTTCTGATAAACGTCGCCTATCAATTTGGGGTATTCATTTGTTATGTCCCTGCATGGTCATGCGCCATGCAGGGCTTTTTGCGCAAAGCACGGGACTTTAGCCCCATAACGCAAATTCACGTGGACATGTGGCATGTGATTTGGTAGAATAGCGGCATGAGTAAGTTCCGCGAGATAAGCAATGCCGAGGAGGCCTTGCGTGAGTACTTCGGCTTTGAGGGGCTGAGGTCCGGGCAGGACGAGATTGTGGCCAACATTCTCGCGGGGAGGGATTCGCTTGCCATCATGCCGACGGGCGGTGGCAAATCCCTGTGCTACCAGTTGCCCGCGCTTTGCCGCGAGGGTGTGACCATCGTGGTTTCCCCGCTCATTGCGCTCATGAAGGACCAGGTGGATGCCCTGGTGGCGCGTGGTATTCCCGCCGCGGCCATCAACTCCTCCCTCGGGGCGGATGAGTACCGCCAGGTGATGCAGGACTTCCGCAACGGCGAGCTCAAAATCGTGTACGTCGCCCCGGAACGCTTCGGTAATGAGGGCTTTATGCGCACGTTGCAGGGCTTGCACATCAGCCTTTTTGCCATTGATGAGGCGCACTGCCTCAGCCAGTGGGGGCATGATTTCCGCCCGGATTACCTGCGCCTCGGCCGCGTGCGCCAAGAGCTCGGCAACCCGCAGACGGTTGCCCTCACCGCCACCGCCACGCAAAACGTGCGGCAGGACATCCTGCAAACCCTCCAACTGCAGGACCCCGCCATCACCATCAGCGGGTTCGGGCGCGATAATCTGGACTTCGCCATCACTCACTGTGAGAACCGCGCCGCCAAGTTCGAGCGCATTCGCAAGGTCATTGCCAAGTGGAAGAAGGGCATTATTTACTGCTCCACCCGCAAGAATGTGATGACGGTGTTTGAGGAGATACAGGGCTACGGCAGCAGCGCCGTGGCGTACCACGCCGGCATGACGGATGAGGAGCGCGAGTTCTCGCAAGAGGCCTTCATCTCCGGCAGGGCGGATGTGGTGGTGGCTACCAACGCCTTCGGCATGGGTATTGACCGCTCGGATGTGCGCTTCGTCATCCATTTCGAGATTCCCGGCAGTGTAGAGGCTTATTATCAGGAGGCAGGCCGCGCCGGGCGTGACGGCGAGATGTCCGCTTGCGAGCTGCTGTTCAACCACGCGGACCTCAAGACACAGGAATTCTTTTTTGAGGGCAGCAACCCCTCCGTGCAGCTCATCCGCAGCGTGTACAACCTGCTGCGCGCCCGCTGCAATGCGGATACCGGTGAGCTGCAAATGACGGTGGATGCCATGACGGCTGAGCTGGGTAAAGATGTGAACCCCATGGGCGTGAGCACCGCTCTCTCCGCCCTGATTCACGCCGGCGCCATCTCCCGCTCCGATGTACCGGGCTCTAACACCCGCCTTACCCGCGTGCTGAACCCCGGCACGCCCTTCGCAGCCCTCCCCATTGACCAAGAGGCCATTGAGGAGAAAGCTCGCCGCGACCACGCCAAGATTGAGGCCATTACCCGCTATGCATACAGCCCCGGCTGCCGCCAGCGGTGGATTTTGGACTACTTCGGCGAGGAGGGCGCCTGCGATTGCGGCCATTGCGATGTGTGCAATGCGGAGGAACCCGCGGATGTGGAGGAGCTGAGCGGGGAGGACCTCACCATCGTCCGCAAAGCCTTGGCAGGCGTTGCCCGCGCCTCTAAGCGCCTGCCGGACGGCTCGTGGCAGGGCGTGTATGGCCGCAGCAAGATTATGGACATGCTGCGCGGCTCCAAAAATGCCAACATGCACCGCTTCCTCACCTCGCTGTCCACCTACGGCATCCTCTCCGAGCTGACGGATGCCCGCATGAAAGCCCTCTTCCGCGCCATGCAAGAGGCCGGTCTGCTGCAGAGCAGCGGGGGAGACATGCCCCTGCTCACCCTCTCCCCCAAGGGTGAGGAAGTGATGCGTGAGAAAGCCCCCGCCCGCCTCACCCGCAAGCGCTGGAGCACCAACGCCCTCAAAAAGAAGGGCAAGCCCGCCTTCTCCGCCCGCGGTAAAGAGCTCATCAGCAACATCATGCTCGGCCGCATGGATAAAGAGCTCTACAACCACCTTGCAGAGCTCCGCCGTGACCTCGCGGACGAGTACCGCATGCCCGTCTACCGCATCCTCAACACCGAAACCATGAAGGCGATGGCTACCATCAAACCCACCACCATGGAGGCAGCCGCCCGCCTCAAAGGCATCGGCCCCTGGACCCTCCGCACCACTCTCCGCGCCTTCGTGGAGCTCATTCAGGACTACGAAAACGTGTGATGGGGGGGGGACTTTGGCGGCGCAACAAAAAAAGCTGGAAATTCGCGCGTTGCGGTAGTATATTGTTTGCCGTTAAGTAGTAAATGATGACGGGCAATTCTTCACATACAACAGGTGGTAGCAGTAGCATGAGCTTAGCCTTGCCGGTGGGGCTTGAGCTGGGACATTACCGCTTGTTGAGCAAAGTCGGCCAAGGCGGATTCGGTATTACGTACCTTGCCGAGCATGTGCAAAGCCTCGAAAAGGTGGTGATTAAGGAAAATTTGCCCACTTTTTATGCTTCGCGCAATAATGAAACCCTGCGTATAGCTCCCTTGGATGTGGCGAATGCTGAGGCAGACTATGCGCACACCTTGCGGCGTTTCGTGGATGAGGCTCGCACGCTTGCCCGCCTGAACCACCCGAACATCGTGCGCGTGCTCGATGCCTTCGAGGCGCTGGGCACGGCCTATTACGTGATGCCCTACATCGAGGCGAAGGAGCTGCACAAGGTCATACCCACGGAGGCGGTGAATGAGGCGTGGTTGCTGCCTATTCTCAAGTCTGTGCTGGGGGCACTGGATTACTTGCATGCTCAGAACCTGCTGCACCGCGACCTGAAGCCCGGCAACATCCTGCTGCAGGCGGACGGTACGCCCATCCTCATCGACTTCGGCACGGCGCGCGCCCTGCAAACGGAGCGCTCCGCCACCATGGTGGGCACACCGGGCTACACCCCGCTGGAGCAGATTACCCCGCATGGCAATCGCGGTCCGTGGACGGATCTTTACGCCTTGGGAGCCACCTGCTACCGCCTGATTACCGGTGAGCTTCCTCCTCAATCCATCGAGCGTATAGATGATGACCCCTACCGCCCGCTGGCTGCCCGTGTAGAGCTGCAAGCTCGTTTCTCGCACGCCCTGTTGAGCAGCATTGATAAAGCGCTGGCCGTGCGCGCCAAAGAGCGCTGGCAGAGCGCGCAAGAATGGATGCTCGCGCTGGCTGCACCTGCCGGTTCGGGCGTTAGCCCGCATGCCACAGCTCAGCCACCCTACCGTATGCCCACAGGGCAGGTGGCGGAAGTCTCCGCAACGGGCTCCGGTGGTAAAGGGCGCCTTGTGCTCATCTTCAGTCTGTTGGTAGTTATTCTCATGGGGGGCGGCTACGGTGTATATGCCTATCTGGAGGCTGAGGCGCAAGACCGCTTGCGAAGGGAAAATGCGCTAGCTGAAGCGAAGCGCATGGCGCAGGAGCGAGCAGAGCGTTTTCAACGCGAGGAAGAAGCTCGCCTCGCCCGAGAAGAGGCGGAGCGGAAAGTGCGCGAAGAGGCTGAACGCGTGAAACGCGAGGAAGAAGCTCGCCTCGCCCGTGAGGAGGCGGAGCGTGAAGCCCGCGAAGAGGCGGAGCGTAAAGCCCGCGCAGAGGGGGCTTGCCTGGCCTATATAAAATCCGTTTTGGCTGTTCATGCCGATACCGCATTGCCGGAGACGGTACCCGCACCCCAAGCTGAGTCAGTTGTGCAGTCACTGCGTGCGCTCTGCGAGCGGGGGAATCATGATGCCGAGTTCGTGCTCAGTGTGTTATATGCACATGGTCAGGGTGTGCCGATGGATAAAGAGCAATCCATGCAGTTGCTACGCAATGCTGCTGAAGGTGGCAATACTTATGCCCGGCTTGCCATGGCTGAGCGTTATGCAACGGGTTCCGTTTTGGCGAAGGATGAGGCGGAAGCGGTGAAGTGGTACCGCTTGGCTGCTGAGCAAGGCCATGCAGGGGCGCAGGCTCAGATGGGGCATTGCTACAGGCACGGCGTCGGTGTGGTCAAGAATCATTTTGAGGCTGCGCAGTGGTTCCGCATGGCCGCGGAGCAGGGCAATGCCCAAGGGCAAAATGGCTTGGGTGCCTGTTATTATGAAGGCGCCGGCGTAGCGAAGGATGAGGTCGAGGCGGTGAAGTGGATACGCCGCGCGGCGGAGCAAGACCTTACCGCGGCACAGCGCAGTTTGGGTTACTGCTACCACCAAGGAATCGGTGTGGCGAAGGATAACGCGGAAGGTGTAAGGTGGTACCGCAGAGCTGCAGAGCTGGGGGATGCCATCGGTCAGTATAGTTTGGGCTACTGTTACCAGCAAGGAATCGGCGTAGCAAAGGATAATTACGAAGCGGTGAAGTGGTTCCGCCGGGCGGCGGAGCAGGGTAATGACAAAGCGCAGCATAGCCTAGGCTATTGTTATGCAAACGGCCTTGGCGTGAGCAAAGACAGAGCTCAAGCCATAGCGTGGTACCGCAGCGCCGCCCGCCAAGGTAACAAAGCCGCTCAATCCGCCCTCAGTAAAATGGGTGTAACGTGGTAATGGCAGTAAGCATTTTAATAGGTAAAATTTGGTGAACAATGACAAGTAACACATCTCAGACGAACATCGCAACCGGAGGCCGTGTCAGCAGTGGCGTGGCTCTGACCGCAGGCATAGAGCTAGGGCATTACCGCTTGTTGCACAAAATAGGACAGGGCGGCTTCGGTATCACCTATCTGGCGCAGAATACGCAAACTAATGAGCGAGTGGTGATTAAGGAAAACTTGCCCACCTTCTACGCCTACCGCAATGATTATACCCTGCATGTGCATCCGCTGGATGATGAGACCTCGCCGGAGAACTATGCGCACACCTTGCGGCGTTTCGTGGATGAGGCTCGCACGCTTGCCCGACTGAACCACCCGAACATCGTGCGCGTGCTCGAAGCCTTCGAGGCGCTGGGCACGGCCTATTACGTGATGCCCTACATTGAGGCTAAGGAGCTGCACAAGGTCTTACCCACGGAGGCGGTGAATGAGGCGTGGCTGCTGCCTATCCTCAAGTCTGTGCTGGGCGCGCTCGGCTACCTGCACGCTCAGAACCTGCTGCACCGCGACCTGAAGCCCGGCAACATCCTGCTGCAGGCGGACGGTACGCCTATTATCATCGACTTCGGCACCGCGCGCGCCCTGCAAACGGAGCGCTCCGCCACCATGGTGGGCACACCGGGCTACACCCCCATCGAGCAAATTACCCCGAACGGTAAGCGTGGACCTTGGACGGATATCTACGCCCTCGGCGCTACCTGCTACCGCCTGATTACCGGTGAGCTCCCACCGCAGGCTGTGGAACGCCTTGATGATGAAGACCCCTACCGCCCGCTGGCTCATCGCGCGGAGTTGTACGGGCGTTTCTCCGCCACCCTGCTGAGCAGCATCGACACCGCGCTGGCCGTCCGCGCTAAGAACCGCTGGCAAAGCGCTCAAGCTTGGCTGGAGGCCTTGGCCGCGCCTGCGGATACCCGCTCTGTCCCCATTTCTGTTGCCACGGTCGATACTGCAGCTCCCTCCACCCCGTCCAAGGGTAGCAGCCTCCCGCTCATCCTTACCCTGCTGGCCGTTGTGCTGCTGGGGGGCGGTGGCTATGGCGTGTATGCCTATTTGGATGCCGTGGAGAAGGCTCGCCTGCAGGCGGAATATGAGCAGGCTGAGGCTCAACGCATAGCTCGAGAAAAAGCGGAGCGCATTAAGCGTGAGGAAGAAGCCCGACTCGCTCGAGAAGAGGCGGACCGAATCAAACGTGAGGAGGAAGCTCGCCTCGCCCGCGAAGAAGCCGAGCGCAAAGCCCGTGAAGAGGCAGCATGCGTGGAATACATACATGCGGTCATGGCTGTGCATACCAAGGCCAGTTTGCCCGATGCTGATAAAATTCCCACCCCTCCGAATGATCAGGTGGTGCAAACTCTGCGTGAACTTGCCGATAAGGGGAATCATGAGGCTGAGTTTGTGTTCAGCGTGCTGACCACTCACGGCATGTCCGTGCCTCAAAATGAAACGAAGGCCATGGATTACCTTCGCCTTGCGGCAAATGCCGGCGAGCCTCATGCGCAAAATGTTTTGGGTGAATGTTATTATCAAGGTAAGGGCGTAGCGAAGGATGAGTATGAAGCGGCGAAGTGGTACCGTAAATCGGCGGATCAGGGGCACGTTATTGCTCAAAATAACTTAGGTTACTGTTACGACAAAGGCCTCGGCGTGTCGAAAGATGAGTACGAAGCGGTGGAGTGGTACCGCAAATCGGCGGATCAGGGGCACGCCCAAGCGCAGCATAACCTTGGCTGGTGTTACGAGAAAGGCTTCGGCGTGTCGAAAGATGCGTATGAAGCGGTGAAGTGGTATCGCAAGGCTGCGGACCAGGGACATGCCAATGCTTGTAATAATTTAGGTTGGTGTTATCAAAACGGCTTCGGCGTGTCGAAAGATGAATATGAAGCGGTGAAGTGGTACCGCAAATCGGCGGAACAGGGGCACGCTGGAGCTCAAAACGGCTTAGGCTGGTGTTATCAAAATGGCCTCGGCGTGTCGAAAGATGCGTATGAAGCGGTGAAGTGGTACCGCAAATCGGCGGAACAGGGGAATGCTATTGCTCAATGTAACTTAGGTTACTGTTACGAGAAAGGCCTCGGCGTGTCGAAAGATGAATATGAAGCGGCGAAGTGGTACCGCAAAGCAGCGGAGCAAGGGTTTGCTATTGCTCAATGTAACTTAGGCTGGTGCTATGAGTCTGGCTTTGGCGTGTCGAAAAATATGAGCGAAGCGGTGAAGTGGTACCGCAAGGCTGCGCGCCAAGGTAATACGAATGCTCAATCCAATCTCAAAAACTTGGGTAAAAAGTGGTAACACCATTTTCTCTGAGCTTTAATCAAAATCTGCAACATGTCAGCCGACTCACAGCATATTGCGGTGGCAAAGAGCAAGAGTATGAGCTTGCCGGATGGTATTGCCTTGGGGCATTACCGCTTGCTGCGTAAGCTGGGGCAGGGTGGCTTCGGTATTACTTATCTTGCGGTGGATGAACGTACGGAGGCGAAGGTGGTTGTGAAGGAGAACCTGCCTACGTTCTACGCCGTGCGTGATGATGCGTCGTTGCAAGTGCGCCCCTTGGATGTGGCGGATGCTGTGGAGAATTATGCGCATACGCTCACGCGCTTTGTGGATGAGGCACGCCTGCTTGCCCGACTGAACCACCCTAACATTGTGCGCGTGTATGAGGCCTTCGAGGCGCTGGGCACGGCCTATTACGTGATGCCCTACATCGAGGCGCAGGAGCTGCACAAGGTGATACCCTCGGAGGCGGTGAATGAGGCGTGGTTGCTGCCTATTCTCAAGTCTGTGCTGGGGGCGCTGGATTACCTGCATGCTCAGAACCTGCTGCACCGTGACCTGAAGCCCGGCAACATCCTGCTGCAGGCGGATGGCGAGCCCATCCTCATCGACTTCGGCACCGCGCGCGCCCTGCAAACGGAGCGCTCCGCCACCATGGTGGGAACACCGGGCTATACCCCCATCGAGCAGATTACCACCCACGGCAAGCTCGGGCCGTGGACGGATGTTTATGCCCTCGGCGCTACCTGCTACCGTGTTATCACGGGGCAACTGCCGCCGGAGGCGAATGCTCGCTTGGCGGAAGAGGTGGACCCCTACCGCCCCTTGGCCCATCGCGCGGAGTTGCGCGGGCGTTTCTCCGCCACCCTGTTGGGCAGTATCGACACCGCGCTGGCCGTTCGCGCCAAGAACCGCTGGCAAAGTGCGCAATCGTGGCTGGAAGTGCTCGAAAATCAAGCGCAGCGCATACCGGCGGTATGCCCGCATCCGGAATCCGGCGTAGCAGCTGAGGCGGCTGTTTCCATTCCGCAGCCGTTGCGGACGGAGGAGCCCACCGCGCCCCGGCGCAGCAAGTTTCCCCTCATTCTCACGCTGTCGGCTGCTGTGCTGCTGGGCGGTGCCGGCTACGGCGTGTATGCCTATCTGGATGCTGTGGCGCAAGAGCGCTTGCAGGCGGAATATGCCCTTGCGGAGGCGGAGCGCTTTGCCCAAGAAGAGATGGATTTGCTTAGGCGCGAGCAGGCAACCCGCCTCGCCCGTGAAGAGTCAGAGCGCAAAGCCCGCGAAGAAGCTGAGCGCCTGCAACGCGAGCAGGAAGCCCGCCTCGCCCGTGAAGAAGCCGAACGCAAAGCCCGCGAAGAAGCTGAGCGCCTGCAACGCGAGCAGGAAGCCCACCTCGCCCGTGAAGAGGTCGATCGCAATGCCGCGTGTGCGGAATACATGCAAGCCGTGATGGCTGTTCATGCCCAAAGCATTTTGCCTGTTACAAAAGATATTCCCCTGCCGCCGAATGCCGGCATTGTGCAAACGCTGCAAGTGCTGGCCACAAGGGGGAATCATGAGGCGGAGTTCGTATACAGCCTTTTGATGGCGCACGGTTTAAGCATGCAGAAAGATGAAGTCGCTGCCATGCAGTGGCTTCGTAAGGCTGCGGAGGGCGGAAATCCGACTGCGCAGACTGCCTTGGGGATTCGCTGTGAACAGGGTACTATTGTTGCAAAAGATACCGCAGAGGCCGCGCGGTGGTACCGCAAAGCGGCGGAGCAAGGGAATGCTATTGCTCAGTATCATTTGGGGTGGTGTTATGACAGAGGTTGCGGCGTCTTGAAAGACTTGCCCCAAGCCATCCGGTGGTACCGCAAAGCGGCGGAGCAAGGGAATGCTGATGCGCAGAATAATTTAGGCATTTGCTATCAATACGCCAAAGGTATGCCGAAAGACGAGCCCGAAGCCGTGAAGTGGTATCGTAAAGCGGCAGAATCGGGGAATGCTCGCGCTCAGCGTAATTTGGGCTGGTGCTATGAGAAAGGCCTCGGCGTGGCGAAAGATGAGCCCGAAGCCGTGAAGTGGTATCGCAAGGCGGCGGAGCAGGGGTACACTACCGCTTTGTGTAATTTGGGCTCGTGCTATCGGAAAGGCCTCGGCGTGGCGAAAGATGAGGCCGAGGCCGTGCGGTTGTACCGCATGGCGGCAGACCAAGGTGAAGTTTATTCCCAAAATAATTTGGGCTGGTGCTATGAAAATGGGGTGGGTGTGAAGAAAAACATGAATAAAGCGATTGAGTGGTACCGCGAGGCGGCCCGCCGTGGTAACACTGACGCGCAATCTAACCTCAGGCGCTTGCGTAAAAGTTGGTAAGTCCCACCGCAGAGGGGGGCATTGTTCACGGCTCAAAATATCCCTCAAATCATCGCCCCTCTACGCGAAAGGGAGGTGCCCTCACCGCCGCCGGTTCCACGGGAACCCTCTTCGCCCTGTTTAAGTTTTTAGTTGAAAACAGCCCGATAAATCGGAAGTTGAAGGGGGGAATGCGAGCGTAAGCGAGCCTAATTCGGAGCCCCGGAGGGGCGCTATAGAATAGCCCGGCGGTGGAGCGGCGAAGCCGCGGAACCCCGGGTAGCGTAAAAAAAGAAATTTGAGCCCGGAGCGACGGAGCGAAGCGACGCAGCGTAGGCCGACATATAATGGCGAGGACCGTAGCGAAGCGGAGCTCCGAGCCGTTGTGGGCGCGTATTTTTGGTGTTTGCGGCATTTTGAACCAATACCGTATTCCGAGCCACGCTTTATGCCACCCCTCCGGGGTTCGCATTTGTTTTTGTGGCCTTTTCCCGGGGTTCCGCCCCTTGCGGGGCTCCACCGCCGGGCTATTTTATGGCGCCCCTCCGGGACTCTGAATTAGGCTCGCTAACGCTCG
>JAEIGA010017789.1_pt1 | contig 10826 bp, 9 predicted proteins | sample 9270691 | NCBI WGS metagenome assembly JAEIGA01 (sample SAMN17057246, study PRJNA624740) | gut metagenome | biome: biome; isolation source: fecal sample | host: Bos grunniens | place: China: Xizang | collected 2019 | reverse complement strand
TCTTCATAGTAAACATTTTTATAACAACGTTACATTTCTATTTTGTTCCCTTCTGTTTTTATCATAGAGTATTATAACATTCAAAAAAAATCTCGGGACAAAGTCTCGAGATTTTTTAAAGTTATATTTTTATATTTCTTATTTTTTTGCATCAGCTAGACCTACAGTCTCTACATCAAAAATAAGCATTTCATTAGGACCGATTGGACCACTTCCAGCTAGGCCGTAAGCTAGTTCTGCTGGGATGTAAAGAGTATAAACCGCACCAGGACTCATCCATTGGAACATTTCGCCCATACCCTTGATTACGCCTCTAGAAGCCATTACTATAGATTCACCCTTGCTGCTATCAAATTCAGTACCATCCAAGTGACGACCGGTGTACTTTACGTTAATGCGATCGGTAGCAGTAAACTTTTCACCCTTACCTTCTTTAACAACTTTGTAATAAACACCACCTTCCGATTTCTTTACGTCTGGATTGTTTGCCAAAGAGTCTGCAATGAATTTTTCTGCATTGTTTTTGTTAGCAATAGCTTTAGGATCTTGAGCTTTAACCTTGTTAGACAATTCGCGAACCAAACGCATTACTTCGATTTGATATTTTGAAGGGTCTTGCAATGAATCACTCATAAATGCTTTCTTAAATGAAGCGAGCCATCTCTTTGCATTAATATCTACGTTTTCACGTTCCTTCAATTGTTCAAACATACCCTTTACTTGAGCACCCATTTGAACACCTTGAACATAGCTTGACTTTGACTCATCCATCTTAAGCATCATTTGAAGACCTGCAAGGAATTCTTTCTTATCAAATGTAGAATCGTTCATGTTTTGCATTTGTCCTGCTACGCCAAAACCATACATTTCACCCATGCAAGCAGCCAAAGTGTCGGCTTGAGGATCAGCCTCTACTTTACATTTACTGTTACAGCTAGTCATAGCACCAAGTCCAAGAGCTACTGTAGCAATTAAAAATAACTTTTTCATAATTAATTTAATCTTTTGTTTTTATTTAAATTCATTTATTATTTCACGATTTCAATCAATTGAACATCAAATATCAATGCTGTATCAGGACCAATAAGCGGACCGGCACCATTTGAGCCATAAGCCAAATTTGATGGGATAAACAATCTCCATTCTGCACCCGGTTTCATCATTTGCAATGCTTCAACCCATCCCGGGATAACTTGATTTACACCAAACACAGCCGGCTCACCACGTTGTACTGAGCTATCAAACACCTTTCCGTCAATCAAACAACCGGTGTAATGAACGCGCACTGTATCGGTAGCTTTTGGTGATTCACCTTCACCCTCTTTTATAATTTGATATTGTAAACCCGATTCTGTAACTTTCACTTCAGGACGTTTTGCATTTTCTGCCAAATATACTTCGCAAGCTTTCTTGTTTGCCAAACGAGTATCTTCCTCAAGTTGAGTAAAATAATCATTTACTATTTGCTTTGCTTCATCATAAGTCATAAGCATTTCACCTTCACCATATACAGCTTTCAATGCAGCAACAAAATCTTCTGCATTTAATTTTCTCACACCTGAACGTTGAAAATTATTACCCATGCTTAGGCCTAAAGCATAACTCAATTTATCCATGTCTTTTTATCTTTTCTTTTTTAAATTTAATTCATTTTTCAAACCAAGGTACAAAGTTAGATTTTATTCATTTCATGATTACTATATTTTGAATAAAAAATATTAAATTTGTCAATAAAGTTGATTTTTTTGATGTACTTACACCATTTTACACAACAAATCAACCTCTAAAATTGTTTATTCAACCTAAAATTAATGTTATAGCGATGAAAAAACTAGTAATTTCTTCGGGAGCAGGCATAAGTGCCGAAAGTGGAGTAACAACATTTCGTGACGCAGGTGGTTTGTGGGAGAACTATCCCGTTATGAAAGTAGCTAGTGCCGATGGTTTTAGAGAAGACCCTGCTTTAGTACATCATTTTTACAATATGCGACGCGACCAATTGATTAATGTTCAACCCAACAAAGCCCACATCATCCTTAAAGACCTGGAAAAAGATTTCGATGTACAAATTATCACTCAAAACGTTGATAATCTGCACGAAAGAGCTGGCTCTTCCAAGGTGCTTCACCTACATGGAGAACTCATGAAAGTGCGGTCCATGACTCATCCCGAAAGAATTTACGAACTCAAAGAGCCCAACTTACACACATCACTTGACACACGTGACCCTTATGGTGATCCTGTAAAACCTCACATTGTATTTTTCCAAGAAGATGTTCCCAACTTTGAACAAGCAACCGAAATGGCCCGAAATGCCGATATCTTTGTTGTCATAGGTACATCTTTAGTGGTTTACCCTGCTGCAAGTCTTCTTTACTATGTAAAACCCGGTGTACCAATTTATTACATCGATCCAAATCCGGCAAGAGTTCCCGGAGACCGAGGTATAACTGTTATCGCCAAAAAGGCAACAGAAGGAATGGCTGAATTAGCCGAAATTCTCAAAAAATTATAATCTAGCAACTCGTTTCTAAATTTTATTTACAAACGCAAACAAAACCCACTTTTTTACCTTGTTAATAACTTTTTTATAATAATGTGTAAAAAAGGTTGTTTTGATTTGTAAATTTCACAAAATAATATCTAACTTTACAGCAAAATAAAAACCGCCTAAATAGGCCGAAGTAAAATCGTATAAAACGGCCCATATTTATTAACTTTTTTTGCTGTAAATCAAGATAAAACATGAACGAGAACGTTTATCACATTCCGGCATTGCTAAATGAGTGCATCGAAGGACTTAACATCAACCCTGAGGGTATTTATGTCGACGCCACCTTTGGTGGAGGCGGGCATTCTCGTGCTATAGTCAACAATTTAGGGAATAAAGGGCATTTATACAGCTTTGACCAAGACCAAGACGCTATTGCCAACGCAATAGACGACCCTCGATTTACATTTGTTTACAGCAACTTTGCTTATATCACAAATTTTATGCGCTTTCACGGCGTAAAACATGCCGATGGCATACTTGCCGATTTAGGGGTTTCATTCCATCATTTCGATGAGAGTGACAGAGGTTTTTCTTTCCGTTTCGATGGAACACTTGACATGAGAATGAATCAGCGAGGAGGCAAAGATGCACGATGGATCTTAGCCAACTACAGCGAAGAGCAATTGGCTCAAATATTCTATCTGTATGGCGAGTTAAAAACTTCGCGTAAAATTGCAAATGCAATTGTCAAATCGCGTAACAACAAAACAATAAACACCACAGGCGAACTACTCGACATAATAAAGCCATTCATTAAGCCGGCACAAGAAAAAAAAGAATTGGCACAAGTGTTTCAAGCATTAAGAATTGAAGTCAACAACGAAATAGACGTTCTGAAGTCATTCCTAAACCAAACTATCAAAGTATTGAAACCAGGTGGACGTATTGTTATCCTCACCTACCACTCTCTTGAAGATCGCTTAGTGAAAAACTTCTTTAAAAGCGGAAACATTGAAGGTAAAGTCGAAAAAGACTTCTTCGGCAAAGTTAATTCTCCTTTCCGACTCATCAACAATAAAGTCATCGTGGCTTCCGAAGAAGAAGTTGCACGAAATCCAAGAGCAAGAAGCGCAAAACTAAGAATTGCAGAAAAAATTTAACAAACCTCACACAAAGCTATCGCTATTATGGCCAAATCAACAAAAGAGAAGAACGACAATATATTTAAACGAATTTTTCAGGGAAGAATCATCTCTGCCGATTTTTTCTTCAAGCACTGGGTTACTATTGCCCTAGTACTCGTCATTTCGTTTATCTACATCTCAACAAAATACACTTGCCAATTGCGCAAAGAAAAAATAATCACACTTAGAAAAGATTTAAACAACGCAAAAACCGATTGCGTAAAATACAGTGCCGACTTTAAGTCCCAGATAAGAGAAGCTCGAATGAAATCTCTAGTCGACTCCATGCGACTTAATCTTGTACAAGCAGAACAACCACCTTTCAAATTATCAGGAAAATGAAACCCCAAAAGAAACAGAAAAACAAAACATATATCCTCAACCGATACGGGTTTATCAGCTTTTTTATCCTTCTTCTTGCTGGAGGTATAATCTACACTATGTTCAAAACAACCGTAGTTCATGCCGACAAATGGAATGAAAAAGCTTCAAAAATACTATCTAAGACCGACACCATAGAACCTGAACGCGGGAAGATTCTTGCCGACGACGGCTCTATTCTTGCCGCCAACCTACATTTTTACAAAGCAAAAATCGATTGGGGCACCGAAGGTATCACCGAAAAACGTCTTCTCGAGTCTATCGACGAACTTTGCGACAGTCTTGCTGCATTTAGTCGTGAACGTGGCTCTAAAAAGACTGCTCAACAATGGAAAGCCGAGTTAAAAGCAAAATATTACGGGTTGGACAAGCGCACTCTTAAGCGTAAAAAACAAAATACAAATCCAAAAAGAGATACAGCTAAGTTCCGTGACCGTTCTCACGTTCTTTACACAGCTCTTACCCATGGGGAGTATATGCGCCTCAAGAGTTTTCCCTATTTGAAAGAAAGAAAAAACAAAACAGGATTTACATACGAGACTTATACTCGCCGATGCAAGCCTTTTGGCTCTATGGCATCACGCAGTATAGGTATTGTTGCCGAAAGTCGCACATCCCGAACTCGTCGAGGTGTCAATGGACTTGAACGAGCTTTGGATTCTCTTCTTTATGGTATTCCGGGAGAAACCAAGAAAGAACAACTCACCAGCACTATCGTGAATTGGGAGAAAACTCCGGCAAAAAAAGGTTACGACATTGTAACTACCATCAACATCGACCTTCAAGACATACTAGAAGAAGAACTTTACAAAATGTGTAAAGAGACAAAGTCTGATTGGGGTACAGCAATCCTTATGGAAGTAAAAACCGGCAAAATCAAAGCTATTTCAAATCTGGAATGGAGCAAAAAAGCTCATGACTATATCGAAGGACGCAACAATGCGGTATTGGGATATGAACCGGGGTCAGTAATGAAGCCCATTTCTATGATGGTAGCTTTGGAAGATGGCATAGTGAATAATATCGATAAAGTGATTACAACAGGATATTCTTACGCCTATGCAGGAGGACGACCTATAACCGACTCACATGGGGCTGCATCCATGCCTATCAGACAGGTTATCGGAGCTTCGTCCAACATCGGTATGGCCAAAATCATACTAAGCAAATATGAAAAGACACCGGGAAAATTCTATTCTAGATTGAAAGAATTGGGATTTTTTGAGCCTCTTAACACAGGTATTGCCGGTGAACGTATTCCAAGAATCGACAGTCTTGGCAATAAAAACTGGGACAGAATTGCATTATCACGCATGGCCTATGGATACGCTACCCAAATTCCGCCTATGAGTACTTTGGCTATATATAACGCTATAGCCAACGATGGAAAATACATACGCCCTCGACTTGTCGATAAGTTCATGTACAATGGAGAAATTGACTCTATTGTTCCCGAATCATACATTCGCGAACAAGTATGCTCTCCCGAAAATGCAGCCAAGTTACGCACTATGCTACACGATGTTGTGTGGAAGGCCCCATGTACTGCCAGAGCGTTACAAAACGACTATGTAGAAATAGCCGGCAAAACAGGAACTTGCTATGTTACCGAATATGACCCGGTATCCCGAAAGGTGCTTTACACCAACAAAAAACGCTTGGCTTTTTGCGGATTCTTCCCATACGAAAACCCTCAATACACTTGTATGGTGCTCATGAGTGGAGCCGATAGAGGTGCCGCGCGTAGTAGCGGAACCGTTTTAATGAATACCGCACTAAGAATGTATTCTCGCGGTTTGCTTGGAAACAGCTCCGATTATAAAGTAAACAACGATAACGCTGTAAAAACCACTACATTCTACGCTAGCAAAAATAAACAAGACCGAAAGAATCTGAAAGAATTGGGCATCAATAAAAGTAATAGTTTTGTTACTCCCAAAACATCAGAAAAAGGTAAAGTACCTAGCGTAATAGGGCTTTCGGCTAAAGAAGCCGTTTCTATTCTTGAAAACAATGGTCTGCTGGCAAGGCTAGATGGAGCCGGATACGTAGTGAGACAAAGTGTTCCGGCAGGTAGTGAATATACAAGCGGACAGCTTATCAATCTTACACTGAGACATTAAACGATTATGAAAACCAATTTAGCAGAACTTCTAGTTTCAATCCCGGTTATAAAAACCATAGGGACCACCGATAAAACGGTAAGTGACGTTACTTGCGATTCTCGAAAAGTTTCGGAAGGAGCTTTGTTTGTTGCCGTAAATGGAGTAAACGTTGACGCGCATGCCTTCATTCCCGAAGTAACAGCCAAAGGTGCAAAGGTCATTGTGTGTGAAGTTCTTCCACAAGAAATAAATACCGAGGTGTGTTATATTGTTGTTGAAAACAGCTCTATAGCACTAGCTCATATCGCTGCATGGTGGTATGATTTTCCATCCAACCAACTCACTCTTGTCGGAGTTACTGGAACCAACGGAAAAACCACTACAGCTACTCTGCTTTATGAAACAATGCAACTTCTAAGGCATAAAGCAGGCTTACTATCCACAGTGTGCAATATTATCGACAAAAAAACCATTCCCGCAACTCAAACAACACCCGATCCTCTTTCGCTAAATAAAATGTTACGCGAAATGGTCGATGCAGGATGCGAATATGCATTCATGGAAGTAAGTTCTCACGCTTGCACTCAACACCGCATTGATGGTCTTACATTCAAAGGCGCTGTTTTCACCAATCTTACTCGCGACCACCTTGACTATCATAAGACTGTCAATAATTACATGAACGCAAAGAAAATGTTCTTTGACATGTTGCCCAAAGGGGCATTTGCACTTGTAAACTGCGACGATAAGGCAGGTGCCTACATGCTTCAAAATACAAAAGCAAATAAGCTCACTTATTCTCTTCAAAATGTTGCCGACTATAAGTGTAAAATCATTGAAAGCAGACTTAACGGTACGTCATTAAACATCAACAACAACGACATAGAAGTATTGTTTACAGGACGTTTTAACGCCTACAATCTGCTAGCTGTTTATGGTTCGGCTATCCAATTAGGATTCACAACCGAAGAAGTACTTGTGGCTATGACTCAACTCGTTCCGGTTGCTGGTAGATTCCAAACACTCACTTCGCCTCGAGGCTACACCGCTATTGTTGATTATGCCCACACACCCGATGCACTTGTGAATGTATTGAATTCAATCAAGGAAGTTATCGGAAACAAGGGACATATAATTACTGTCGTGGGAGCCGGGGGTAATCGCGATAAGGGTAAACGCCCTATCATGGCACACGAAGCTGCCACACGAAGCGATAAAGTTATTCTCACTTCCGATAATCCTAGAGACGAAAATCCCGAAGATATTCTTCACGACATGGAAGAAGGACTTGATAACGAGCTAAAAACTCGTGTCTTGAAAATTACCAACCGCAAAGAAGCTATTCGCACCGCATGCATCTTAGCGCAACCCGGAGATGTAGTTCTTGTGGCTGGTAAAGGACATGAAGATTATCAAGAAATAAAGGGTGTGAAACATCACTTTGATGATAAAGAAGTTTTAATCGAAATTTTTAACAACGAAATATAATTTATTGCATTATGTTCTATTACTTAGCAGAATTACTTTCGCAATACGATATTCCGGGAGCCCGATTGATGAGCTATATTTCATTTCGTTCCGGAGCGGCATTGATTTTATCCCTTTTCATATCCATGGTGATAGGAAAACGTATCATTGAGAAACTTCAACTCATGCAAGTGGGCGAAATCGTGCGTGATTTAGGGCTTGAAGGCCAATTGAGCAAGAAAGGAACACCTACAATGGGTGGTATCATCATAATCATTTCCATTCTTGTGCCATGTCTTCTATTAGGCAAACTAGAAAACATCTATTTGCTTTTAATGATAATCTCCACCATTTGGCTTGGTGCTTTGGGTTTTGCCGACGACTACATCAAAGTCGCTCACCACGACAAAGATGGCTTGAAAGGAAAATTCAAAGTCATAGGTCAAGTAGGACTTGGTATTATAGTGGGATTGACTATGTACTTGAGTCCCGATATTGTTATGCGCGAAAACGTTGAAGTAATCAACCACAACAACAATAATAATAGTGAAATTGTGGTGGAGCATAAAGCCGAAAACATAAAATCAACTCAAACCACCATACCATTTGTAAAAAACAACAACTTTGATTATGCCTATCTAACAAAATGGATGGGAAAACATGCTCAAACCGGTGGTTGGATTGTCTTTATCTTAATAACAATATTTGTTATTACAGCAGTAAGTAACGGTGCCAATCTCACCGACGGTGTGGACGGACTCGCCACCGGAGTATCAGCCATTATAGGAATTTCACTTGCTATAATGTGCTATTTGGGCGGTAACGTAATATACTCATCCTACCTCAACATCATGTACATACCGGGTAGTGAAGAATTGGTGGTTTATGCCGCGGCCTTCATAGGGGCAACGATAGGTTTCTTGTGGTACAATTCCTATCCTGCACAAGTATTCATGGGTGACACCGGAAGCCTAACTTTGGGCGGTATCATAGCCGTATTTGCAATTCTCATCAGAAAAGAGTTGCTTATTCCTATTCTATGCGGTATTTTCGTTGTAGAAAATCTATCGGTTGTGCTTCAAGTTTCTTACTTTAAGCGAACCAAGAAAAAATATGGTGAAGGACGACGCATTTTCAAAATGACTCCTCTGCATCACCATTTCCAAACTCAAGGAACAGTTGAAAGCCACGTTCTCATAAAGAAACCGTTCAACGCCATTCCTGAATCAAAGATTGTTATGAGATTCTTTATTATAGCAATCTTCCTAGCAGTATTAACATTTGTAACATTAAAAATACGATAATGGAAAAGAAGCGTATCGTAGTGTTAGGTGCCGGAGAAAGTGGAACCGGTGCAGCTATCCTTGCTAAAGTGAAAGATTTTGATGTGTGGTTGAGTGACATGGGTAAGATTGCCCCTAAGTACAAAGCCAAATTGAATGAATTTCAGGTAAATTGGGAAGAAGGACAACACACAGAAGAAAAAATTCTCATGGCCGATGAAGTTGTAAAAAGTCCCGGTATTCCCGATAATGCACCAATCATACAAAAGATTATCAGCAAAAACATTCCAATTATATCAGAAATCGAGTTTGCCGGCCGATACACCGATGCAAAAATGGTGTGTATTACCGGTAGTAACGGAAAAACAACGACAACACTCCTTACTTATCACATTCTACAAGAAGCAGGACTTAACGTAGGACTTGCGGGAAATGTGGGTAAAAGCCTCGCTTATCAAGTAGCAACCGAAAAGCACGACGTGTATGTTATCGAACTTAGCAGTTTCCAGCTTGATAATATGTTTGAGTTTAAAGCCAATATAGCAGTGTTGATGAATATCACACCCGATCATCTCGACCGCTACGATTATAAAATGGAAAATTATGTTGCAGCAAAATTTCGTATCATCAGAAATCAGACCGATGAGGATTATTTTATTTTCTGGCAAGACGACCCAATTATTGCAGCACAACTCAAACGACTTAAAATCGAGTCTCGTTTGTTACCATTCTCCGAACAACATAATGTTGATACAAAAGCATACTTGGAAGATGGAGAGTTAATAATTGACACCACACATGAACATGTTGAAGTACCTAAGAATGATTTGGCACTTAAAGGTCTTCACAACCTATATAACTCTATGGCGGCAGGTCTATCGGCATCTGTTCTAGATATCAAAAAAGATGTGATAAGAAAAGCTCTAGAAGATTTCGAAGCTGTAGAACATCGCTTAGAATATGTGTCAACCATAAATGGTGTAAAATACATCAACGACTCAAAAGCAACCAATGTCAATTCTTGTTGGTATGCACTTGAAAGCATGCAAGCCCCAACAGTTCTCATTTTGGGAGGTAAAGACAAAGGTAATGATTACACCGAAATAGAACAATTCGTAAAAGATAAAGTTAAAGCGATTGTGTGCCTTGGCGTTGACAACAGCAAATTGCATAATTTCTTCGAAGGAAAAGTTCCTGTCATAACCGATGCCGGAAGTATGCAAGAAGCAGTAGAAAAATGCCATAACATAGCGCAACCCGGTGATGTAGTATTACTATCACCATGCTGTGCTAGTTTTGACTTGTTTAAAAGTTATGAGGACCGAGGTGAACAATTTAAAACACAAGTTCACAACCTAGAAAATAAATAATATTAATTTCTATATATTATATATATGGCAACCGAAACAACAAATATTAAGGCCATAACAACCGACGACGATAAATTCAAAAAAGGAGACCCCTTTATTTGGGGTATCTACATATCACTTATCTTGATTTCATTCATTGAGTGTTTCAGTGCATCCAGTCAAGAGATTTCGGCAGCAGGATTAGGTATGTATAAGCCCATCATTAAGCATATCGCCATGCTGTTTTGCGGATTTGTGCTATTATTCTTTATACAACGCACCGACTACAAGAAATTTGCCCCTTGGATAGCCCTATTTGCCTTATTTACATTAGTCTCCATGATAATTGTATTGTTGGTAGGCGATTATATTAATGGAGCAAAACGTTCTTTCACTTTGCCCGGTCTCGGTTTCTCTATACAGCCCGCCGAAATGGCAAAACTATCCATCGTCACACTCATTGCTTGGTTTACCGCAAAGAATCAAATGCCTAAAGGTGTGACCAATCTCGGCGTTACACTTTGTGCTGTAGCCGTTATCGTGTATTGTGCTTTCATCTTCAT
>JAEIGA010017788.1_pt1 | contig 10826 bp, 18 predicted proteins | sample 9270691 | NCBI WGS metagenome assembly JAEIGA01 (sample SAMN17057246, study PRJNA624740) | gut metagenome | biome: biome; isolation source: fecal sample | host: Bos grunniens | place: China: Xizang | collected 2019 | reverse complement strand
CTTCTGCCAAAACAGCTTCCGGCTGGGTTCGGTCATGGCCTCATAGACATCCTTCCAATCATCCGGTAGGACGATGGGATCGGCGGGTGCCTCAAGGAACTCCACGTCTTCTGCCTGTAGCTGGGAGATCTGATCACGGTACGCTCCGGATCGGTAGTCGTAAACTGCCCGGTCGATCTCGCCCTCAATGTAAAGCTCTTTCAGCCGGGCCAGCTTCCCTTCGAGGCTCCGGATCTCCGCCTGGTGGTTCTGCTTGTCGGTAAGACGCGTGCGGAGACCGGTGTAGTGCTGATCCAGCAGAAATGGGAGATTCTCCATCAGGTACTGCTCCAGTTTCTGCTCATTGACGTAGGTGCCGGGGCATCGGTCGATGTACTGGGCATGCTGCCCGCAGCGGTATGTCTTGATCCTGCGGATCTTGTCCTTGTGGTACGGCGCAGCGCACGTCATCATGGCGCCGCACAGCCCGCAGTGCATCAGCCCGCCGAAGAGATAGACCTGCCTGGTCTTCGTCTCCCGCGTCCGGTTTTCCGCCACATTCCGGATCTCCTGATACTGCTCCGGCGTGATGTAGGCCGGGCAGGGGACGCCAAAGTGATCTCCACAGTACGTTCGATTGCGGAGCGTCCGCCGGACCCGGGTGGCATTGAAGCTGATCCCATGCTCCAGCAGAGCGTTCTGGGCGTCTCTCAGGCGGAACGTCTTTAAGTATGCATCAAAGAAGGCCCGCATGGCTGGCCCTGTCTCCGGGTCGATCTCAAAGCGCTTGTCTTTGATGATGTATCCGATGGGCGCCCGGCCGACAGCCTCGCCCCTCGCTTTTTTGTAGTCCGCAGCTGCCTTGATGCGCTCGGAAGTTCGGTCCGCTTCGTCTTGGGCGACGGCCAGCATGATGTTCACTTTGAAGCGGCCGGAGGCGGTCTCCGTCTCGTAGTCCTCCTGGATGGCTCTCCACTTCACACCGTACTGCTCCAGGATTGCCTGCACTTCGTAATAGTCCGCCACGTTGCGGAACCATCGGTCCAGCTTTGTGAAGATGATCAGCTCCACCTTGCCGGCGCGGATATCGTCGATCAGCTGCAGCATGGCGCGGCGCTTCGTGTATTTGGCCCGGGCCGACAGTCCGGCGTCGTTGTATACTCCGGTCAGATGGTGGCCGTGCTCCTGCACCCATTCCCGGCAGACGGCCTCCTGGGCATCCACGGAGATCCCGTGCTGCTTCTGTTCCTGTGTGGAGACGCGGACGTATATGGCAACGTGCAAGCTGTCACCTCCTTTTGCGCCCCTCCCCGATTACCGGGGAGGGGCTTTTTTGTTTATACATATCCGATATGCAGAGTAATCCCTATGTGATTATCCATCTTGACGGTGCTACCATCCTCTGAAACAACCTTATACTCTCCACCGCGAAACTCAGCTGTTAGATACTTGACGCTACTGGTTTTAAGAATGCTGCCAACGTGGATGTTTTCATCTTGGCTGATATATCCTACGTGCTCGCCAGCGATGATAACCTTAATCGCGTTCTTGTCATGCATATTTGTTGGCTCTGGTTCTAACTTGACTGGCCTGTCCACATAAGTGTAGTGCGGGATCTTTTCCATGACCTTGCCTTCTGCGGAAAGCGTTTTACCACCTTTTCTCCAATCTGGGTTTGCCTTTGCGAGGCTTTGAATTGCGGTTTTATGATACGAGGTTCCGGCAACTATGAAATGCTCCTTTTTCAGAGTACGTTCTTGTAGTTTTGGAGAGGCTGCGTTTGGCGAGCCCCGTGGCTTAGTTTTAGAGGCACGATCCTGAAGAAGACCAAGTATAAAGTTCTTCATTAAATGTCCCCCCTATATAGCCCTTGTCAGACCAACGGCTCGGCCGAGAACTCGAATGTGGTTGAGATCTTCGCCAGTATAAACCAGCGGTTCGAATTCCGGATTCTCTGCGTTCAGCGTCACTCTGCCGGCGGCTTCGTTGTAATAGAACCGTTTCAGCGTGGCCTCGTCATCGATCAGGACGGCGGCGATCTGACCGTTGAGCACAGTGGACTGCTGGCGGATATAGACGATATCGCCATCGTAGATCTCAGCACCGATCATACTGTCGCCTTTGCAACGAAGGGCGAAGTCCGCTTTGATATGCTCTGGAATATCGATTTCTTCCTCAATGTTCTCAGCAGCAAGGATTGGTTCCCCGCAGGCGATGGTACCGAGGAGCGGAATCTTATTCATCTTTGGCATGGGAATGATGTTCCTGAAGTGCGGAGTGGGATCGTCTGTGTTCCCAATCAACCAATCAGGATTCACGGAAAGGGTGGAAGCGATAGATTCTATAACCGGAAGCTTAATCTTCTGGATCTGTCCTTTTTCATAGCGCTGAATCGTAGACGTGTTCACTCCGATCTGAGCTGCGACTTCATCCATAGTGAGGCCAAGACTTGTGCGACGTGCTTCGATGCGAGCACCGATTTCAGTATTTGATAGCATCTCAAATCACTCCTTGCAGCCATAATACCATAAAATATTGCATAGCGCAATAGAATAGCAAATAATTTTACAAAAAAGTTGCGCAGAGCTATTGACAACGGTGTTTGAGTATGTTATTTTAGTTGCGTAATGCAACATAATGAACGGAGGTGAAGACATGATCAATGCAAATAAAATCAAAGGCAGGATGAAAGAGATGGGACTGGTCCAGAAGGATGTTGCGGAGAAGCTGGGGATTGCAGCGCCTACGGCATCGCAGAAAATAAACGGCGTTCGGCCCATGGATCTGGATGAGGCAAGAGACCTGGCGGAGCTGCTGAAAATCCCGGATAGTGAGTTCGGAACATATTTTTTTGCAGGATAGTTGCGTAGCGCAACAAAGACCGCCATGGCCACAGAAAACACAAGCCCAGAAAAAGGTAAGAGGTGAAATTGTGCACATCAACGACGGTAAGCTCTGCAAGCTCTCGTCTCTGATTCTGTCCATGGATATCGATGACGATACCGTCATCTCTGTCTATGACCGGGACGGCCGGATGATCGCCAGAGGAAACTGGATGGAGGATCACATCCTGGATCTGACGCAGATGTGGGGCAAAGCAACCGGAGACCGGGACCGGGTAAACTTCCGGATGGTATAAGACAAACTCGATCCGCCATATCGTGAAATGAGGTGACAGCGTATGTGGCTACATGAAATAGATCAGGCAACAGAAGAGGAGCGGGATGCGCTGGCTCGGCGGATCCTGACCAGTCTGTATGAGATCGCAGCCGCCGAGAAGGGGCTGGAGATCGTATCCATTGAAATCCATAGGAAAGACGAAAGGAAGGACGTGAAATCTTGAAAAACAATCTGGTAGCGGTAGCGCTTCGCCTGCCGTTTCTGCTGGCGCTGCTGCTGATCACTGCGGCCATCATTGCGAATCTTACCCAGCGGGAAGCCATCAAAAAAGAAACAAAGGAGGAGTTGTTCTCGCCGGCGCGGATCACAGTTCGTTTGAACGAAGCCGAAGTTCGCCAAAACGAAGTGGCGAACGTATACAGTGACGAGGTGCCGCTCAGCGCAGGCTGGCAGGCCTACACCCAGGATACCTGCCGCCGGTACGGCATAGACTATGCGCTGATGCTGGGCCTCATGGAGACGGAGAGCTCCTTCCAACTGGACGCAGACTCCGGCTGGGCGGTCGGAGTCTGCCAAATCGGGTACATCAATGAAGAATGGCTCGCAGAGAAGAATGTGGACATCTACAGCACAATGGGCAACGTGGAGGCTGCCTGCATCATCCTGTCTGACTATATGAGCCGTTACACGACGGAGCAGGCGCTGATCTGCTACAACGAAGGAGAGTACGGCGCTGCAGATACTTTCGCGGAAGGGATCTTCTCGACAAAATACAGCCGCTCTGTGCTGGAGGCGGCTGCAAAATGGGACACGATTATAAACCAAAAAGGAGGACAAACATGAAAGAACAGGAACTGATCGCAAGAGAAAAGCTCGTCCAAGAGAACGAGCAGGAGATCAACGCTTCCTGGGAGCGCTTAAAAAAGAGAATAGCAGAGCTGGATGCCCAGGAAAAGGAGCTAAACGCATATGCCAGGGAGATCCTGGAGCGGGAGCGGGCCGTGACGGTCCGCGAGAAGGCCATACAGGAAGCGGAAAAGGACATCCGGATCGACAGCATTTTTGAGAAAATCAACAGCCACAGCCGGGAAGCAAAACTGGCGGACGAGCCTCAGCAGAAGCCGCGGGGCCTCAATCTGAGCTTCATATGGTAGGCATTTACTTTCAATGCGCCGACTGCGGCAAGCGGGTCCGAATATTCGACGGAGTGACGTTCACGTTCCCGGAGGAACGGGAAACGAAGCCGCTGCGGGCGGTGGTGAATGAGAGAAAACGGGCGGCCGGGCGCGAGCTGTGCGAGGGCTGCTGGAAGCGGTTCCTGCTGAAAATAGGAAACCCCGGCGACGCTGCAGCGTCGACCGGGGCAACCAAAAAGAGAACACAATTATTATAGCAGATTATTCGGAAGATTGCAACCGAAAGGAGAACACCATGAAACAACAGGCAGTTGAGAAACTCAATTCTGAGTTGAAAGAATACAAGGGCGATCAGTATGGCAACGCCATGAAGGACTATGTGAGCGGCGTACTCCGGGAATTCTGCCAGCAGAACGAGGAATTCGCTCAGGCAGTGGTGCAGGGCGGGAGCTTTGCGGACTGCATGAAGGCGGTGACAAAGAAGATCAAGGGCCGGGCCATCTCCGATCTGGACGCCTGCAAGGCGGCGGCGGAATTTTATTTTCCTGGTTCCGTGGTGGAATTCCAGATGACGATCCGCATGAGCAAATATGAGGAGCCAGCGGCGGAAGGGATTGCGCTCCGGCTGGAGGACTTCCTGTGAAGACCATGCGAGATCGCTTCCCGTGGCTGACGATCCCGGAGACCATACAGTCGGAGATCGAGCAGATGATGCCGCAGTTCCTGCTGCAGGAGGCGACCGGCCACGGAGACAAATATATGAGATGTACTGCCTGCGGAAATGCGGGCAGACATTCTCCTGTCGCGAAAAACAGAAGCATGGGGATCTGCCCGTTCTGCATGGAGCCGGTGGAAGTGGTAGACCACCTGAAACTCAAGAGCTGGCCGGGCGGGGAGATGAAGGGCCTTCGGCGCCACTGCAACGTGATGATCTTCCGGGCAGTGGACGGGATCCTGTGGGCCATAGACGCCAGGGCAGGCCGGGGGATCATCCGGAACAGCTTTGACGGGCCGGACGTTTACACGGATATGGACTTCTACGTTTTTTCTGTCTACCGGTTCGAGCCGGGAGAGTCGGAGCAGTTCCATTGGTCCTGCATTTATGATCCAAATGCTCCGCACGGCTTTCGATGGGACTGGGTGAGCCAGACGCCGCGGGAACCGAACAATCAGGGATACATGGGAGCGGGCGAGGGCACATACGCCGTCTTCGGCTTGGAGGAGGCAATCGGGCAGACAAGCTGCCGCTATAGCGCCATCGAGGAATACTTCGACGATCTCGGCAACGGCGCAGAGGTCCGGGGCGTGATCCGATACCTCCGGGAGTGGTGCAAACGGCCGAAGCTGGAGCTTGTGGTCAAATGGGGCCTCACGGACGTTGCCAAGGATCTAGTGGAGCGGGGCCGCACCAGCGGACGCATGGTGGACTGGAGGAAAGACACACCGTGGGAGTTCCTGAAGATCGCCAAGGCGGACTGGATAGCCTATCGGAAGAGCCCGGCGGCCTCGGCAGAGCTGCTGTACAACAACAGGAAGCACTTCCGCCTGACGGTGCGGGAAGCGCTGAAATTCGCGGAGGCCCATCGGGGAGAGTATTACTGGATGGAGCGTGCGGCAAAGCTCTGCGAGCGTGGGATCCCATTCAGGGAGCAGATCAAGTACCTGGACAGGCAGAGCGTCCACGGACGCTTCGATGAGAGCGCACGATTCTGGCTGGACTATCTGGAGATGGCGGAGCAGCTGGGCCGGGACGTGAGCTGGCCGGGCGGGGCAGTGATGCCACGGAGCCTGATCGAGGCCCATGATCAGATGGTTGACCTGCGGAACGCCATGCGGGAGGAACAGCGGGCCAGGGAGTTGGAGGCAAAGGCGCAGAACTACCGGAAGCGCCGGGAGCAGCTGCAGAAGAAATACGCCTACCGGGGCGCAGAGCTGGAAATCCGTGTGCCACAGGGCGCCGCAGACATCATTCGGGAGGGCAACGTCCTAAAGATCTGCGTGGGTGGATATGCCGCGCGGCATCTGGACGGCGCCACCACGATCCTGTTCCTTCGGCGCCGGCGGAAGCCGGACACACCGTATGTCTGCATAGAGATCAACGAAAAGGAAAACCGGATCGTGCAGATCCATGGATATAAGAATGAATGCTACACGAAAAAGCGCGTGAGCCCTATGGTGCGCCACGCGGACTTTATCAATGAATGGATGGCCTGGGTGAAGGCGGGAAGCCACCGGGCCGGGAATGTACGCAAGGAGGCAACAGCATGAACGAAATGACAGTCAAGAAGGACCCAGCGGTCCTTGCCGTCGAGATCCGCACTTTGCAGCAGCAGGCCCAGGTGGTGGTGCTGAGCTACGCCATCGAGATCGGCCGGCGGCTGAATGAGGCTAAGGCCGTCCTGGATCACGGACAGTGGGGCCCATGGCTGGAACGTGAAGTGAACTTCTCACAGTCCACGGCCAACAACTACATGAAGATCTTTGAACGGTACGGCTCTGATCAGGTCAGCCTGTTCGGGGATGCAAAATCCCAAACGCTTGGGAATTTGCCATACACCAAAGCCTTGAAGCTTCTGGCCGTGCCGGAGGACGAGGTGGAAACCTTCGTGGAGGAGCACGACGTTGCCAATATGTCCACACGGGAGCTGGAGCAGGCAATCCGGGAGCGGGACGAAGCAAAGAGGAAGCTGGAAGCCGTCCAGGATGACGCCGCGCAGGTGATCCTTGACGCAGAGGAAGCTGTGGAAAAAGCAAAGGGCGAAGCCGAGACGCTCCGGAAAGAGCTGGAGGAGCTGAAGGCCCGCCCGGTGGAGGTGGCCGTGGAAGCGCCTTCCAAGGAAATACTGGATCAGATCCGGGCGGAAGAAGCGCAGAAAGCTGCCGCCGCTGCCGCCGAACTGGAGAAGAAGCTGGCTGCCGCAGAAGCCAAGGCTGCTAGAGCAGAAGCCAAGGCTAAGAAGCTCAAGGACAAGGTGGACGAGGCGGGAGAGGACGCCAAAGCGGCCATGCAGAAAGACATAGAGGCCGCAGAAGCCGCCAAGGCTGACGCCGAGGCCAGAGCTAAGGCATTGGAGGAGAAGCTGAAGACGGCGGACGGAGACGCCGCAGTATTCAAGGTGTATTTCTCCAGGGTACAGGAAGATCTGAACCGGATGCTGGGCATGATCCAGAAAGCAGAACCGGCACAGAAGGAAAAGTTCCGGACAGCACTGCGGGCGCTTCTTGACTCCGTGGGAGGTGCAATGTGATGGACTATATCAGCAGAGAGGCGGCTTTGAACTTCGAAATGTCGGTGGAATGCAGCCCAGATGAGATCCAGGGCGTCACAGACGGAATGGCGCTCTATGCCGAGTACATCAAACAGCTGCCGTCAGCCGATGTGGTGGAGGTGGTGCATGGGGAGTGGCTCAGGACTCCTACATGGTGGGTATATTGCTCCGTTTGCGGTTGTGAACCACCACAAGAAACAAACGCAACAACAAGATTCTGCCCCAACTGCGGAGCCAAAATGGATGGAGGTGACAGGGAATGACTATAACAGGATGGATTTTATTTGGAACGATTGCGCTTGTAATCTTTGCCTTTGGAGTTGGTGCCGCTATTTGTCTTTTTGATAACAAAATAGGAACTGCTGTTACCATCTTCGTTACGGTATTGGTTGTTGCGGGGATACTGGCGGGGATGCTGTGGTTTTTCTCACATACCGCAAGCGGACGGAGGGCAATGGTTGACCAAAAAAGCGATTTTAACAACGGCATTGAACGAACCATAACCGTATACACAGCGGACGGCAAAGAGATTGCGTCATACAGCGGGAAGATAGACATCTCATCTGCTGATGGATATGTAAAATTCGATTTTAACGGGAAGCGTTATATTTATTACAACTGTTTTGTCGAGTCAATCGCAGAAATCCCAAATTAGGAGGTGACGGCCATGCTGACGCTGCCGATTAAGGCAAAATGGTACCGGATGATCCTCTCCGGGGAGAAAAAAGAGGAATACCGGGAGATCAAGCCGTACTGGACCACGCGGATCGAGAACGCGTTCCGGGTGGCGGTGGTGAACAACGACAGGATCATCCCGTGGGAGATCTTAAACCGGAGCGGGCGGAAGCCGGAGCAGATGATCCGGCTCCGCTGCGGATACCAGAGGAAATCTCACAGCGCCGTGGCGCGGGTCAATCTGAAGATCGGAACAGGGCGCCCGGAGTGGGGCGCGGAACCGGGGAAACTCTATTATATATTTGAGATCCTGGAGGCACAGGAAGCAGAACAATAGAAAATAGCTTTGATCAGCGGGCGACCGCTGATTGAGGCTTGTAAGGTGTCTTAAGTAATGGACAGGAAGGAGAAAACGCAGGATGGGAATCCGAAATACAGCGGTGTACCGGGAGAAGATATACATCTGCGGAAACTACGCTGATGTATATATCTACCCAGTATACCCAAACATCCTGCGGCCCTCCGGGAGGCGTCGCAGCAGACGCGCCCCAACCAGGGCAGTCCAAGAAAAACTGAACCGCCGCCATCGGACGGAGAAGCTGGCCCGGCTCATGAACACCAACTTCACGGAGCGGGATCTGGCGGTGACGCTGACCTACGCCATCAACCCAGACTCGGACGAGGTGGCAACGAAGGATATCCAGAAATGGCTCCGGCGGGTGCGGTACCGCTACAAAAAGGCAGGAATCACGCTGAAGTACATCTGGACCATGGAACGCTCCGGCAAGGGACGATATCACTTCCACGTGGTGCTGTCCGGCGGTATGGATCGGGACGAGCTGGAAATGCTCTGGGGTCACGGTTACGCCAACACAAAGCGCCTGCAGTTCAACGAGCAGGGACTGACCGCCTTGAGCCGGTACATGACCAAGAGCGTGAAGGACGAGGATCGCACCGTGTACCGGACATACAACCCAAGTAAGAACCTGATCGACCCGGAGCCAACATACAACGACAGTAAGATCCGGTCGAGAAAACGGGCGGCAGAGCTGGCCGACGAGGACTGGAATGCCTGGCGGGAGCTCTATCCGGAATACGAGGTGGCGGATCTTTGGCCCTTCACTTCGGACGAGTACGGCAGTGTATACATATTTGCCAGGCTTCGGCGACTGAAAGGACGTGATTCAAGCGAACGTAAACGAAATGGCAGAGCGGATCCTGGAAGCCTATCGAAAACAGGAAGACCGGCAGGAGGAAACTGTGCAGGGCCAGCTTCTGCGGCTGGTGGGAAACATTGATGAGGCAAGCCAGAGCTATCGCGCTATGCGGCGCTTTGGGCTGCCGCTGATCTACGACACATGTGCCATATCACCAAACGATTGCGAATTCTGGGAGCAGTGCAGGGGAGAACAGGATGAAACGGAGCCGTGTACGCCGGAAGGTCTTGCCTTTCGGCTGGCTGATATTGTGCTGCGGACTTTGGCACTAATGCAGGAGCTGGGATTGGACTGTGACAAGGTGATTACCGCGGAGTTCCGATACCTGACCGCGCTGGTGGACTGACAAACAAATCGGGGAGGAGTGAATGGATGGACCCGAGAGAAACGCTTTACAGAGCGCGAGATATTCAGCGACACATTGACCGCAGACGAGCAGAACTCAAGCGGCTGAAAGAGTTTGAAACATATCTCAGCGCCACGGACTACAGCTCGGTAGTGGTCAAGCACTCCGCTGATCGGGGCAGCGTGGAACGGATCGCAACGTCGGGAAAGCTGGCTACGTTGGAGCGCGTCATTGCACGGGAGGTGGAGCAATTGGCCCAGGCCAAGCTGGAGGCCATTGCGCTGATCTCTTTGCTGGAGGACAGGGAACAGCAGGAGGTACTGTGGGAGTATTACATCCATGCACCAAAGAACTGGGACGTGGCAGCCGATAATCTGTTCATGAGCAGGAGGAAGGTGCTCCGTCTCAACGGGCGGGCCTTGCAGGTTCTTCGGGAAAAGTTGGCATTGAATGGCACTGTTTAGTCGTGCTATGTTGGTAGCGTCAGAAGTGGGGGTGTTCAGAGGCGACACTGCTGAAACAACACCCCCGCCCTATGACGGACATGCTTTCTTTTCATTACCTCCTTCCTACCATCATCCAAGGTACAAGTGCCCCGCCTGCTTCATTGCCGGCGGGGCAACTTGTACGGGGAATGAATAGGGCATAACACCAGGCATAACACCAGGGGACATACCGCCAATAGGTACCGAAGGGGGCCGCCCATGTCAAACCCAAGATATCAAAACGGGGCCCTGCGGCGTAAACACCGGGCCAGGTTTAAGGCCATGGGGGCCACATGCGGAATATGCGGGGGGAAATTAGGGCCCATCCATTACGATGAACCCTCCGATGCAAGACACCCCCTCAGCTTTGTAATTGACGAAATCAGACCGGTCAGCCGGTGGATGCTGTATGGATATGATTCACCAAGGGCAGCTGCACAAGACTGGGACAATTTGCAAGCCGCCCACTGGTGCTGCAATGCAGCGAAGGGGGCCAAAGTCGGATTCAAGCTTGATAACTGTGCAAATGGGAAGATGACTGGCACAGCTGAACGGGCCAGACGGTTTGAAAAGGTAGCCACGGATGGCGAATGGTGAGG
>JAEIGA010017787.1_pt1 | contig 10826 bp, 7 predicted proteins | sample 9270691 | NCBI WGS metagenome assembly JAEIGA01 (sample SAMN17057246, study PRJNA624740) | gut metagenome | biome: biome; isolation source: fecal sample | host: Bos grunniens | place: China: Xizang | collected 2019 | reverse complement strand
GTTTGATGCCGACAGATTGGATACCATAAAGAGCCGAGTGATGGCTTGGGCAGGGGTGCAAAAGGAGTCGCAGGGCAGAGTGCAGAGCGTTATGGATAAGTATACCGACTCGGAGCGCTCCCGTATGGCTATACACAATGGTGGACTTTTTGGTGTTGGTGCAGGTCGTAGTGTTATGCGTGCCCGCCTTACTCACCCAGAGAGCGACTACATCTTCGCCATCGTAGTGGAGGAGTTTGGTTTGCTCCTGGCATTTGTGATAGTGTTGCTATATCTGTGGCTATTCTTCCGAGCCTTGCGAATTTTCGAGAAGTGTACTTGGTTGTATGCTGGATTGCTGGTGGTTGGATTGGCGCTATTGGTTACAAGTCAAGGCTTCCTGCATATAGGTGTGAACATTGGCGCAATTCCCGAAACGGGACAGAACTTGCCATTCCTGACACAAGGTCGTACAAGTATGTTCTGTGCTTCGATAGCGGTAGGTGTAATTTTGAGCATTAGCAGACAGGTGGAGCAAGGTACGCTCGTTCCGCCATCGCAGAGTGCAAAGGATAAGGAGATTTAACAATGGAGGTAAGACTCGACAAATATCTGTGGGCAGTGCGAATCTTTAAGACTCGTAGCGATGCTGCCGACGCAGTACGCAACAATCGTGTATTGGTGAACGATGCCTACGCAAAGCCTTCACGAGAGGTGAAGGTGGGGGATAGGATTTCGGTAAAGCGCACCCTTGTAACCTATTCATACTTGGTGAAGGAGTTGGTGTCAAATCGTCAGCCCGCAGCAAAGGTGCCCGACTACTGCATTGACACAACGCCACAAACTGAACTCGATAAACTGAATAAACCTCGTGAAACAATTTTTGTCTTCCGAGAGCGAGGTACAGGTCGCCCTACCAAGAAGGAGCGCCGTGAAATAGATGCTCTAATGGACGGCTTCTACTACGACGAGGATGAAGATTTGGATTAGAAGCGTGAGTAGGTTGGCAACTCTCTGGTAGTCTGTGCATCGAATGCAAAGGCTATGAAAATCATAATAGAGAAGGCCAATAATGATGAACCTCCATACGAGATTAGAGGCAACGGAATACCCATAACTGGCACAATGCCGATGGTCATACCCACATTTATAAGGGTGTGGAATAGGAGTATCGAGGCTACTATATAGCAGTAGACTCTACCAAAGGTTTCACGCTGATTATCCCCCATTCGCATAAGGCGGAAGATGAACGCCAAAAGCAATATCAATACCACAATTGCACCCATAAATCCGAACTCTTCGCCTATGGTGCAGAAGATGAAGTCGGTATGCTTCTCTGGCACTAATCCGTAGCGAATATGCGAGCCCTGCAAGTAGCCCTTGCCAAACATTCCTCCTGAGCCGATGGCGATTTTAGATTGGCGCACATTGTAGTTGAGCGAAGCGTCGTCGGTGATGCCGAGGAAGGTCTTTATACGATCTTGCTGGTGTGGTTTCATAATGTTAAACATCGCATTCGAGGTTGGGGTAATCATCACCGACACCACAAAGAGCGACACCATTATAAATATATTGCGCAATCGTGTTCGATAGGCATAGATGCAGACTCCAATCATCGAAAGAAGCGTTGTCGAGAGCAAAACTGCGTAGTAACTAACCTCGATTACGGGTATAGAGTTCAGTAGCAAGAAGAGTAGCGTGCTACCACCAAAGAGCAGAGCGAGATAGATTGTGCTATGTTTGAAGTTGCGGTTGGCAAAGCACTCCGATATGGTAAATACGAGTATCAGCGCAACGAGCAACGATATTGGCGAGTAGAGAAACGATAGGAGAAAGAGTGTGCCTATAAATATAATAGGTATACAGAGCCACTTGTTCAACCCCTCACGATAGAGCATAAATATAAACGAGCAGAGTACTAATCCAGAGCCGGTGTCATTCTGCAAGTAGGTTATGGCGAGTGGTACAATCAGCATAAGTGCCACCTTCACCAGGCTACGGAACGAAGCAATCGAGAAGCCGTACTCGCTCATAAGTCGTGCGGTGGAGAGAGCAATGGCGATTTTGGCAAACTCCATAGTCTGCAAGCGGATGGGGCCAAACTCAAACCACGCCTTCGCACCATTTACCGTGCGACCAAATGCCAAAGTTGCCAAGAGTGCTAATATGGCTGCCGCATAGAGGAAGTAGGCGATTTTGTGCCACAGACTGCGGTCGAGCAACATAACGACAACGCCTACGCCAAACGAAATGCCAAGCCATACCACCTGTTTGATGTAGTTGTGCGAGAAAGAGAAGAAATTTTCGCTATCCTCCACCCACGATGCCGAAAATACTGCAACTACGCCAATAGTTACAAGCAATAGGTAGAGTAGCAGTGCCACCATATCGACACTACCAAACAACGACTCCTTCTTTCCTTGCCCGAAATTCATAATTAGTTTTTCTTCTTTCTATACATCGGATAGGCGATTTTCTTCTTCTTGACATACTCCATAAGCGCAGGGCGACAGATGGTGTCGGTCAGATACTTCTCCTCGATAAGCGAGGCGATAGGTACTGCCATCTCTGCTCCAAAACCTCCGTGCTCAACATAGACTGCAATGGCGATTTTAGGGTTATTGCGTGGAGCAAATGAGATGAAGGTGGAGTGGTCCTCGCCCTTTGAGTTCTGCGCTGTACCCGTCTTTCCGCAGACATCGAAGCCTTTGAGATAGGCGCCTTGGCAAGTTCCATCCTTATTCACGCCTCGCCACATACCATTGACAATATGTTCGAAGTGTTTGGTGTCGACCTTGGTGTACTGCTTCTGGTAGAAGCGAGTATCGAGCGAATCCTGCCCCTCAATCTCACGCACGATGTGCGGAATGTAGTAGTATCCTCGGTTGGCAACTATCGCTGCCAGGTTTGCCATCTGCAATGGAGTACAACCCAACTCGCCCTGTCCAATCGAGAGCGAGAGAATCGTCAAAGCATTCCACGACTTATGATACCTTTTGTCGTAGAACTCTCGCGTAGGGACATATCCTGCACCCTCGCCCAAGAAATCGGAGTCGAGTTTGCGACCAAAGCCAAACGAGAGAACATAATCTCGCCACACCTCGAATCCATCTTTGGCGATAGCGTACTTTTGCTTATTTTCGAGGATATTGCGGAAAACATAGCAGAAGTAGGCGTTGCACGATGTGGCAATAGCGTAGTTCAGTGCCAAAGGAGATGGGTGTTCGTGGCAACCTATGTGCTCACCTCCAAGATGGTAGCCCATATTGCACGAGTATTGATAGTGAGGACGCAAAACACTCTCCTGCATACCGATAAGTCCCGTGACGAGTTTGAAGGTCGAGCCTGGCGGATAGCGCGATTTTACGGCTCGGTTCCACAACGGCATTCGAGGGTTGTTTATCTCCTTGGCGTAGTTGTTGCCACGCTCCTTTCCTATCACGAGTTCGTCGGGGTTGAAGGTCGGCGATGATACCATCGTTAAAATTTCGCCCGTAGATGGCTCGATTGCCACTACTGCTCCGACTTTACCCTCCATCAACTCTTCGGCAAGTTGCTGCAATTCTGCATCAATGGTGCAGATGATAGACTTGCCCGCCACAGGCTCTTTGATGATGGTATTTCGCTCCGATTGGGGAGCGTATATATCCTGTAAAACCAACCCCTTCTCACCACGAAGTACATCTTCGTAGGCGAGTTCCAAACCCTCCATACCAATATAATCGCCAACGGAGTAGGAGTTGTCCTTTTCGATTTTAGCCTTTGTAACCTCGTTGATACTTCCCAAGAGATTACCGCCAATTTTGCGCGGATATTGTCGCACGGTACGCTGCGAAGTGTAGAAGCCTCCGATATTCATCTCGTCGAGCAGCAACTTCTGCTCCACCGCAATAGGATAGCGAGTGAGGCGACTCTCACGGCGATATGGCGATTGCTTAATCTTCTTGATTAGGGCTTCACGGGACATACCTACCAACTCACTTACTCGTGTGGTGTCGAAGCCCGACTTTGGCATATCCTTGCGCACAATGCTCACATCGTAGCACAAGCGATTTTGTGCCAACAACTCTCCATTGCGGTCATAAATTTCACCTCGTGGGGGATAGAGGACTACATTTCGTAGGTAGTTGTTGTCCGCCAACTTCTCGTAGCGGTCATCAATAAGTTGGATGTAGCCCAATCGTAAGCCCAGAATGGCAAAAATTAGAACTACTATGATGCGTGCCACTACTGCTCGTGGCGATAATCCACCCTCCCTCATATCTGACTATGCCGAAAGGCGCTTCATAAAGAGCATTATGATAATGTAGTCGAGCAACAACGATACAACTGTGCTGCATACGATACGCAAAATAAGTGTTCCGAAGTTGTCGAACGAGAGCCACTCTGCAAAGTAGAAGAGTAGCAAGTGGAATACAATCATAAAGATGAAGTAGTTGTGAAATCGTACTCCAAGCCGCTTGATTGAAGGTATGCCCTCCTCCTTCGAAATGGATGATAATCCCGCCAACGAGTTGAGTATAGGTCGACGGAAAAAGGCTATCGGGAGGGTTGTGATGGTGTTGAGTCCCATAGTACCCATCGCTATATCCATCGCCACACCAAGTAGTAGTCCCGCAAGTAACATTTTGAATTGCGAGGATTCGATAGGCATCATCACTATTGGAATGATGTAGACCATAGGGATTACGAGTGGCGAAATAGAGAGGTTGTTCAAGATGAATACCTGAACGAAAAGCGCCACAAATGTGAGCAGTATGTAGGCTCTTTGCTTCATTGTTGCTCTATTTTTTCACACTGTCTTCGAGTTCTCTCGCCTCACCTGCGCTTGTGTTATGCACAAGGATTACATTGTATTGTCTTCCCATATCGGCCGCAAGACGCACCTTGCAGTTGTAAGATGTGCCATTGTTCGCAAGTTCTACCTCTTCGACCGTACCGATGACTGTCTCACGAGGGAAGTAGTACGAGAAACCTGCTGCTCGGACTATATCACCCTGCTTTACATTCGCATATTTTGACACCTCAACAAAGTCGATAATCTGAGTATCCTCACCACTCCATACCAATGAGCCGTGGCTACCATCGCCCTCCAATACTCCACTTATTCTGAAATCTACATTCAGTAGGCTTTTGGCTACGGCAAAGTGTTCCGAACAATCTACCACTACACCCACCGCCGAGCCATCGGCAGTCATCACCGCCATATCGGCATAGACACCATCGCTATAACCCTTGTCCAAAGTGAAGAAGTTGCGACTGCGTGTTGTTGTCGAGGAGATTATCTTTGCCGAGAGATACTCATACTTTTGCAATACCCCATCTACTCTGATTTTCTCCTCTGGAAGCGAGGCTTCGAGTGTACGGATGCGATTTTCAAGTGTCGCAATATATTCTGTCAAGCGGATATTCTCCTTGCGTAGAGCAAAGTAGTTTGTTATGCCTGCAAAAGTGGAGTTTACTCCCCCTACAACCATATTTGACCACACCAGTAGTCGAGCCTGTGTGTATGGCGTAGAGTACGCATAAGAGCGAATGGCGATAATCTCCAAAATTATAAAGAGTATCGCCACGCCAGTTTTGCGTATGAATAATATCAACTTCTGCATATTGAAAAAATTATTCTGATTGGTAAATTTTGCGCTGCTCTTCGGATAACGAAATGCTCACATAGGCTTACTATGCTGCGCTTTCGTCTCCTCGTTTATCGCAAAATTTCCTCAATCATCTCTAATTTTTTTAGGTTGTGCAAGGGTGGATTTTGCGCTGCTCTTCGGATAACGAAATGCTCACATAGGCTTACTATGCTGCGCTTTCGCCTCCTCGTTTATCGCAAAATTTCCTCAATCATCTATAACTTTTTATCGCATCAAGAATGAGAAACGGTTGATGTTTTTGAGTGCGATGTTCGTACCACGAACTACTGCACGCAATGGATCCTCTGCGATATGGAACGGAATACCGGTCTTCTTCGAAAGACGACGGTCGAGTCCCTTAATCAAAGCACCACCACCTGCGAGGAAGATACCGTTGCGAACAACATCTGTATAGAGTTCGGCCGGCATCTCCTGCAACACCTTCATCAAGGCTGCGTCGAGTTTTGCCAACGACTTATCGAGTGCGTATGCAATCTCGTTGTACGAGAGAGTGATGGTCTGTGGAAGACCTGTGAGCATACTTGGGCCAGTTACTACATAGTCTGCTGGCTCATCGTCCAACTCTGGCACTGCGGCACCAATTTTACACTTAATATCCTCGGCTGTGCGCTCGCCAATGCGTACGCTATGTTGTTGGCGAACATACTCCATAATGTCGGAGGTGAATACATCGCCCGCAACATCGATAGACTCCGAGCAAACGATACCTCCCAACGAGATACAAGCAATCTCCGAAGTACCACCACCTATGTCGATAATCATATTACCCTCTGGTGCCTCAACATCGAGTCCTGCACCCAAAGCGGCTGCCATAGGCTCGAAAATCATTGCAACCTCACGACCACCTGCGTGCTCTGCCGAATCACGCACCGCACGGATAGCGACATTGGTCGAACCCGATGGGATGCAGATTACCATTTTGAGCGATGGTGAGAAGAGTGAGCCTTTGGTCTTGATTTTGCTAATCATTCCACGCAACATCAACTCTGTGGCGTTGAAGTCAGCAATTACACCATCCTTCAATGGGCGAATGGTGCGGAGATTAGGGTTTGTACGACCAATGAATGCGTGTGCTTTGCTACCGAAAGCCTCCAACTGTCCGTTCTGCACATTTACGGCAACGACAGATGGCTCATCCACAACAACCTCGTCGTTGTAGACAATGAGGGTGTTGGCTGTACCAAGGTCAATTGCCAACTCCTGTGTCAATGAAAAAAGTCCCATAATTCTATCTAATTTTTATATTTTTTCTTTCAAAATACAACTTTCGACAAAGATAATGAAAAGTTATATAACTTTTCCTATTTTTCTACAAAAAAATTATTTTTCATTTTTCCACAAAAAATAAGGGCATCCAACGGTTTGTTGGACACCCTCAGTTTTTGTCGAAGAAACGAGCCTCTATCGAACATATCACTGTTTCTTCGAGTTGCTTGTAAAGGAGAAATTCAAAGTGAAATCCCAAGGCTCTAACTTGATGACATATTGCGGTAATGGGCGTGGACCACAACTCTCATTTCCGACTGGAGCCATTTTGTAGTTGATGTGGAGTATAGAGCCATCAATTGGATCCAATTCGTACGGATGTAAAGCCTCGGCTAACCCCATAGTTGTAAAGTGTCGCACAGTCGTTTCGATAGGTTGAAGACCTGTTACTGTAAGGCCAGTGCCTGCGCCATCCGTAAGAGAAACCCATCTAACATCATACTTATTTCCATTCTCCTGAGGGAATATGTAGTTTACAAACTGGTCTGCTACGCTGCCGCCATAAAGACCGAAGCAGGCTCCATCCTTACGGTCAATATATGCTTCGTATGGGCCTTTTCCATACCAATTGAATCTGTCGAGTTGCTTCGGCATCACCATCTCATAGCCTATTCTCGCAACCTCTACGAGTTTGCCATATGGGTTGATGTTGCAATGTAGTGAGAACTCGCCGTTGTTGTTGAATGTGAATACCTCTACTACTTCAAAACCTGCATCTGGCTTGGCTGCTTTCATTACCGAACTTACGGTGATAACCACACATTTAGCAACCTCTTCCAACTTTACATCCTTAACCTCCTTCTTCATATATGGGTATCCATTACGATCCCATAGTTTTGTGAGGCGACCACCACGATTGTCGACCTGCATCTTTCCATCAACATAGCGAGCCTTTCCTGCTCCGTCATTGTCGAGTGGTGCACGCCAGAAATCGAGTCTTGGTCCCTCTTGCATAAGCACTTTTCCATTGTGAGTGACCTCGGAAATTGTACCTATTGAGTTATCGAAGTGAATAAGTTTATCTCCCGATGTGATTATATAACCTTTTGATGTTTTTTCAACCTTTGGTGCAACTGGCGAGGCTGAGAGAGTCTGCGAAGCGAAGTTCCACTCTTGTAAAATAAACTGCTCCCACGCAACCTTATGGCCTTTTTCGCACCAAGATTGCTTCTCCTTGTGGTGTGCACTTATGATAATAACATACTCAGCATTTGGCTCGATATTCCAATTAGCAACCGGAAGGGTGATGATGCCCTTCGCTCTTGGAGCAAGGGTAAAATCTCCAATCTTTCCCCTCTTTACCTCCTTGCCATTTTCGAGCAGTTGCCATCTAATTTCATACTCGGAGAGATCCTTGTAATAGAACTTGTTGAAAACCTCAATCTTTCCTGCTTTGAGATCAGATGCGTAGAATTCAATCTCTTGGAACACCTTCTTCATTTCGTTGAGTTTGGAGTTGTTGCTAAGGTCGGGAGCAACTACGCCATTGCAGCAGAAATTGTTGTCTGTCGGTTTGTCGCCAAAATCTCCGCCATAAGCCCAATAGTAGTTTTTGCCATAGCGGCTGCACCCCTCAGTGGCTGCTTTACGCTCCGATTTTGGAATCATCATTCCGTAGACTCCCTTATCCTTAACACTCCTGGCAATGCCTTGGTCAACCCAGTCCCATACGGTGCCGCCGGCGAATATTTCACTACTCTCAAAAACATCAAAATACTCTTTCAGGTTACCCATTCCATTTCCCATTGCGTGGGCAAATTCGTTGAGTAGATATGGTCTGTGATCGTTCGATTTAAGCACGGCTTGAAGTTCCGAGACAGATGCGTAGCGTCCAGAGAGTGCGTATTGTCCCCTCTTTGTGGGTCCACCACCGAGAATGTCGCAGCAGATAGGCTGGTTGGCAAAGTGGTAGTGAACAGGTCTTGTGTGATCAAGCTTTTTTGCGGCGTGATACATAGCTGCGATATTTACGCCATTATCCGACTCGTTTCCGAGCGACCATTGGAGTACGCAAGGGTGGTTCTTATCACGCTCTATCAATCTTGTTATGCGGGCTATATGCGCAGCCTCCCATTTTGGGTCGTGAGATATCGACTCGGGGTTATATCCCATACCGTGAGACTCCACATTTGCCTCGTCGATAACCATAATTCCATAGTAGTCACAATACTCATAGAGCCACTCCGCAGCCGGCATATGGGCTACACGAATGGTGTTGATATTGTTTTGCTTCATAAGAAGTATCTCTTGGAGTACTCGCTCCTTGGTAACATACTTGCCAGTGAATGGATCGTGCTCAACTCTGTTGACTCCTCTCATCTTAACCGCCTGACCATTAAGGAGAAAGCGTCTTTGGTCAATCTCAATCTTTCTAAATCCTGTGTTGCAAGCCACCTCGTCGACAACATTGCCTTTTGCGTCTTTAAGGCTGATGACAACCTTGTATAGATTAGGTGTCTCTGCTGTCCACTTCTTTGGCTCTACAATCTTGGCGGAGAGTTTTGTACACGCTCCATTTACCTTGCCGCCAAATCGAGCAACTCTCTTCTTGCCATCCATCAGATTTACCTCGAGCGACATATTCGCACTCTCTCCCAAGATGTCAACTTCGACATTAAGGTCTGCATTCTTATACTCTTTGTCAAGATCCGAATAGACAAAGAAATCTCGTATGCTCGTCTTTGGGGTGCGATGTACATAGATATCTCTGAGAATTCCGCTGAGTCGCCAGCCATCCTGATCCTCCAAATAAGAGCCATCGCTCCATCTAAACACTTGGAGCGCAATGCTATTTTCGCCAGCCTTTACATATGGGGTTATGTCAAATTCCGACGGAAGGAAAGAGTCTTGTGCATAACCCACCTTTTCTCCGTTTATCCATAAGTAATATGCCGAAGATACTCCGCCTAATCTTATGCACAATCTGTCCGAAAGCCACTTCTCGGGCAGTGTAAATGTGGTAATATACGATCCTACTGGCGAGCCATTATCGAACAATCCTTTGATGAATGGAGGATTCTTCTCGAATGGATATTTGATGTTGGTGTAGATTGGCGTTCCGAAGCCTTGAAGTTCCCACGGGCCAGGCACCTCTATATTGTCCCATCCCGACACATCGTATCCACGCTTGTGAAAGTTTGTTGGTCTGTCTGTTGCCTCGTGAACATACTTGAATTTCCAAGTGCCATTCAAAGATATGTTCCAGTCCGAATTTTCGGGAGTGCCACCACGCCAAAAGGTTGCTCTGGCAGGCTCGGTGCCAACCTGAAAAACAGCAGGGTTCTCCCAATCGTTTTGAGCGTTTGCGCTTAACGACAGAATAATAAGAAGTGTGGAGAGAATAAGTTTTTTCATTTTATCGCAACAATTAATGTAACTTCACAAAGTTAGTGTAAAAAATCGAGGAAACCAAGCTAAATAGAGATCCTGATGTGAAAATAATTTGGGGCTCCTTTGATATTGTGACAAAAAAATTGTACCTTTGGCGGATAAATATGAATAATTTTAAGTTTAAACAATAAAAAAATTAGTAACAATGGAACTTTTGAAATTGAATACCTCGAAGAGCGGTGTCGCTTTTTCGGAGGATTTGAAGCAGTCGGCTATGGCTGCAAACTCGTTGCTTCACTCTGGTAAGGGAGCAGGAAATGATTTCCTTGGTTGGGTAAACCTTCCATCATCAATCGATAAGGAGCAGTTCGACGCTATCAACGCTTGTGCAGCAACTCTTCGTGAGAAGGCAGATGTTGTAATCTGCATCGGTATCGGTGGCTCGTACCTCGGAGCAAAGGCTGTTCTCGACGCTATGAGCAATCCATTCGAGTTGCTCCACGCAAAGCACGAGAATCCAATCGTGTTGTTCGCAGGTCAGAACATCTCGGAGGACTACACCGCAGAGTTGTTGGCAGCAGTTAAGGATCACTC
>JAEIGA010017786.1_pt1 | contig 10826 bp, 10 predicted proteins | sample 9270691 | NCBI WGS metagenome assembly JAEIGA01 (sample SAMN17057246, study PRJNA624740) | gut metagenome | biome: biome; isolation source: fecal sample | host: Bos grunniens | place: China: Xizang | collected 2019 | reverse complement strand
TGACTATAAAGGAATGCGACAGGAAACTTCTTGATATAGGCACGGGTACCGGCACAATAGCCCTGATGGCTGCTCAGAGGTTGTCGGATATGGCATGCATATCCGTGGCTGGCGCCAAGGATTGCGGAAATGACGGTGATATTGCAATTGATGCTATAGACATTGATGAACCGTCTGCAAGCGAGGCTGCAATGAATTTCATGGATTCGCCTTGGAAGGACAGCCTTCATGCGTATAATCTCTCCCTTGATGTATTTGCTTCAGAGGATCATGGACCTTATGACCTGATATTTTCCAATCCGCCATATTTTGAGGACTCGCTCACGGCTCCGGACGAGAGGAAAAGTACGGCCAGACATACGTCAGAGGGCCTTTCTTATAGGGATATATTTGATTTCGCATCTAAAAGACTTACAGAACAGGGCAGGGTGGCTCTTGTGCTTCCTTCCGATCAGGAAGCTGCCGTATGCCGTTATGCCCGCATGTCAGGACTGCATCTCCTTAGAATCCTTCGCATCAGGACAGTGCCGCGCAAGTCGCCGACCAGAATGGTTGTCGAGTTCTCCCGTCAGCGCGTTGAAACTCCGGTGGATGACATGCTTACTATACAGAATGAAGGACAGTATACTCAAGAGTATCTGTCCCTCACTAAAGATTTCTACCTCTTTGCCTGATTATTTCCTTGAACCAGGCTTTTCGTTTTCATGACTCTGTTGTCCGCCTTTCATATTCCTGATATGGTTGCGCCTGAACTTTTCTTCTGCAACAAAAAGTTTTGCAACTTTTTCTACTGACAACACCTTCTTATATCTGGCGACTGCATCGTTTTCGATGTCTCTAAGTTTTTTCTGCGCATCAGCGTACTTGTCAAGAAGGTTTGAAAGTTCCTTACCTGTCTTGCCTTCCTCTGTGGCTTTACGAAGATTTCTGTACGAGTCAATGACATTCGTCATGGCTGCGTCTTTTTCATTTTCCACCTGATTATATACTGGCCAGAAAACTTGTGCATCTTCTGGGGTCAGGCCGATTTCCGATGTGAGGAATGCGATCTTCTCGCTTTTCATCTTGGCTTTCCACTCTTCCTTATGACTTGTATGTGCCGAGGCTGTGACGGCCACGCATACTGCAGCCGTAATCACTGTCAGCAGTCGGATTATCTTGTTGGTTTTCATAATGATAGGTATTCTAAATATGATTCTATGGTTTCTGCGCTTTCTCCTGTGTATATCAAGTATTCTATAATATCATCTTCAAGCATGTCTGCTTCTGCATATGAGTCATATAGGATGTCGTCCGTGATGTTGCTGGAGAATACGAGGAAATCTTCTTGAGAATAAGCCTCGGAAGGCTTTCTGTCCCAGAAACTCCATAGTACTCCTCCTGTGATGAGTGCAATGGCTATCGCTGCTCTGGAAATCAATGTTACAAAAATCTTTCTGCGCTCCTTGAATGGCACGACCACCGGACGGGAATAACCTGAAGCCTTTTGCTTAAAGGCCTCAAAATATCCTTCCGGAACTTTGTATGGACTGTCTTTCAGACGAATGTCCTGCAATATGTCTTTTTCTGGTCCGTTCATCATGATGTTAGACACTTTGAATTCATTATGGTTTAAATGTCAAGGCTTTCTAATGTTTCCTTGATCTTCACATATGCATGGTGATATGATGCCTTCAGTGCTCCGACCGACGTTCCTGTTATTTCCGATATGTCTTCATATTTCATGTCGTCGAAATATCTCATGTTGAAGACAAGCCTCTGTTTTTCAGGGAGTCTCTGTATGGCCTTGTGAAGCTCCCTCTGCAGGGTGTTTCCGTTGAAATAAGGGTCCTCGTCCACACGTGTGGCCAGCAGCTCTCCGACACTTTCGAGGCTGATCGCATTTTCCCGTCTTATCTTTCTGAGATGGTTAAGGACCATGTTGGTCGCGATGCGGTAGAGCCATGTGTAGATCTGGGACTCTCCGCGGAAAGAAGGCAGGGCTGACCATATCTTTATGAATATGTCCTGAAGCAGGTCGTCAGTGTCTTCGTGTGAGCATAGAAAACGGCGGACATGCCAATATAGTCGTTCGGAATATGTCTCCACAATGCAGTTGAAGGCGAGTTCCAACTCGCCTTCATGGCAGAGATTCATTATATGTCCGTCATTCATCACGGCTTAGACATGTCAAATGGAGGTAGGTTTAAACAAAAATACAGAAAAAATTCTGTAATTTGCTATCTTTGCACCGATTATACATTAACGATGAAGAAAACAAGAAACTTTTGCATCATTGCCCATATTGACCATGGTAAAAGTACCCTGGCGGACAGAATGCTGGAGATAACCAATACTCTCACGGCACGTGATATGGAGAATCAGGTCCTTGATTCCATGGATCTGGAGAAGGAGAAGGGTATTACAATCAAGAGCCATGCAATCCAGATGGATTACGTATACAACGGGGAGAAGTATACGCTCAACCTTATCGATACTCCCGGTCACGTCGATTTCTCCTACGAGGTGTCACGTGCAATAGCTTCCTGCGAGGGAGCCCTTCTGGTCGTGGATGCCACTCAGGGAATCCAAGCTCAGACTATTTCAAACCTTTATCTGGCTATAGAACATGACCTCGAGATCATCCCTGTGCTGAACAAGATTGACGTCGAATCGGCTATGGTTGATGTCGTTACGGATCAGGTCGTGGATCTTCTCGGCTGCAAGCCCGAGGAAATCCTGCTTGCTTCCGGAAAGACTGGCCAGGGTGTGAAGGAGGTGCTGGATGCGATCGTAGAGCGTGTGCCCGCTCCGGTCGGAGACCCGGAAGCGCCGCTTCAGGCTCTTATCTTTGACTCTGTATTCAACTCTTTCAGAGGAATCATAGCATACTTCAAGGTTGTCAACGGATCCATCAAGCCTGGTGATAAGGTCAAGTTTGTAAGTACCGGAAAGGAATATACTGCAGATGAGATCGGCGTGCTCAAGATGAAGATGCACCCTCGTCAGGAGATTCCGTGCGGTAGTGTGGGATACATCATTTCCGGAATCAAGAGTGCGGTTGAGGTGAAGGTAGGTGATACCATCACGAAGGTTTCAAATCCGTGCAAGGAGGCTATTGCCGGATTTGAGGAAGTGAAGCCTATGGTCTTCGCCGGTATGTATCCGGTGGAGACAGACCAGTACGAGGAACTGCGAGCCTCGCTCGAGAAATTTCAGCTCAACGACGCTTCGCTTGTCTTCGAGCCGGAATCATCCCTCGCCCTCGGCTTCGGCTTCCGTTGCGGTTTCCTCGGACTTCTGCACCTTGAAATCGTTCAGGAGCGTCTGTTCAGGGAGTTCAATATGGATGTGATCACTACTGTTCCTAACGTATCGTATAAGGTATATACCACTCAGGGTGAAGTCCTTGACGTACATAATCCTTCAGGCCTTCCGGCAGCAACCCTCATCGACAAGATCGAGGAACCATACATCAGGGCTCAGGTAATTTCCCGTTCGGACTACTATGGACCGATAATGAAGCTCTGCCTTGACAAGAGGGGAATCCTTATCAACCAGCACTATCTTACTGCTGACCGTCTGGAACTTACATACGAGATGCCTCTGTCGGAAATCGTCTTCGATTTCTACGATAAACTGAAGTCCATCTCCAAGGGATATGCTTCTTTCGACTACCATGTGATAGGATTCAAGGAAGCAAAGCTTGTGAAGCTTGATATCCTTTTGAACGGCGATCCTGCCGATGCCCTTTCGACACTCATCCATGCTGACCATGCGTATGATTTCGGACGTAAGATGTGTGAGAAGCTGAAGGAACTTATCCCTCGACAGCAGTTCGATATCGCCATCCAGGCAGCGGTCGGAGCAAAGATCATTGCCCGTGAGACTGTCAAGGCCGTGAGAAAGGATGTGACGGCAAAGTGTTACGGCGGTGATATCTCCCGTAAGAGAAAGCTTCTCGAGAAGCAGAAACAGGGTAAGAAGAGGATGCGTCAGATCGGAACAGTCGAAGTTCCGCAAAGCGCATTCATGGCCGTGTTGAAACTCGACTAAACATACTCTCAAATAAGAAAAGCGGAAACCGTCACGGCTTCCGCTTTCATTTTTCTTTCTGCTTTCGGATCCCTTAGGAATTGCACACATTTTTGGAATGTCAGGGATCCGTCGAAAGAGACGAATAAGATTCTTAACCGTCGGCAAAGATCGTTCTCTTTCAGTTTTATTCTGTTGTTGATATTATTGTTTTATCGGTTGTTTTACATGTTGTAGGCCTGTAAAATGCAGTTTTCTGAATTTTAGGGCACCGGATCATATCCGTGACCACCCCATGGGTGGCAACGAAGAATCCGTCTGCATGTAAGATAAAGACCCTTGAATATTCCATGTTTTCGGAATGCCTCCAAAGCATACTGGGAACATGTCGGAGTGAATCTGCAGGTCGGTGGCTTAAGAGGGGAAATGCACACCTGATAGAATCTTATCAGGAGGATGAAAGGTGATGCAATGATTTTCCTGATGGTCGGGAATATCTTATTTTTCAGTACATCCTTCATCTTTCTGTCTACGGATTGTGCGGTTGAGTTTATCTATGACGGTTCCTACTGCAGCGTAGATCTCCTCATAACTCATGACCTCCTTAGGTACATACATGATCAGGATGTCGAGGCCACCTTCGATCTGGAGCATGTCTTTCTGCTTGCGCCAGCTCTCACGTATCCTTCTTTTGAGAAGGTTTCGCTTTACAGCTCTCTTGAAGCTTTTTTTAGGCACCGAGATCATGAGCCTGGCGAAGTCATTACCCGTATCTCTGAGATACAGGAACTTGAGACCGGGTATGCTGCCATGCTTTCCTTCAGCAAGAAGTCTGGAGATGTTGATCTTGCCGCATAGCCTTTCTTTCTTCGGGAAGGTTGTATTTGGAGCCTCGGCTTCCACTTTACTGGTTGTTTGTAAGATATATTTCGAGAGCCTTCGCTACTGACGGAGCCTCTGCCGTAGGTGCAGATATCTCGATCTTCAGGCCGGCTTCCTCCATTGCCTTGACAATCGATCTTCCGTAAGATACGAACTTTATGTCACCCTGTGTGAATTCAGGCTGATTCTCATAAAGCGACTTCACGTCAGCGGGATTGAACAGTACAATAAGGTCGTACCTGTGAAGGTCGACGTCCTTTATGTCCTGTGATACAGGCTTTACGAACACGGCTGTCTCGAAGCTGAACTTGCTGTCCTCGAAGAGCTTTGTTATCGCATCCTTGCTCGAAGATTCTGCTGTGGCGATGAGGAAGTTCTCGCCTTTGTGCTTGGTGCCGATGAGGCCTATGATGGAGTCAGGAGTACCGTCTCCGAAGAAGATCTTCCTCTTGCGATAGACGATATGCTTCTGGAGATAGTTCGCCACCGCTTCAGTTGTACAGAAGTATTTCATGGTTTCAGGCACCTTGACGCGCAGCTCTTCGCAGAGCTGGAAGAATGCATCTATTGTTGTGCGTGCTGAAAAGACGATTGCAGTGTGGTCCAGGATATTGATTCTCTGTGCTCGGAACTCCCTGGAACTGAGAGGTTCTATCTTGAAGAATGGCTTGAAGTCGAAATCGACTCCGAATTTCTCTGCAATGCTGGTATAAGGCGAAGCCGTCTTCGGCTGCTGCTGTGAAATCAGTATGTTCTTAACGCTCATTTAAACTTAAAATCTCAACTATACTACTATGGTTGGGCCTCAAAAAATCACCGCTGAAATTACCAGAATTCCGGTCGGTAAAATTTCGAGGGCGCAAAGGTACAAAAAACCCGCGAAAAAAGAGCAAGAAGAGATGAAAATTTGAAATTTTCTTACCAGATGGAGCGTATATATAGCTGCTGATATACAAAGCATTGCATTTTTGATGGTGCCCGGATGTGCATCTGCAAATGACATGATTCCACCCGTGGAGAGGAGCAGTAATGTCAGTATGCTGAAAAAGGTAAATGACGACCTGCATGCCGTCCTGTATGTCTTCGGATTCATTTTGCCGGGCCTCATCCAATATTCAAGAATGGTCCTTGCAAGAATATATGTCACGAATATGCCGATGGTAGCTCCCAGACGCGCATTGAATCCCAGGTCGCCCATCCATGCGGGTGAATAAAGACCGTATTTATATGCAGCAAGACAGAAGGGGATGACAAGTGTGGCGGACATCAGGTCCCTGTCCCTGCTGAGTTGGACGCTTGCATCCAGATTGACGCTTTCCTTCCATCTGACCAGACATGCCACCAACGAGGGAAAGACCCCTGTCAAGGTGTTGAGGGTCAGCAGTATGATGAAGAATGATATTAATGTCAGAATGTTGAACAGCATGTCAGTTCCCTCTCTTTGCCTTGTAGCCCATGTCTTTCAGAAGCGATACTATCCTGTCGCGGAAGTCGCCCTGGATGATGATCTCTCCGTCCTTCGCATTTCCTCCGACACCGCATTTTACCTTCAGTGTACGGCCGAGGTCTGCAAGATCATCGGAAGTACCTATGAATCCTGTAACCAGAGTAGCCTGTTTGCCTCCGCGACCTTTTCTGTCGATGGTGACAATCAGATTCTGCTTTTCTGGCGCGAGAGTTGCAGGCTCCTCGTCGCTTTCTTCTTCGTAGGCGAAATCGGGATTTGTCGAGAAGACTACTCCCAGTCGTTTTTTCCAGTCATTGTCTGCCATGGGTGCAAAATTTATTTTTGCAAAGATAGCGATTATATATGTATATTTGTCGGTTTGAATACACTATATAAATATGAATAATAAGAGATTTACTTTGTGGAACAGATTGACAGCGGTGCTGGTGACTCTCATTGCAGCCGTCACATACCTGCTGACGATCGAGCCGACGGCTTCCTTCTGGGATTGCGGCGAGTTTATAGCTTCGTCATATAAGCTGGAAGTGGGACATCCGCCAGGAAACCCTGTATTCCAGCTTTTTGCGCGTTTCTTCACTATGTTTGCCGACAATATGCATGCTGCAGTTGCCGTCAATGCCATGAATGCGATCTGCTCTGCACTCACGATATTCTTCCTGTATCTGACAATAGTGTTCTTTGCAAAGAGGGTGGTGAAGCCTTCTGAGGATGGTACATATTCAGTAGGAAAGGCAATAGCTATATTCGGCTCTGGAGCTGTAGGAGCCCTTGCATATACTTTCAGCGATACGTTCTGGTTCTCTGCAGTAGAAGGAGAGGTCTATGCCATGTCCTCGCTGTTCACGGCTCTCGTGTTCTGGGCGATGATAAAGTGGTATGAGCAGGCAGATACTCCGTATGCCAATAGATGGATCGTGCTCATATCATTCCTGATGGGACTTTCTATCGGCATTCACCTCCTCAACCTGCTTGCTATCCCTGCCCTTGTGTTCATGTTCTATTACAAGAAGAACGAGGACGGACATTACAGCTTCAAGGAGTATGTCAAGATATTCCTTGTATCTGTCGTCATTCTCGCTGTCATACTTTTCGGCATCATACCATATCTGCCTAAGATAGCGGCTTATTTCGACCTGTTCTTCGTGAATACCCTCGGCCTTCCGTTCAATACCGGTGCGGCCTTCTTCATGGCTGCTCTTCTCGGAGCATGCTTCTGGGGACTTTTCAAGACCATGAGGGAGCAGAAGGTGTTTGCAAATACTGTCCTTCTCTGCTTCACGATGATAGTGGTGGGCTTCTCGCTCTTTACCATAGTGATAATCCGCTCAAGCGCAAAGACACCTACGAACGAGTATCAGCCGGATAATCCATTCACGCTGGTGCGTTACCTAGGCCGTGAACAGTACGGAAGCAATCCGCTTGTATACGGACAGTACTTCGATGCTCCTTATGACATCGAGGAGACCACATACTGGGCTCCGATGACCGAGACGGGAAAGGATGGAAAGAAGGTGTCGAAATATATCAAGGCAGAAGGTCCTGGTGACATAAGGTATGCACCGGAAGGCAAGATGCTCTTCCCGCGCATGTGGAGCTCGGATGCCCGCCATATAGCGTTTTATGAATCATATATCGGCAATGGCGGTCACAAGGTGCGCGGAGCCGAGCATAGGAAGCCTACATTCTTCCAGAATCTCGCCTATTTCTTCGATTATCAGATGAACTGGATGTACTGGAGGTATTTCATGTGGAACTTCGCAGGCCGTCAGAATGATATCCATAGCCCGACCCCGGGCGATCCGTTCATAGGAAACTGGGAAAGCGGAATAGCCCTGATAGATGACTTCCGTCTCGGAGACCAGTCGGATGCTCCGGGTTACCTCAAGGATAATCCGGGAAAGAACCATTATTACATGTTGCCTCTGCTTCTCGGTCTCATAGGACTTTTCTTCCAATTCGACCGTGACAAGAGGGGTACATGGCTCACTTTCCTCATGTTCTTCATGACGGGAATCGCCATAGTGATATATCTCAACCAGCCTCCATATCAGGTCCGTGAACGTGACTATGCGTATGCAGGATCCTTCTATTCGTTCTCGATATGGATCGGACTTGCAGTGGCGGCAATATATTCATGGGTGGCGGACAGATGTTCGCAGAAGAAGCCGGCTACATGCGAGGCCTCTATTGCAGCAGTGGTTACCGCCCTCCTTCTCGGTGTTCCTGCCCTCATGGCTTCCGAGAACTGGGATGACCACGACCGCAGCAACCGCTACACTGCAGTGGAGATGGCGAAGAACTACCTCAATTCAGTAGGGGAGAACGGTATTCTGGTGACTCATGGTGACAATGATACCTTCCCTCTCTGGTATGCTCAGGAGGTGGAGAATGTGCGTCCGGACGTACGTATCGCCAATACTTCCCTTCTTGGTACCGACTGGCATATAGACCAGATGAAATATGCCATGAACGAGTCTGCGCCGCTGGATCTCATGGTGGGTCCAAGGCAGTATCTTTATGGTACAAACGAATATGTATTCATCCAGGACAGGCTTGATACCATCATCCCGCTTGCCGACGTGATGAGGCTGTTCCGTCATCCTGACGTGAAGCTGACCCTTACCAATGACAAGGATGTGGATTACATCATATCGAGAAGATTCTCCATCCCTGTAAATAAAGAGAATGTCATAAAGTACGGTATTCTTGATGCCAAGTATGCAGACATGATACCGGATGAGATAGTCCTGACCATACCTAAGGACAAGAATTATCTTACGAAGCCGGAACTCTTCATGCTTGACCTGCTTTCGAACTACAAGTGGGACAGGCCTCTCCATCTGCTCAGCATGGGAGGTGACATCAATGTCGGCATAAAGGATTATCTCATGTATGAGGGATTCTCATATAAGTTCGTTCCGATAAAGAACAGGATGAAGAGCACGGAGATCGGCTTTGCAGATGCGGACGACCTCTATTACAAGATGAAGAATGTCTTCTCGTGGGATGCACTCAAGCGGACTGATTATTTCGTGGATTACCAGAACTTCTACACCTTCTGCGGAGTGCTTTCTCAGCGACAGCTGTTTGCAAACGTTGCAAGAGAGCAGCTCAAGGCGGGTGAGAAGGAGCGCACGATAGAGATCCTGGATATGTGTCAGGAATGCGTTCCGGAGGAGAATTACCCTCTTGACATGGTATACCTCGGATTCTCTAACGAATACATGGTGCTTGAGATGATCGAGCTTTATTATGAGGCAGGCGCGCCGGAGAAGGCTCTTGCGCTCGCAGAGCGCTTCGCCGAGAGCCTGATGGCCTCAGCGAACTTCTTCCTTTACAATTATGATTATACCAAGAGGGAGTTCGAGACATGTTACTCGACGCTGTCATATCTCGCAGAACTGGCGGATATGAACGGCGACAAAGAATTTGCGGAGGATATCCGCACAAGATTCAATGCTTTGCTTGATATAGAGGAATAAAGTACTCTCTTATCTCGCAAGTCGCACAAATACACTCAGTGGCAGATTCTTGCCGTAGGAGTCACGTAATACAAGTTCCCCGAAATCGAGGGACTTGTATGCGTTTTTAAGACAGAACGCCTGCTTCACGATGGTCTCTCCGAGTACGGCAGAGTAGCCGTTCGAATAGAGGTTGAGGACCATGAAGCTGTCCTGGGGAGCGAGTATTGCAGCTACGCACTGAAGCATCTCGTTGAGACATTCGTCCAGTTTCCATTTCTCTCCGTCTGGGCCATGTCCGTATGCCGGAGGATCGAGGATAATTCCCTGGTATGTATTGCCTCTCTTGGCTTCTCTACGGGCGAACTTGAGGGCGTCCTCTACGATCCATCTTATGTTGTCCATACGGCTGGCTTCCATGTTTCCGCGGGCCCATGTGACTACCTGACGTACTGAGTCGAGGTGTGTCACGTCAGCTCCGGCAGCCTTCGCTGCCAGCGATGCTGCACCTGTATATGCAAACAGGTTCAGCACGCGCGGCTTAGGCTTGCCCTCAGCCTCCGCCTTCTCCACAAGAGCCTTGGTCTGCTTATATATGTATTCCCAGTTTGCAGACTGCTCAGGGAAGACTCCCACATGCTTGAATGATGTGAGACCGAGTCTCAGCGAGAAGTTCAGACCTTCCTGTGCTCCGTTGTAACGGATGTACCACTGGTCATCCATCTTGCGCTTGCGCTCCCATGTGCCGCTGTCTTCCTTTCCGGCCTTGCCGAAACCTGCTCCGGTCTTGAATCTGGTGTGAATCATCTTGTTCCATTCTCCGTCAGACAAAGACTTGTCCCAAAGAGCCTTAGGCTCAGGACGGGCCATGATGAACGGACCGAATCTTTCGAGCTTCTCGAAATTGCCGGAATCAATGAGTTCGTAGTCTTTCCAGAATGCGCCTGGGCTTTCAATAGTCATCATATCTGCACACGTTTCGCAAGTGTAAGTTATTCTTA
>JAEIGA010017785.1_pt1 | contig 10826 bp, 12 predicted proteins | sample 9270691 | NCBI WGS metagenome assembly JAEIGA01 (sample SAMN17057246, study PRJNA624740) | gut metagenome | biome: biome; isolation source: fecal sample | host: Bos grunniens | place: China: Xizang | collected 2019 | reverse complement strand
TCACGAGGAAAGTAAAATTTCCTCGTGAGGCAGATAAATCTCCCTCGTGAGGAAATTTTATTAATCGGTTGATACATTTTTTATATCCGTAAACATGCATTTCCCGAACTAACTATCCTGAATTTTAATTCAACCAAAAGGTTTCATACATCGAACTAGATAGATATATTTAGTCGGCACACTACTATTTCACCACATTACCTTTGGTGTCTATCAAAAATTCGGGTTGCCAATATCCGCCTATGGATACCGAAAATAAAGTTGGCGAAATCATTTCTATTGTACTATATATAGCCGGTGTTATTATCTTGCCCGTTTTGGCATTCATCAGTCCATACTCGTAATTTATTCTATATTTTGCGTAGTCGCTAACGGCAGATTCTATATGATAATAACCATTTTCTTCGCTTGATGACATTGATATGGGATAACCCAAGACCTCTACGTCTTCATACAAAAAAGGCGCCACCACCTTGCCCGAATAGTCAACTATACATCCGGCAGTATCAGTAATTAACGTTATTCTGTCTTGGTCTTCCTCTAATAAAATAGACTGATATATTGGTTCGTAAACCACATTGGAAGCCGAATCCAGCAATCCATAAAGACCATCTTTTACTACTAGTCTGAAACCATCAACTAAATATGGTTCTATATAATCGTAAGCAGGTTCAACCACCCAATTGCCTTCGCGATCGATAATTCCAAGATGTCCGACACTGTCGCTCATAAAGCTGTATCCCGATCTGAATACGTATGGTGTCGTTATTCCAGCATTTTTTGCATCGAATTTAAAAGGTATCACCACCTCGTTTTTATTGTTGATAAATCCAACCTTACCTTCTTGGTTACGAACAGCTGCCAACCCTTCCGAAAATACCCAGGCCGATTTGTATTGCAGATCTATAGACATCTCTGCCGTATGAACGTTGATGTAGCCACGCTTTCCCGGAAAAGCTATCACTGCCAATGTATCATCGTCCGACACATTCGACACCCAACACACATCGTCCATTATGTACTTCTCCTTCTGTTTGTCGTACAACCTTTTTGCACCATCAGAATAGTAACGAAGCTCTAAACGTTCCGATACCGGCTTTTCACCACAAACGTATGGAACATAGTCACGATGGATATCATACGCAGTATTAAGAAGAACAACTAAAAGACCACAAATTACCATAAAACACGATGGCAGAACAAACAACACGACCACCAATCTTTTAAACCATTTGGAGCGACGGCTCCATCTGCCTTCTATCCACAAGAAGGGCTTTGCCAAAAATTTTAATATTTTCATATCTGTACCTTTATTAATAATTATTTATTTCAAAAACTATTCGCCTATCAATCCAAGAATATACACATCTATTACAGATTGGTTTCCATAAGGATAATCGCCTATTCTTGCCACATTTTTGTGATAGGCAGTCATCAAATATTGATTTATTGCCACCTTATCGGTAGGATTCTTTGCCAAGTAGTTCAATGTATTTTTAGCCACTTCCAATCGCATTCTGTTGTAAATACCGTTAGCAATGTCCGACATCTTTGATGAACCATAATAATGCTGAACAGTAGCACGCCACACCCTCCACAAAAAGAACAAATGATGCGAATAGCGACCATCGGTAAGCAAATTGCATAACACGTCTTTAAGTTTTTCATCAGAGGCATCGTAAAAACCCAAATATGCAATATAAGCATACGTATAAGCACATTTTTCTTCAAAGTTTTCCATTAGCAGTATGTCGTCCAACATCTCATGCTTCATATCTTCGGTTGGGTTGTTTCCCAAACGTTCGGCCACTTCTTTTTGCTGTTCGCTAAAATCCAAGGCTTGCCAATACTCATCTTCTCCAAGGTTTACGTATGTCGAAACATGATGTATTGCAATCAACGTGCTATCAAATATCCTAAGACTTTTTCTGAACTCATGCCACAAAGCCTGATTAGCATCATCATCTGTTGCATCAAAATGTTCGAAAAAATATTTATACTTATCTATAGCTTCTTGTGCCAAACTCCTTATATTCTTATCCTTTATAACCGACAAATCGACCTTATGCAGAGTACTCATTGCATCTTCGTTGTTTTCGAATACCCTCCAAAAATCATCTACCGAATATAAACTATTTACTACAGTTGCAGTGTTATATATATCCACTGCCTCGGGGATAGGAAAATCTCCGGGGAGGTCTATATCTTCCATATAGTGGCAGAAATAGTCTTCCACATTCACAGCCATTATATCTTCTATGGTTGTTTGCTTATCCGCAACCACGGCTTCAGCTTTCGTTGCAGATTCATTGCAACTCATCATCGCTCCCATTACAAAGCATATTATTGTTTTCTTCATTGTATAATGTATTTTAAATTAATCTTCCACCATTTTATATTCTACCCCAAACCAATCGTTGAGAGTATCTTCCACTCGAACATTTATCTCAGGTGTAATCCTGCTCTTTATTCTTTTATACACAAAAAGCATTGCAATACCTTCGTCCAATATTCCCAACAGCTTATACACCGTAGCCGGCAACAAACTTACCGGAGATACTGTATACACAATTGCAGCGTAAATAAGCACTTTATCCAACAAAGGAGTATCACTACTACTCAACACATAATACGACTGCAATATCGGTCTCATCGACACCCTACCAACCTTTAGGGCGTAAGGGCGTATTTTATCCATCAATTTAGACACTTCGCTATGCCAATCCACAGCTTTCAATCGTCCTAATAACCTACCTGCATCTTTGCCTTTCATAACACATGCAAGAATCAAAATCGAAATTATAATCAACATATTTGTTTATTTTTTATTGTTTGTATACTATAGAGTACTCAAATCACCCAAATCTATCTTTTGTAAGGAACTTTTTTTTAGAAAATATTTCAATCTTCTTAATCCCAAAAACAAAACTTGTCAAAAGTTGTATCCTGAATAAATACATCATCTTTTATCTCCATATCACCAGGTTTACTGATGAATTTCTTAAACAAGAGCGGACAGCATGCAAATGCCGCTTTACCAATCTTCTCAACATTTGATTTGAACTCGACAAAGTGTAGTTTGCCATTGTGATAGAATGCCTCACTACCTATCTCCTGTAAAGATGCAGGAAATGAAACCCGGTTCAACGATGCCGGATAAAACGCTCTGTCTCCAATATATTCCAGACCCTCAGGGAAATTTATCTCTTTAAGATTATCGCAATAGCGAAAAGCATAGCCATCAATACGCTTGACGCCTTTGTGGAGTACTACCTTACGTAATGAATCGCAAAACATAAAACCAAAACTTTCTATTTTCTCAATACCAGCAGGAATCTCTATCTCTCTTAATTCGCTACATCCTTCAAACCCACGAACATATTTTAAACCAGCGGGCAGTTGAATCGCTTTTAACGCCTTACACTGACGGAATGCACAATTTTCGATACCCTCTAATCCATCAGGCAAGGTAACCTCGCAAAGCGAAGTGCATCCATCAAAGCAATCATCTGGTATTTTCTTTATCTGTTTTGGGATAACCACTTCTTCTAAAGTACTGCACGCCATAAATGCGGCATTGCCAATGGTTGTAATACCATCGTGCAGTACCACCTCTTTGAGTCCTTTTTGCAGACAGAAGGCGTATGGTTCAATGGTTGTTACCGACTGTGGGACAACAAATGAACGCTTCTCCTCAAAACAATAGATCAATCGGCTCTTATCAGCAGAGTAGAGCACGCCGTCTTCTACCAAAAGGTGCGGTGAATGATTCTCAATATTGCGGATATGTATTTTCTGCCACTCCGTAGGGTGATTCCATACAAACGCACGCTGTTTGTATGATGCAAATGGGCTGTATCTATCATCGTGAGGAATCTCTATTGAGGCAGGTATGACAAGTGTTCCTATGCAACCATATTGATATAGCGGGAACTCTTCGAGAATATTCTTGTTTTTCTTCTTTCTCCAAGTACGATCATTGGAATCCAACATCATTGGTGCAATGCGTGTGATGCCTTTGGGAATAACAACTCGCTCCTCAACCACGCCCTCTTCCAATAGATAAATCCAATTATACAATTTGTCAACGAGATTTCTATCATTGAGCCGCTCAAGAACTTCGTATAGTTTATTACTCTCAGCTATTAGACATTCCTTTGTTTTCCAATGAGTATTTTCAACCTTCATATGCATTTCATATCTCTCTTCATTATAGCATACAACATACATTACACACTCCTTTAATTCAGAATCGTACATATACTCAAATTTGGGCATAGTCGTATAGTGTTGCATCCAATTTTGAGGCATTATGTTGCGACTTTGCAGATCCACAATCATTGTTTGCAACAAATATCTTAATGCCTTACGATCGTGAGCAACATCCGGGATTTTGCTATTGTCATTCACCGCTTTAGTGTTTATATCCTCACCGATACCGAAATCACCATTGTCAATATATTTCTTCTTCAATTTTGTCATTCCAACAAACTTCAAAAATATATTTCTTATTATTTTTCCTATCCTATCATTTTGGTTTGTTTTCTTCTTATTTATTCTTATTTCAAAATCAAATACCTGTGACATATCGTTGCTATCATACCTATCAATGAGTAAAAACAGAAGGTAATTTCCGAAGAAAAAATTCAGAAACAACCTTCTATAAATTTTCTCTACAATACATTTCTTTTGAGTGAGTGTAGTGGGCTACTCTATTGAAAAGAAGTAAAAATATAGCAAGAAAAAACATAAAGCACGCAAAATTTCTTTCTATAATCCGTTCTACTTCTTCATAGAATGTGGAATTTTAGAAGTTGCCTAAACTTCTTTCAACCGCTCAAAGAATTTTATTTGACTTTGAGACAATGAAACCACTGCAAAAGAAACTATCTCTTCTATATCAGTATTTTCGGTCAATTTTTCTTCAAAACAACACCAAACATTATTCGCATTTACCACAAGTTTGAGAACTTTCATTTCGTTATTAATTATGTTTATCGCTTTCAAAACATCATCAATATTTTCGTCATCGACTTCGAAGATACAAGGCACATACATGCTAAAATACGTTTCGTCATTTTCGTCGAATAAATAAAGAAAGTTGGTTATTTGGTATTTGAACATGATACCGAAATCTTCTCTTTGTGGCAAAAAACCTTGTTTTTGTAATACTTCCATTACATTGTCTATCATTTTCATATTTCTTATATATTTTAATTGATTACCATTATTTTATAAATCCTATCTTGCAACACTTTTTGTTATAATTTTTCCGATCAAACCGGCTATGCATATTCTCATAAGCTGCTATTTCATCCTGCGATACCGAATAGCGTGTTTCACTTAGTTTTTTTAGTATCAATTCTTGCGAAATCGGTTTATCGGCTATTGCTGCTTCCAATGCAGCATCGTTTATCATATAACTAATATCGCTTGCCACATAGCCTTCACTTTTCACCGCCAATTCATTCAAATCTATACTTTTATCAAAATAGCGTCCGTCCAAATGTATTTTAAAAAGTTCTTTTCGAGCATTCTTGTCCGGCATCGGGATATAAACCATTTTATCCATACGACCTGTGCGTAGAACAGCCGGATCTATCATCTCCGGACGATTCGTTGTCCCTATTACAAAAATACCTCTATCCGAACAATTGTTGAGCTGACTTAAAAATTCATTTACCTCATTTGCATAATGCACGCTATCGCCTTTCGATCTATCGGGAACCATGCCATCCAACTCATCAAAACATATAACACTAGGTGCATTTTCGGCAGCTTTTTCAAACAGCTCTGCTATCTTTCCTTGCGTACCATGTATATACATCGAACCTATATCCGAAGCCTTCACCATTATAAAATTCAGTTTCGACTCTTCGGCAAACTTCTCGGCTATAAATGTTTTTCCACAACCCGGAGGTCCATAAAAGAGTACTCCATTAGGTGCTTTAAGTTTGTATTTCCTCGCCTTATCTTTGTTCTTCATAACAAACATGATATTGTCACGTAGCATTTGTTTTACACTGTCCAGTCCTGCCACATCGGCAAACCCATTACCTTTAACCACTTTTGTTTCTTTCGCCTTACTACCTTCTTTATCCTTTTTCTTACCGGATTTGAGGGGCGAGTTTTTAGATTTCAATGTTGTATGCTTCCCTTCTTCCAAAGAGGTAGCATTTTGAATATCCTTCAAAACATCATCCACATTTTTGTATCTGCTGTCGTAGTCCAATGCCAACATTTTATTCAGTATTCTTTTCTGTCCTTCGGATAATTGCATATCTTTTACAATATCTTTCTTCTCCATACGACAGCGTTTCAAATCAGATTTGCTTATCCTTTTACAAAAAAAGAGTTTATCAATATTCCACGGCTCTTTTCCCTCTATCATAGTGTATAGCAATGCTCCTGCCGAAAATATATCCGACTGTTCGTCGTATATCCCTTTAAAAGTTTCGGGAGCTCGAAACCAATTATTCAGTTCCTCTACATCAAAGGTTGCTCTGCCATTAATACAGCGAGACAAATGTTCGGTGTCTGTAAGATACACTTTAACACATTCATTATTCTCTTGTATTTCAATGGTAGTGGTATTAATATTGTTGTAAATTATACCATCGCTCATCGAGTGCAAATGTTTTAATGCTTTTAGCACTTCAACTATTATTACTACAGCCTCTTCCCATGTGTTATATTTTTCTTTCATAATAAATTCATACAACCATTTTCCTTCGATGTTTTCTACAATCGTATAGTGATATTTTTTTTCATCTATTGATATTATTCCACTATCGAGAAGTTGTGGCAACGAATCACAGCCAACAAAGTTTTCGCACACCTGTTTTTCAAAAGGAACATCGTTATCTTCGCTGTTTATATACAATTTCAACAAACCTTTCTTATCACCTTCGGTTGACACCAAATAGCTTTCTGTTTTATTGTAATCCGAAGATTTTAAAAACTTCTTTATTTCAAAATCATTAATCTTCTGTCCTATTTTCAAAGTCGTATTCATATTCATATAAAATTTTAGCCCTAATTAATTACTCTGTTTCTTTGTTTGCACTTATAGAGTAATTAATCCGGGCTAATATATCATTTATACGAAAAAATATTTCAATCAACTTCTAAAAATCAATACCAAGCTTGCGTCCTTTTCTACGCCACTCTTCATCGTCTTTTTCAAATCTATCCAACATCTTTTCGGTATTCTCGACCCAAGTATCTACACTGTCAAGGAGTTCGGCTGTACGCAATCTTAATGCAATTCTACTTTGCACATAGTCTGCTTCACCGGCTCCGGCTCCTATAGCCGCCATCACTTTTCGTAGGCATGCTTCGCTTTTATCAAGCTTTATACCGCAATGCTCTATAGCCTTATCCAAAGCTTTTTGCCTATCTGTAAGATTTTCCCACTTCATATCCTTTTGTATTTATCAGTTACAGCACTTGTATTTTAGCTATCACTTCATTGTCAGCGAACTCAATATCGGTCAACGCCATGTACTCCAACACTGCCTCCAACTTATCTATCTTGTCGAGGTTTAGCTTTATCTTTCTTGCAGTGGTATCCACATCCACCGCCGTCGGTATCTTTTCTTCCAAATAAGCCACCACTCCTGCCACCATAAGACTCATGGCTTTGTTGCAATCGTAGGAAAGCAACACCGCATCACCATCTATTCCGTCTACAGCAATATCCACACTCATTGTAGGCAAAAGAGCTGCAGGTTTGTAACTTATTACCAGAGCCGATGCTGTTTTCTTTTGCAACATCGGTCTCACTTTGAATTTCTTTTCCACAAAATTCAATATCTCACTATAACTTATCGATATATTCATAATCTTATATTCTGTTATTTTTTTGACCAAGAACTAACGTCAAAATATTATTTTTGTTGTTTTAATGGTTGTGGCAACTTTTAAAAATTGCCTACATTAATACGTTTTTATCATTCAATCTACACATCACCACCGGTACCGGCGTAGGCTATATATGTATCAGCCTTTCAGGCTCAAAGTCTGTTGTCTGTTATCCATAAAAACTCGTAGTCTAGTGGACTTGTAGTCTCGTTGTCTTAGAAAAACTCGTTATCTAGTGGACAATACTTAAACATTAATCCTTAAACCCCAAAAAGCACATCGTCCGTTGTCTCTAAAAAAATCTTAGAGGGCGAGTCGCAAACTGCTACATTCTATCTTAACACGGCGGTCTATATTATCGCGATTCGACTCACTCATTTTGCATCCATTGAAAATAGAACTAACCAACCGTAAAATATGGCGACCATAATCATCTTTACTTTCATAATCATTCCGCCAATAATCTTCACGCCACTCCCACACCTTGCCACTCATATCGTATATACCCAATTCGTTCGGTTGATTGGTTTTTACAGGATGTATTTCATCTTCATTATTAGCATCATGCCTTGTCACTGCATCTGCATCTTTAGAGCCGGCATTCTTATAGCCTTTGTTTTGGTTACCACCACGAGCAGCATATTTCCATTCTACTTCGGAAGGCATACGAAATTTTTGGCCTGTCATATAATTCAGTGTCTGTATAAACGTTTGGCAGTCAATCCACGAAACACTCCTTATGGGGCATTGCAAATCAGAGGTGAATTTATACGATTTTTTACCCAACACAGCCCTCCACAGCTCTTGCGTAACCTGCGTTTCTCCTATCATAAAGTCCGCTACGGTTTCGCTGTGTGCAGGCTTTTCCAAATCGTCGGCTTCTGGATCTTCATCTGCTGCTCCCATGGTGTAAGCACCGCCTTGCACGGCTATCATCTTAAAGGTTACGCCGTTCACCATAAATATTTTATCCTCTTCCATTTACGTTTATTTTTTTCAATAACTACATCAATCCGTTTTTATTATTCTGCATATTTTTATGTTTACCCACGCCGGTGGGGCGGACTATTTGTCGTCCCAAGGCGATGCCATTGGGTTATATATGGTAAAACCTTTCAGGCTCATTGCCCAAAGCTCATTGCTCCCTTTTCTTGCGGTGGTCTATGGCTTTCATCACCTTTGGACTTGCAAGGTTTAGCGAAGCATTGTCCAGCACTTCCTTAAACTCGGCGGTGGGGCGAAACAGCACCCCTTTGCGGGTTATGGTGCGGTAGTCCACATCGGAGGCCGACAGCTGTGCCTTGGCATGTATGGTGGGGTAAAAGGTCCCCAGATGGTCGAGGCGTACTATATAGCCTTCGGCCAAACGGCGACTGATGTAGTACTCCAGCTCGCGGATATACATACCCACTTCCGAGGCCGAGGCAGTGGTGGCATTGCTTATATGCTCTGCTATATTATCTTCGTCGACATGGCCTGTGTATTGTATCTTAGCCACATAGCGTTCTTCAACATTGCCATTGCAATTCATCAGTTGCTTCTTCTTTATATAATTGATAGCCATAATCAGTTTCTTTTTTTCTTGTTCTTATTATCTTTTTCCTACCCCTTGCTTACTGCCACAAGCTTCTATCGTTGAACTATTGATACACGATGCTTGAACTATTAGTCCCCCAAAGGGTTTGGGAAGGACTCCCAAAGGGTTTGGGAAGGCTCCCCAAAGGGTTTGGGAGGTATCCCCAATGGCTTTGGGGAACTTCCCTAATGGCTTTGGGGAACCATGCTGTCAAGCATTGCATATCATCTGCTCAACGTGCCGAGGTCGGCAACTGAAGCACTAACCTACCAAATCGCCGCCATCGCCATTGTTACCACCACCGTTGTCGTTGCCATTATCGTTGCCCTCATCACCACCATCGGTAGCCGATGACGACGAGCTGCTAAGCATGGTTATGGACATAGCCTTGGCATCGTCGGCCAGCTCCTGACGCGAACGGTATAGCACGCCTATGCTACTGATGGTCTGTGCCGTGCAGTCCTTTTCGCTATCCACGGCTTTGGCTGTAATTTTGGGACTCAGCGTTCCCAGCACACCAAGGTCCACACTGTGGCCGTTGGCCACATAGCCTATCACCACATTGGCAAATTCTTTAACCAGCAGGTCGGCATCGCTGTCGCTAAGCGTGGTGGCTGCTTCCACTTCTTGCAACAAGGCTTCCGAGCTCACGTTGCCATAGTTTACCCATTGAAGTCCGTAGAGGGTTTTGTCCTTTTTAGGACCTACTTTCATTGTGCGTTTTACTTTCTTTACGTCCATAACTTATTCCTCCGTTTCGTTTTCTTTGCCTGTAAATTTTCTCAGATTAGCTTTCTTCACCACCGCCACCAGCTTTTGCTCGGGGCGGAAACCTATCATCACGCCTTTGATGCATTCGTTGACCGACACCTTGGCGGCATCTTCCACAAAGCGTGTGGATAGGCGTGGGTAAAAGGTGCCCAAGCCTTCAATCTTCACGGCTTCGCCTTCCAGCAAGTGGGTGCGTATGCGGCCAAGGTAGGCACGCAACATACCGCTCACCTCGCCCGGCTGACCGGTGGTATTTTTTGCCACATCGCTGATAATGGTGTCCAAACTGATTTGCTTCTTGCTAACCAAGGTGGCTACCCAGGGTTCTTTGCCAAAGACCTTTTTTTGCTTCGGCTTGTACAGAATTTCGTTTTTCGTACTCATCGTAATTAGAATTTAAAATTTCAACCATTAATTTTCTATCTATCCGCCTTTTATTCGTCAATAACAGGCATTTTGTCAACGTTGAACAATGCTATAGAGTACCATAGTGGGGAAAATATATCAGTTGGAGGAAAATTTTTTTTAGAGTTTGAACTTTGAGCCGAGAGTTGTGAGCTATGAGGAGAGAAAGTGTAGAGCAAAACCGCCACCGTAGAGACGCACGGCTCGTGCG
>JAEIGA010017784.1_pt1 | contig 10827 bp, 2 predicted proteins | sample 9270691 | NCBI WGS metagenome assembly JAEIGA01 (sample SAMN17057246, study PRJNA624740) | gut metagenome | biome: biome; isolation source: fecal sample | host: Bos grunniens | place: China: Xizang | collected 2019 | reverse complement strand
TTTGAAACGCCTATTTGGGGCGTATTTTTTTATAAGGTGGGCAACACTGAGATGCAGTTGGTTCACAGCGGTACAACGCTTTATAAGGTCGTAGAAGGCGAAAGAGAAGAACTGTACCACGGACTCAAGCCTGCCAGAAGCGACAGCTTTATTTACAATAACATCTGGTACTTCAAGGATGGTATCAACTACCTGCAATACGATGGGGAAACCATTGGAGAAGTAGTCGGGTATGTGCCAACGACAACCATTGGACGGAAGCCTAGTGGCGGTGGCACAAAGTACGAAGATATCAATATGCTGACAGGTATCCGCATCAATACATTCCTTGCAGATGGAGTAAGCACAGAGTTTAATCTGGATGCACAGGGCATTGATACAGACTTTCAGACAGTTGTAAAGGTAAATGACGCAGTTGTAACCAATTACAGCGTAGACACAACGAACGGAAGAATCATATTCGAGACTGCACCACCTTCACCGCTGACAGACGGACAAGACAATGTGAGCGTGAAGTTCAGAAAGACAGTAGCCGGATATAGAAATCGAATTAATAACTGCACTCTGTTACAGGTATTCGATAACAGAGTGTTTTTTAGTGGAAATCAGGACTATCCAAACGTTGTGTGGCATTGTAGCTTAAACGATCCTACGTATTGCAGTGACTTGGACTACTACAACGAAGGTCTGGACTTGGCAGAAGTAACAGGCATGGTGGCAGGAAACAACGCTCTGTGGGTGTTTAAAGAGCCTTCACAGGCAAATACAACAGTGTTCTACCATAATCCTACCATTGACGGAGAATACGGCAAAATATACCCTAGCACGCACTCTAGCATATCCACTGGATGCATCGGGAAAGCAATCAACTTTAACGATGATATATCATTCTTTAGCGAGCGTGGTATGGAAGCAATCAACGGAGACGTAACCACAGAACAGGTTATCGCACACAGAAGTTCACTGGTAGACCGCAAGCTACTTTCAGAAGTCAATTACAAAGACATGCTTCTGGAAGAGTGGGAAGGCTATCTCATGGTATTCGTGGACAACAAGGTATACCTCGCAGATAGCAGAGCAACCCTCACAAACGAAAACCATGTGGAATACGAGTGGTTCTACTGGGAACTGGGTAAGAACATCACCTGCACCAGAGTACACGAAGGTGTGCTTTATCTGGGAACGGAAGAAGGCGTATATACTCTGACCGACACTCAGAGCAATGTAGAAAGCTACTGGATCACTCCGCTTGACAAGTTCAAACATCCTCAGTACCTAAAGACAACCAACAAAAGGGGATGCGTTGTAGAAGCAACCGGAGACATCACAGTGTATGCAAAGACCAATAAGACCGAATGGGAACCGATCGGAACATACAAGAATATAAAAGATTTTTTCGTGAGCAGGATTAAACGTAAGAAGTTCAAAGATATACAGTTGAAATTCTACTCTGATACAAGATTTAGCCTTGAGACAGCAACCCTTGAATGTTACATAGGCGGATACATCAAGCGCTAGAAAGGAGTAAATTGTGGCAAACAATTATAACATCAACTACGACGATGAAAGGTTCACCAACGTAGAAGCGGATAAACAACAGGCGCTCACCGAAGTAGAGCAGACTTATGGCGGTATGATTAATGAGTCTGACAAATACTATCAGGCGCAGATCGACGCTTCTAAACAGTGGGCAGAAACACAACAGAAAATACAGCAGGACAATACCGACTTTGCTATTGAGCAGATAGAACAGCAAAAAGGACAGGCGAACAAAGACTATCTGAAAGAACAGTCAGGTGCATATGTTGACTGGCAGAAGGAAAGCAATAAGTACGGAGTCAACGCTGAACAGATGGCTTCCGGTGGACTCACAAACACAGGATACAGTGAAAGCTCTCAGGTGAGTTTGTACAATACCTACCAGAACAGAGTATCAACAGCGAGAGAAAGCTATCAGAAGGCAGTCCTAAACTACGATAACGCTATCAAGGATGCACAGTTGCAGAACAATAGCAAACTGGCAGAAATTGCCTACCAATCACTGCAACAACAATTAGAACTCAGTCTGCAGGGATTCCAGTATAAGAATCAGTTAATCCTTGAACAGGCTAATAAGAAGCAGGAAATCGACAATACATACTACGGCAGATATCAGGATGTATTGAACCAGATGAATACTGAAAACTCCATGGCAGAACAGATCAGACAGTACAACGAGACACTCCAGTTACAGCGTGAACAGTTGACAGAAGAAATCAGACAGTACGAACAGTCCTACGCTCTGAACCTGAAAGAATACGAAGAAGGTATCAGACAGTTCAACGAAGAGATTGCTAGACTGAGAGCGAAGGATAAAGCAGATGCAGAAGCAGAAGCTAAACGTCTTGAACTCCAGAAACAGCAGTTAGAACAGGCGAAACTCGAAGCACAGAGAGACTACGAAATCAAGAAAGCACAGCTCAACGAACAGAAGAGACAGTTTGACGCTAGTTTGAGTGCTTCCAAGAGTGGCGGTGGAAGTTCTAAGAGTAGTGGCGGTAGTTCTAAGAGCAGTAGTGGAAGTACGAAGATTTCTTCCGGTGGTGGTTCTGGATACACCAAGACAGGACAGACAATCAGTGTAAACGGAAAAGCACAGCCAGTGTATGAGAAGAATGGCACTAAGTATTACATAGACCCAAATAGCGGTTCATATAAGCCAATCTCAACTGCAAACACATACACTTCTGTAAAACAAAAGGTTCAGAACATGATTAATGCGTTCAGATAGAAGGGAGTAATCATGGCTAACAATAAAAAGAAAAAACCAGATTATTACTTAATGCCTGACGGAACAGTATCAACAAATCCGCCTTCATCTTCAAACAAGTTCACTTCGACAAAGAGTCTCTTGTATAACGATGAAACGGACTATACTTTAGCACCAAACGGAAAGGTCTTAGAAAATACATCTAAGACCTTTTCCGCTCCTACTAGAAACGATTTGTCTATTCTCACACCAACAATGAAGATGAACTCTTTGTTCGATATTGCACCAGTTAAAAACGCCTTTTCCTCGGCGATTGTTCTTGATGATGAAGAAGAGGAAGAAAAGGAAAAAGAGCGTACATGGTTTACAAAGGGTGCATTTGAGGATGGATATCAATTCGGAGATGTATACAAAACTGCATTTGGCTCTATTAAGGATTTTGAGTACAAGGCGGTTGAAGGTATATTAGAAATGCCCGAAATGGCTATTGATACGCTCGCAGGTGGAGTTGGTTGGATAGGCGGTATTCTTGGAAACGATGATTTTAAGAATAATATGGCTGAGTTTGCCGAGAAGGATTTGTACGATGCAGAAAAATGGGCGAAGTATGCAACTCCACAAATGATGTCGAATTTTGGTGGTGGCGCATTTGCCGCACCACAAGGGGTGATTGACTTTTTCGGTGGAAACCCAGAAGAAAATTCAGTTCTTGGAGAAAAATCCCATGACCTTGTAAAATCAGCAGGTCAGCTTGGCGCAACAATAGCACTGCAGATGGCAGGTGTTCCGTGGTTTTTAACAACGGGTATGACAAGTGCCGGTGGTGAATTTGAGAACGCTCTGAGACAGGGAGCAACCTACGAAGAAGCTATGGGAAGCGCACTTATTACCGCAGGAGCAGATATCTTGACAGAAAAACTGTTTGGTGGTAGTGGACTCAAAGAAACTGGCATATTAAAAGATTTCACGGAAAGTCTGGCAAAGGATATCTCAAGTGACGCACTCAAGGTGCTTGTTAAATATGGTATTGATGTAGCAGGAGAAGGTGGCGAAGAAGTTCTTGCAAGCGTTTTTAGTAATTTAGGTACTGCGCTATACAAAGCTGAAAATCCAGAAGATATTAAGGAAATCCTTTGGAGCAAAGAAGCACGAGAAGGATATTTCGAATCCCTTATTGGCGGTATGGTTATCAGTGGTGGCGTAAACGCAGGCAAGGTATACAACTCTATACAAACAGGCAGAGATTACGACACAGGACTCACTCAGAACGAGCAGAAGGTATACGACAAGGTACTAGAAGAAACCATCAAAGAAAAGACCGAAAACGGCAAAAAAGAACTCAGTAAAAAAGAGCGTGCAGAAATCGAGCAGGAAGTACAGACGAATCTCCAAAGAGGATATATCGACATTGAAACTATCGAGAGTGCGCTTGGTGGAGAAAGTTATACCGCATACGATAATCTTGTGAAAGAGTCAGAAGAGTTTAATACCCTTTTCAAGACACCTAGCGGAGAACTTTCAAGAGAACAGCAACTCAGACTGGAAGAACTGGAAACCAAGAACAACTCGACTCCATACGAGACGGAAATTGCCAGACTCAAAGAAGAACTTTCTCTAAACGTAGACAAGCTGACACAGGCAGATGAAACGGCAAAGAAAACAGAAGATACATTCCTGCGTGAAAGCTACAACGAAAGAACAAGAAGAGGACAACGTTTTGAAGCAGACTTGACGAAGTACGATGAAAAGCAACAGAAAATCGTTAAGAAGGCTATGGATAGCGGTATTCTCAATAATACCAATAGATCACATGAACTCGTGGACTTGGTTGCGAAGCTGTCTGCAGATAAGAACACAGACTTTGATTTCACAAACAATGAGAGACTGAAAGAGTCAGGTTTTGCACTGGAAGGCGTAACAGTTGACGGATTCGTAAAAGACGGAAGCGTAACACTGAACGTACAGTCTCCAAAGGTGCTCAATTCACTTGTGGGGCATGAGATTACGCATGTTTTGGAAGGTACAGAACTGTACACAGACCTGCAGAACTCCATTAAGAATTACGCTGTAACAAAAGGCGAATACCAGACCAGATTCGACACACTGTTTGAACGATACAAAACAGCCTACAAGGACATGGACGCAGACCAGTACAGAGCGCAGATTGAGAAAGAGGTTACTTCTGATTTAGTCGGAGATTATCTTTTCACGGATGCAGACTTTGTAAGCAAGTTGTCAGTTGAACAGCCGAACATCTTTAAGAAGGTATACGAGGAGATCAAATACCTTGTGAAGGTTGCGACTGCAGGAAGCATGGAAGCAGTACAACTTGAACAGGTAAAGAGGGCGTTTGAGAAGGTGTACAAGGAGACTGCTAAAACTGGTGTAAAAGCGGAAGATGGACGTAATATCCTTTATGATGTGAATGAAGAAATAAAAAACGGCATTGATGTTGACCAAAACGCCACATCTCAACAACAAGAAACACTCGAAAAGGCTGATATGGAATACGATCCAAAAACAGAAACAGTAACATACAGCCTTTCAAGTTTGGAAGATGCTTTTAACTATAACAAGGGAGAATCAGAATATACTCAAACAAGAGAAGAGTATGTTCAGGCACTCATGAAGTCAATCAATGACACAACGGATCAAGGACGAGCAAAAGCTGAGAGATTCTTGGACAGTATGTTCCTTGTACATGACATGATTGCTAGAGATAAAGACCGACTGGATTACGAAGCGTCCGTTGGCAAATCTGCGTGGGTAAGTAACACAGAATACGGCGGTTCAATTGACTTCTCTACACTGTGTGCAAAACGTAGACTGTTTACAGGAACATTTGACGCAATCCAGAATGCGCTTCCGGACACAGTTCTTACTGATGCAGACTACCTGCAAATCCGTAATTTGTTGCTTAAACATAACCAAGAAGCACCATGTAGTATGTGTTATGTGGAAGGTTCAAGAGCGAAACATGGAACATATGTAAAACGATTCCTGAATGAATATTTAAAAACAAATCCCGAGTGGAAACCACAGATTGCAGACTTTGCGAGTGCGACGAGATTGGAACAGACAAGAATCCAACACCCAGAAGCCTACGCAGAGTATGTGAAGGCGATGAACAAACTTTCACAGAGAAAGCCAAAAGAAGCATCTGTCAGAACGGATTACAAAGGCGAGATACTGGATGCATTTAAAAATGGTGAGTCTGTAGAACAGAAAAATGTTAATGGCGGTATCCGTTTTAATTCGTTCTCTGATTTCGAAATCATTCACACACTCGACGCAATGCAGGTCATCACCGACATGGCAAGGGTTGGCTTGAATGGACAGGCATACACAAAGGTGAGAGAGTTCGCTGAGTGTTTCGGCAACACAGGAATGAAGATAAACCTGTCGTTAGTAGCGAAGGACGTTGATTCTCATGGAAACCTCATAATGGACGAAGTAAACGGAATGAAATATTCCGATGCACTTGAGTTGAGGGGCAAATACTCGGACAACGTAGGTACAGTTATTGTGGTATTCAATGATGCACAGATGAAATCTGCGTTGGCAAATCCGAATATCGACTTCGTGCTTCCGTTCCACAGAAGTCAGTGGAGAAAATCGCAGTATACAATGATGGGACTTCCTACGGTCACAAAAGATTTCACCAACGTACAGAACGATAGATACAGAAATCCAAAAACGGGCAGACCGAAAAAAGCACCAGTCGGAAATATCATGCCAAATGAATATTGGGATTTTTCGAAAAGTGGAAGAGAAAACGCACAGATATATCTTGATTATATCAACGAGAATAACTATATTCCGAAATTTGATTCCGTACTTGATAAAGTGGATGGCAAATATGTTTTACCAGAAGGCGCAGTAGGTGATGGATACTTCAAACTGTTGATAGACTTCAAGATGTACAACAACGAAGGAGTGGGAACACCGCAAAAACCGGTACTTCCTGATTTCAATATGCCTTACATCGAACAGATGTTAGAGGATTATAAAGGGGGTCACCAGTCGTTTCCTGTGGCGCACGATGTTGTTCAAGAGTTTTTGGAAATCAAAAGAAACAAAACTGAAGTTAGTCTTTCGTTATCAGACGCAAACCAACCACCTGCACCAATGGGTAACTGGCAAATCCGTAGCAAGGATGTATTACTGGACGAGACAATAGCACCGATGAAGGAAGCAACCCAAGAGATTGCACCGGAAGTAGCACCAGAGGTAACACAGGAAACGCTTGACGAGTACGCACCTATTACAGAAGAAAAGGCTAATGAAAGAGATGCGCTTTTAAACGATTACCCGATTGATGAAAGTTATATGCCTGATGAAGTGGAAGAACCATACTATGAGGACAATCCGATTGAGGTCGAGAGTCCTTTTGATGCAAGAGACATCCACGATGTAGGCAACAGAAAACAGAAAGCATACATGTACGAGAATCCAGAAGTAAAACCATACTTCCAAGAAGAAGCACAGATTATGCTTGGAGAGTTGCGGAACTCTATTAAGGGCGAGAAGCACTTCAACGATCAGTTGTACTACGATACAAACGGAGAACAGGGATGGTTCGGTACAAAGCGTGAGACTTCGGAACAGATTGCGTACATGTTGGATAACTTCCATTACACATACGCTGAAATTGAAAAAGGTTTGAAAGCAATTATAGAGGATAACGGCAAAGAGAACATCGCAGTCTCTAAACGCCTTGAGTTTATGATTGACGAACGCCTGAGAGAAGGATACACGGATTTCATGAGTGGTTACGATATACCTGCAAATCAGGACTATATCGACATGCTCGCAAAAAAACAGATTACCGAGTATTCAGACGAAGCATACAACCAGTATTTAGAGTCACTTGAACAGGAATATGCGACACAAAAAGTTGCTCCGATTCAGCATGCACCTGCAAAGGTCACAGCACCTGCCAAGGGATATGAAGCAATTGAGCCTAGACCGAGACAGAATATCGAACCCGCTCCGGTATATTCCGAAGGTGAAGAAGGACAGTGGGAACGTAACAAGATGGCTAGAACTGATGCTCCTGTCAGAAAAGATGGGCGTAAGCAGAGAAAATGGGTTAAGACATCAACGGAAAGCGATGTTGTAAACCGAGGAATCCTTCCAGAAGATTTAGACCAGAAGAAGATAACCTACGAGCCAATACCGAACAAGAAAACATTAAGTGGAGCAAACGCAAGACTGGATGTATTAGGTTACGAAAAGGCAGTAGCTTACTTTGAAGGACAGATTACCAATAACAGAATCGAATTAGAGGATATTGCACTTGGAGAAAGACTGATTCAAGAAGCAATGAAACGTGGCGACACAGTGGTAGCCGGAAACCTGATTCAGGATGTTGCTATTTTAGGTACTGAGTTAGGACAGAAGGTACAGGCGTTGTCTATCATTAAGAGACTGACACCAGAAGGACAACTGAGAATGTTACAAAGGACAGTCGAAAGAGGAAAAATCAAAGGTGACAAGGCGTATAAAAACGTTAAGTTCACTCGCAAAATGCAAGGCGAAATCCTGAAAACCTACAAAAAAGATGGGTCATACGATCAAGCGGAACTGAACAAAGCGGTCGAGAGTGTGAAACAACAGATTGCAGACCAGATGCAGGTAACGGCAATGGAGAAAATCAATGCATGGAGATACTTGTCTATGCTTGGCAACCCGAAAACACATATCCGAAACCTTGTTTCCAACATTGCCATGAAAGGTACACTTGCAGTCAAGAACACTCTTGCAAGAACGATAGAAGATATCGCACCGATTAAGAACCAGACAAAAACATGGAAGCGTGCTACAAACGATGTAAAAGAGTTCGCAAAAAAGACAACTATTGAAATGAAGGATGTTATTTCAGACGATAACAAGTACGGAGAGGACACTGGTATTAAGGCAAAACGTGACATCTTTAAGAATAAAATCCTTAACGGAGTATACGAGTTCAATAGTGAATTGTTGTCAAAAGAGGATTGGTGGTTCAGCAAAGGTGCATTCAATAATTCGTTGGCAGAGTTTTTAACGGCGAACGGCATCCGTACAAAAGAAGATATCAGGAAGAACCGGAAACTTATTGAAAAGGCAAAAGCATACGCAACAGAACAGTCGCAGATTGCAACCTTTAGACAGTATTCGTGGTTGGCAAATAAGATTCGTGATATCGAAAGCAAGAATATAGGTACTGAGATTGCGGTAGGTTCTATTATTCCGTTCAAGAAAACACCTATTAATATTGCGAAGGCAGGTCTTAGCTATTCGCCTTTAGGCTTTGCAAAAACTCTCACATACGATATGAAGCAGGTTGCGAGCGGGAAGATGGAAGCGAGTCAGCTTATAGACAACTTGTCGCAGAACGTAACCGGAACAGGACTTGCAATGATCGGCTATCTGTTAGCAAGCGCAGGATTCCTGAATGGTGGTGGTGAAGAAGATAAAGAAGGTCAGTACGATTATCAGTTAGGAGAACAGAAATATTCTATCAGTTTTGGTGGGAATACTTATTCTCTTAGTTGGCTATCTCCAGTAGCTATGCCGTTGTTTGTTGGTGCAAACGCCTACGAACAGCTTGTAGAAGGCAAAGAGTGGAGTGGTGATGTTGTCGTGGAAACACTTGCACAGACACTTGATCCGTTGAGTGAAATGTCCTTCTTGTCAGGTCTTGACACTGTACTGAGTTCTTATGACAGCGGTTTTGAGAAGTTCGCAGGCATTGGAAAATCAATGCTCCAGAACTACGCATCACAGTTTATTCCTACATTGTCCAGTCAGGTTGCCACTGTTCTTGACGATAAGAAGAGAAGTACGAAGGTTGCAGGCGACAGCGACTTCAAGTTCTTTGACGAGACCTTGAACCAGTTGATGTACAAGATTCCGTTCTTGCGTGAGATATTAGAGCCTACAACCGATATCTGGGGCAACGAAGTGAAGCAGAATGAAAACTTGCTTACGAGAGCCTTTGAAACGTTCATTGCTCCGTATTCGAGAAAAGAAAGCATTGCAACGGATATAGATGCAGAACTTAAAAACCTGCACGCTATTAGCGGAGAAGATGGAGTTATTCCACACATTCCGTACAACTATGTCAACTACGAAAAAGAGAAGTACGAGATGTCAGCGAGCGAGTACACGAACTTCAAGAAAACCTATGGACAGACTGCAAACAGCTTACTGGAAGATTTGTTCAGAACATCAACCTATCAAAATGCATCATCTGACGAAAGAGTTGAGATGGTCGAAAACGTATACAAATACTCAATGGACGAAGCGAAGAAAAACTTCCTTAACGGACAGGGTGTTCAGTATACAAACGCAACGGAAGATGGCACTCAGATTTACAGAGAAAACTATATCAAAGGTGCGATTGAGAACGATATGACGGTGGATGAATACAGATTTTACAGTAGGAATCCAGAAGAATACGCAGTCGCAAAGGCAGTCGGTGGTTATGAGGTTTATGACCAATACTCCGATGAATTGTACGATATCAGAGCGGACAAGGACGAGAACGGAAAATCCATTAGCGGTAGCCGTAAAGAAAAGGTTATCCGGTATGTAAATGAACTGGATGTTGACTACGGCATGAAACTTATTCTATTCAAGAATGAGTACAATGCGGACGATACCTACAATGAAGAGATTATCGAATATCTGAATACCAGAGAAGATATTACCTATGAAGAGATGGAAACTATCTTGAAATACCTCGGATTTGAAGTTGACTCAGACGGAACAGTGAGGTGGTAGGTGTGAACAGACAAGACAGACAAGGCGTTAGAACCGCCCAAGACCTAGAACGGAAATACGATTTAGCAGGCATGAAGAAGGCTGTACAAATGAGTGTTGAGGGAATAAACAAAACAGACAAGACACTGGAAGAGTTTATGAACACTACACTCGGTACGCTTGATGATTTACAGACGCAGTTAGATGGGAACATTACTACATGGTTTTATAGTGGTGTTCCCACTTTAACCAATCCGCCTGCAAGTGAATGGACAACAGAAATCCTGAAAGAAAACCATACAGGCGACTTGTACTACAATCAGGACACAGGC
>JAEIGA010017783.1_pt1 | contig 10827 bp, 8 predicted proteins | sample 9270691 | NCBI WGS metagenome assembly JAEIGA01 (sample SAMN17057246, study PRJNA624740) | gut metagenome | biome: biome; isolation source: fecal sample | host: Bos grunniens | place: China: Xizang | collected 2019 | reverse complement strand
TTGACCACGTGCGATTTCACCGAATTGTCGGGTGCGGAGCAAGTATGGTTGCTCTGGTGCCCGAGTGCTGCCACCTGCTTAGCCATATGATCGAAGGCAACCGCCAGATCACTGTCAAGCGAATATTCGTACGACTGCGCATTGATGCTCGCACCGAGCGCGCGTCCCAAGGCCGTTTGATTGTTGCCAAACAGCTCGACCACATCACGCTCGATATCATCACCCATCCAGGCGATATAATAATAATCGTAGCAATCCTCATCCGTCAGAAAGACGAGAAGCAGATGGTCCTCATAGTCCTCGGTCAGACCGAAGGCTGCCGCGTACTGCGCATCGGCAAAATCGTTCATGGCGTTGGTGTTATACTCCGGCGTGGTGTCCGCCTCAACCTCGATCACCGAGCAGGACGGGAACATGGCGCTGAACCACACAAACAAAAACAGCAAAATGAAGATAGGCGCAATGATGGCACCGACCATACCGCCAAGGCATCCGCCACCGCCGTGATAGTAATGACGACGGAATCCAAAGCCCGGTCCCCAAAATCCAAAGTGGGGTCCGTGATGGTGATGGTGATGGAAGCCACCGGGGCCACCAAAGCCGCCGGGACGAGGGCCACCGCCAAAGCTGCCGCCTCGACCACCGCCGCCAAATCCTCCGCTGCGACCGCCTCCAAAGCTACCTCCGCGGCCGCCTCCGCCGCCGCCTCTTCCTCCTCCTCCGGGTCCTGGCATGGTAAAATCCTCCTTTATCTGTCATAACTTGTCGTTTGCAAATATACAGCAGCGCCCACACTCGCACCGCTTTGCTGACGGTTGCAAGCGCAGGCGGCTGCAATCATATAATAATGTCAGAATTATCTGTTCAGAATCAGCTTGGTCAGCTCAACGGGATCAACAATGGTATCGCCCTTATAAACACGCATGTTACCGGACGCGATCTCATCGATCAGAATAACCTCACCGTTATTATAACCAAACTCGAACTTGATATCCCACAGATCCAGACCGATGGTCTTCAGATCGTCAGCAACGATCTTGGTGATCTTGAGCGTCTGATCCTTCAGGCTCTCGAACATCTCGGGAGTCATGATACCCAGAGCAACCAGGCCCTCGCCGGTAACCAGCGGATCGCCCTTCTCGTCGTTCTTGAAGGTGCACTCAACGTAGCCACCCTCAAGACGGGTGCCGTTCTTGATATACTCGCCGTATCTGCGGATAAAGCTACCGGTGGCAACCAAGCGGCAGATGACCTCCAGGCCGTTACCGCCCTTATCCTTGCCGAAGCACTCTGCGGGAAGAACCTCCATAGTAGCATTTTCTACGTCTGCGCTGACGTAGTGCGTCTTGATGCCTGCAGCCTTGCAAAGCTCGAAATAGTAAACAGAGGTCTGCAGATTTGCCTTACCGATACCCTCAATGGTCAAGCCAACGCTGTTCTCACCCGGATCAAACACGCCGTCCTTACCGGTGCAATCGTCCTTGAATTTCAGCAGAACGTTGCCGTTGTCCAGTGCGTACACATCCTTAGTTTTGCCTTCATACATCTTTTTCATAACTTCATCCTCCACATATTTGTGAAACTTTGATTTTCTCGCGCCGCACGGGCAACTTGAAAGGCGTCGCCAAAGCAAACACGGCTCTACCCTATATTATACCACCAAACACCGCTTTTTGCAATAGATAGCAAAAATATTTTGGTAAAAATTTCTTTTCTTCCGAAAAATATTTTTGTATAGATAGATAAAAGGAAGCCTTCCCTCTTGACACCCAACGCAAATTATGGTATCATTTTTCCAAGGCAAGTCGCAATACGAAAGGAGCATCCTATGTTTTTATCTGCTAAGCCAGTTTTCGCTGAAGGCATGCAAGACGCCATGAACGTTCAGCTCGGCTTTTACGCCGACGTCCCCGCGCTGCCCGACACCTTGCTTCGTCTGACCGGTGCAACCATGTACCAGATCTACGTCAACGGTGCCTTTTTCCGCAGCGGACCGGCGCGCACGGCACGCAACAAATTCCGCACAGACGAGCTGGATCTGACACCCCTTTTGACCAAAGAGAAAAATACAATTGTTATTCTGCTGCAAAGCAGCTGCTGCAACAGCTATGCCGTGCCCAAGGCCCCCGGCTTTTTGCAGGCAGAGGTTGTCAGCGGCGATCGTGTGCTGGCATACACTGCCAAGAACGGCAGCTTTGCGTGCGTGCGCATGGACAGCCGCGTGCAGAGAACGCTGCGCTTTTCCTTTCAGCGTATGTTCACCGAGGCATATCGCTTAAACGAGGTGCAAGGGCGTTTTGTCGCTTGCCCCGAGCAAGCCGGCTATCCCCAAGTGACCTTGGCCGAGCTGCCCGAAAAATCACTGCTCTCGCGCGACGTTTACCCGATTGACGGTGAATTTGAGGCGGCGCAGTCTGTCCTTGCGCAGGGCACTGTCAGCCATCTGCCCACGCCCGTCTACCCCGACAAGCGCGAATATCATCCCTCCTTCGCCTTCAACTGTTTTACGCCCGAGGAGATCGAGGTCAACCTGGCGCAGCTTGCGCACGCTTTTGAATATCATCCGTCTGCCACCGCCTCCCCCGATGCAAGCGATCTGACGCTGTCCGCCGACGGATACGCCTTACTGGATCTTGGGCATGAGCTGACGGGTCTGCTTTCGCTGCACGTTCATGCCGAGCAGCCGACCAAGCTGGTGTTGCTGTTCGACGAAATCTTGAAGGACGGACAGGTGGACGCCACCCGACTGGACTGCTGCAACGCCATCTCCTATGAGCTGGAGGCGGGTGAGTATGACCTTTTGAGCATGGAAGCCTATTCTTTGCGCTATCTGACCGTCATTGCCGTCGGCACGGGTATCACACATCTGCAAAACGTCGGCATTCGACGCATCGGTTTTCCCAAGATCGACAAAAAGCTGCAAAGCGACGATCCCATCGAGCAGGAGATCTACGCCGCCGCGATCGAGACCTTCCGCCAGAACACAGCGGACATCTATATGGATTGCCCCTCTCGAGAGAAAGCCGGCTGGCTGTGCGACAGCTTTTTCACCTCCCGCACCGAATACGCGCTGACCGGCAAATGCGTGGTCGAGCGCGCCTTTCTTGACAACTTCCTGCAGGCGGAGTCCTTCCCTCACCTCCCCGAGGGTATGCTGCCCATGTGCTATCCCAGCGACCATACCGACGGCAACTTTATTCCCAACTGGGCCATGTTTTACGTTTTGGAGCTGGAGGAATACTATGCCCGCAGCGGTGACCGCGAGCTGATCGACCGTGCCAAGGAGAAAATGCTGGCGCTTTACCGTTTCTTTGCGGCTTACGAGAACGCAGACGGGCTGCTTGAGCGCCTGCCCGCCTGGGTGTTTGTCGAATGGTCAAGAGCAAATGATTTGGTACAAGAGGTCAACTACCCCTCCAATGCCTGCTACGCAGCCATGCTGGACGTGCTGTACCGTCTGTACGATCTGCCCGAGCTGCACGACAAGGCCGAACGCATCCGCGCGCACATTCGTGCCAACGCATACTGTGATAACGGCTTTTTCTGCGACAATGCCGTGCGCGACCAGGACGGCGTGCTTCGCCTTTCCGGTGAGTGCACCGAGGTGTGCCAATATTATATGTTCTATTTCGGCGTAGCAACGCCCGAGAGCTATCCCGCGCTTTGGCAGATTTTGACCGACGAGTTTGGTCCCGATCGTGTCAAGGACGGGCTGTACCCCGACATCCACCCCGCCAACTCGTTTATCGGCAACTATCTGCGCCAGGATCTTTTGTTCCGTGTCGGTCGATACGATCAGATCCTGCGCGAGACCCGTGGGTATTTCCACTATATGGCAAAGAAAACGGGAACGCTTTGGGAAAACGCCACCGACTTTGCCAGCTGCAACCATGGCTTTGCCTCCCACGTTGCCGTGTGGCTGCTTGGCATTCGCAATGCATAAATTCTTTCCCACCGACAAATAATCATTGCAATTTCCTTCAAAGTGTGATATAATATCAGATATTTATAAGCAAGGAGTGATCTGATGGAAAATATCCGCACGTCGATCGAGCAGTTGATCGGCAAAACGCCGCTCGTAGAGCTGCAGCGCATATCCGCGCATTACGGTGCGCAAGCACAGCTGATCGCCAAGCTGGAGTTTCTCAACCCGGCCGGCTCAGCCAAGGATCGCGTGGCGCTGTCCATGATCGAGGATGCAGAGGCGCGCGGGCTGCTTGCCCCCGGTGCCACCATCATCGAGCCGACCTCCGGCAATACCGGCTTGGGTCTGGCTGCCGTTGCCGCCGTCCGCGGTTACCGCACCGTGATCGTCATGCCCGACAGCATGTCGCGCGAGCGTCAGCTGCTCATGCGCGCCTATGGCGCCGAGCTGGTTTTGACCCCCGGTGCACTCGGCATGAGTGGCGCAATCGCCAAGGCCAACGAGCTGGCTGCCGCCATCCCCGGCAGCTTTATCCCCGCACAGTTTGATAACCCCGCCAACGCCGAGGCGCATTACCGCACCACCGGCCCCGAGATCTGGCAGGACACCGACGGACACATCGACATCTTTGTCGCCGGCGTCGGCACGGGCGGCACCATTACCGGCACGGGACGCTATCTCAAGGAGCAGGATCCCGATGTGCGCGTTGTCGCCGTTGAGCCCGCCGCCTCTCCCCTGCTTTCGGGCGGCACCGCCGCGCCACACGGCTTGCAGGGCATCGGTGCAAACTTTATCCCCTCTGTCCTGGATACTGACATCTACGACGAGGTCATCCCCGTGACCGAGCAGCAGGCTTATGAGATGGGACGCGCTCTTGGTCGCATGGAAGGCATCTGCGTGGGCATTTCCGCAGGAGCAGCCGTTTATGCAGCGCTGCAGCTGGCCCGGCGCGAGGAAAACCGCGGCAAGCGCATCGTTGTTCTTCTGCCCGACACGGGAGATCGCTATCTTTCCACCCCCATGTTTGCAGAGCCCGCCGCAAATTAACTCTTGTTTTCTATTTAAGCGAATCAAATACAAAAAACAAAAGAAAGTGAGACAATCATGAAAAACCACCCCTTCACCCGCATTTTGTCCGTGATCCTGGTGCTGTGCATGCTGGCAGTGCCCGTTTTGATGACAAGCTGTGCCGACGAGACCGAGCAGCCCGATCAAGATGATACGACCACGCCCGATACTCCCACCGAGCCTACGGATAAGCCCGAGGACGAAAAGATCGTCTACAAGGCAAACGTTCCCTCCGGCCTTGACCTGGGCAACGAGGAGTTCCGCATTCTGGTTTACGACAACAGCAACTCCACCTGGTACGACGTGGACTTTTCCGCAACGCAGTTCACCTCCGACATCATCAATGACGCATCCTATCAGCGTATGACGCAGGTTGAGGAGGAGCTGAACACCGACGTTGTGGCTTACCCCAGCCCTCTGTACGGATTTGAGTACATGAACACCGCCGTTTCCGCTGGTGACGATCTGTATGATGCCGGCATCGTTGCCGCACGCAGAGCCGTCACCCTGGCAGAGCGCGGATACCTGTACGATCTGTTTGACGACGACGTCATTTTGGACACCGAAGCTCCCTGGTGGGATCAGGGCAGCACCTCCGGCTTGTCCGTTGCCAACCGTCTGTTCATGATCGCAGGCGATATCTCGATCCTGTACCGTAAGTCCGTCCGCGTTTACTATTTCAGCAAGCAGATCGCCTCCGACTATGCCGACGAGATTCCCAACATGTACGAGCTGGTTGACAACGGCGAGTGGACCATGGAGGCTCTGGCCGAGTGCGTCATGGCCGTCTCGCAGGACATCGACGGTGATGACGAGATGACCGGTAATGATATGTACGGCTTGATTTACACCGTAGATACCATGGGCACCGGCTTGATCGGCGCAGGCGTACAGATCGTCTCCAAGGATGAGGACGATATGCCGCAGCTGACCTTCTACAACGACGATACCGTTGCTGCATTTGACATGATCAGCGAGATCATCTACGATTACGACCACGCTATCACCGGCACCGACAATCGTCCCAATGCCGACGGCCTTGGCAGCATGTTCATGTCCAACCGTTCGCTGTTCAACAACTGCGAGCTGCATAACATCGCAGCCTTCCGCGCCATGGAGACCGACTTTGGTATTCTTCCCACCCCCAAGTATGATGAATACCAGGAGAATTACCGCAGCATCATCAACCCCGTTCCCGCAGGTATGATCGTTATTCCGATCACCAACGACGTCAATTTGGACAACACCTGCTACGTTCTGGACGCTCTGGGCGCTGCCTCCAAAAACATTCTGACGCCCGCTTACATCGAGACCTACCTGGAAGGTCGCGGCGCGCGTGACGAGGAATCCCGTACCTCTTTGAACATCGTCTTCAACAACATCGTCTTCGACCTGGGTTACATCTACAACTGGGGTAACATTGCAACCTTCAGCTACGACCTGGTTCGTCAGAAGGCCTCTAACTTCACCTCCGCTTATGAGAAGATCGCAACCTCTGCTCAGACCAAGCTGGAGGAAACGCTGGCTGTCTACGAAAAATTGGATTAAACAACAATGAAGAACAAAATGACGTCTACGGAAAGAGTTCGTAACGCCATTCTCGGGCGTGCGGTCGACCGCACGCCCGTTTATGGTTGGGTCGCAGCAAACCTTTCCGAACCGATCACGCAGCACTTTGGCAGCGTTGCAGCCTTTGAGGATGCATATGAATTTGATATGGCGCACCTGTTTGCGGGTCCTTCCTCCTTCCACGAGCCAACACTCGCACAGCTGCGCGAGCGCTACGGCGTACCGACGCCCGATATTTTGTGCGAAGCGGACATTTTTACCTCGCCCGACCGTGCCGAGGATTATGATTCCGTCCGTGCCCAGCTGGCGCATCATAAGGCACCTGGGCGCGAGCGCTTCTGCTACATCCAAACGCCCGGATTTTTCGAGCATTTCAACGGTATTTTCGGTATAGAAAATCAGCTTTTGTACCTTGCGATGTATCCCGACGAGCTGGGTGAGCTGTACCGCCGTCAAAGAGAATGGACGTTGCGCTTTGCCGATCACTGCATCGACAATGGCGTGGACATGATCCACGTATCGGACGACTGGGGAGCGCAGAAGGACATGCTGTTCAGCCCGCGCACCTGGGAGCGATTGATCTATCCCAACATCAAGGCAGTTGCGGATCACGTGCACGCACGCGGCTCCTTGATTAGTCTGCACTCGGATGGCTGTATATCCAAGGTGGCACACCGCTTGCCGGATATCGGCTTTGATCTGGTGCATCCTTGGCAGGAGAGCGCCGGCATGGGATATGACTTTTATTTGCAGAATTTTGCTGACAGCTTTGCCATTCTCGGTGGCCTTTGTGTACAAACCTGCATCGGTCTGCTCCCACAAAAGCAACTGGAAAGCGAGATCCGCCGCGTGTTCAGCTTGCTCAAAGGACATCGCTGGATCATGTGCACCACACATTACGTCCAAGCCCATTGCACCATCGAGGATCTGCGTTTCGCTTACGACCTGATCTATCGGTTGGCAAGAGAATAGTCAAATGATAAATCCGGGGGAGAAAAATTCTTGGAAGAATTTTTCTCCCCCGAACCCCCTCTTTCAAGAACTTAAATAAAATAAGGGATAGGATGTCATCGTAACGGGGATATCCTATCCTTTTAATCAAAAGTTTTTTGAAAGGGGTGCGGGGAAAACTTTTTTTCAAAAAAAGTTTCCCCCGCTTCTTTTATTCAACTCCCTCACGGCTTGCAGCTGCCGCAGGGGTCGTAGCCCTGTTCGATCAGCGACTCTCGATCTCCCGTGTAGTCCTTGCGCGACGACGGGGACATGCTGCTCACCGATCCGCAATCCGGCTCATGGAATTTCTTGGTGTTGGTGTTGAGCACGTAGGTCACACCGTCGCCGCCATCCACGGCAGGCGTATTCACCGGCGCTTCGGGCAAGCCGTCCTCAGACAGCGCGCTGTCGCCGTTGGCATAGTTGATGACGATACCCGGCTGATTGTTGTAGCTGTAAACGTAGAAGCAGATGCCATCTCCGTTATCTTCGACCGACCAGCCCTCCATGATCACGCCCGACGCAACCAAATTGTTACCCTCAAACACGGGAGTAACGCGATACAGCACGTGGTTTCCGGTCTCCTTAATATAGTCGGCGACCATATTTTCAAACGGCAGCATGCCTTCGATATTGAGATAGCGCGTGCCCGTGATCAGATTCTCGCGGTTGGCGTTCTCACCCGTCAGCTGAAAGCCGATCAGATGGCAGCGATTGTAGAGATATTTTCCGTCCACGATATCGTATTTGACCGTTTGCCAGCCCGACGGCTTGACCGAGCCGATGCTGCCACGCTCCTCGGTGGGCATCAGATCGCGTCCGATGCAGGCGTAGGTCACACCGCAGCGACCAAGACTGTCAAGAGGCGCATACTCCTCAAAAGAGGTCGTAACCGCCTTTTCCGCCTCGGTAAAGGTCGGTATGTTGTCCCCCAGAACAACGTACGGTTGGTCGGTAAAGGGTGGAATATCGTCCAGCGTCGAGGCACTCGGCGTGTCTTGCGGCTGCTCCGACGGTAAAAACTCTGCGAGCAGATCACTGCATCCGACAAGCGTTCCCAGCATCAACAGCGCAGACAGCGCAAGCGCTAAAAGGCGCATACTTACATTCTTTCTCATTTCACATAAACCTCCTTGGTGATCTTTTCATGGGAGCTTCCGGCAAACTCGGTATTTGTGTGCAGCTTGTAGGCCGACAGATCCAGATCCAGCTTGCGGTCAGACGGATAGTGACGATTCCAGCGATACACGGTTACGGCATTTACACGCTTGGCGTGCGGTGCGATCGCCTCCCGCTCACAAAAGCAGAAATCCTCCGCGCCTGCCTCGGAGAGATAGGTCTCGCTGACGCAAAGAATGTCCTGCTCCGCACCTTCAAACAGCGGTGCGGAATACGGCGAAAGATACAGCCGTGCGCCGCTCTGTCGCACATCCGCAAGCACATCCTCACACAAAATACGATCGCGGCTCTGCCGCCTGCCGCCAAAGCTCATACCTGCGCGCTCATCAACACAAACGATCAGATGCATCCGTCATCCTCCCTTCTCTTTTCTACCTTAAATGATACCATAAATATGCCGCCGCGTCAAGAGGATTTTCGGGAGAATATTTGAAAATCAACTTGCAATTTACCCCAAAACGTGATATACTATATCCATCTTATTATTGTACGGAGGAAATCGCAATGCGCTTTGTACCCGATCACGATCTGCATATTCATACCCAGCTCTCTCCCTGCTCCCGCGATGCCCGTCAGACCCCCGAGGCCATTCTCTCCTACGGCATCACGGCAGGCATGAAGCTGCTCAATCTGGCCGACCACTGCTGGCCCGACACGCGTGCCGCCGTTCTTCCAAGACCCGAGAATCTGCCCGAGGGTAAGCACTGCTTTCTTTTGCATGGCGCCGAGGTGGACATGGACATGAACGACAATCTCAGTGCCTCAATCGCCGAGATCGAAGCCATGGATTTTGCCGTCATCGCCTTCAGCCACCTGCATTTGAAGAACTACTGCGTTCCCAAAGACTTCCCCGAGGATGCCGAGACGCACAAAAAGCGTTTTCTTGAGCGCGTGCATCATCTGCTCTCGCTCGATCTTCCCTTCCATAAGACCGGCTTGGCGCACTTTACCTGCGAGCTGCTCTGCACCACCGAGCCCTACCGCTGCCTTGATCTGATCAGCGACGCCGAGCTGATTGACATTTTCACCAAGGTGCGCGATCGCGGCATGGGCGTTGAGCTGAACATGAACCCGCTGCGTTACCAGGGCGCTGTCCTGGATACCATGCTGCGTCCCTTCCGCATTGCCAAGAATCTGGGCTGCAAGTTCTACATGGCAAGCGATGCGCATCACCCCGACGATTTTAGCGGCGTCCTTACGCGCAGAATGAATCCGCTGATCGATCTTTTGGGCCTTGAGGAAAGCGACAAGTTACCCTTCATCCCCGAGACCATCGCTCGCCTGTCTGCTGAAAAATAAGAGGTACATATGAAAAACAAAAAACACAAAAAAATCTCTCCCCTGCGCTGGTGCGCAGCCATCATCTGCGTGCTGCTCTCCATCGCAATCCTGGCCGTTGGCGGTTTTATCATCTTCGATCGCGTGCGCCACGGCAGCTTCTATCAGGATGCTGAGCGCGAGTTTGTCATCCCCGGTCTGAACGAAAACTTCACGCCGCAGGGCTTTGATTACCTACCCGACAGTGACCTGTATATTCTATGCGGCTACATGTCCGACGACACAGCCTCCCGTATTTATACCGTCGATAAGGATTACAAATCCTCCGCACCCGTTCTGATCAAAAATCAAGACGGCAGCGATCACACCAGCCACGCCGGCGGCATCAGCTTTTATCCCGGCACGGACCACGTATATCTGGCCGGCGACGGTGCCATCCATCTGCTCTCCCTCACGGATATTCTGGACGGCGACGGCGAGGCGACCATCCTTGGCGATATCAAGGTCATGATGGAGCCTGCCTACTGCACCGTGCGCGGTGATATGCTGTACGTTGGCTCTTACTACTATTCCGAGAAGTACGAAACACCCGAGGGTGACCGCTTTGTCACGCCGGCGGGAGATCAGAACTACGCCCTGCTTGCAGCCTATGCGCTGGATCCCACCACGGGTATGCTGACCTCGGATACGCCCGATGTTCTCTATTCCACCCGCGGTATGATCCAGGGTATGGCGTTTGCCGACGATGACACGCTGATCTTCTCGACCTCCTGGGGTCTGAGCACCTCTCACCTGTACTGCTACGATCTGACGGC
>JAEIGA010017782.1_pt1 | contig 10828 bp, 10 predicted proteins | sample 9270691 | NCBI WGS metagenome assembly JAEIGA01 (sample SAMN17057246, study PRJNA624740) | gut metagenome | biome: biome; isolation source: fecal sample | host: Bos grunniens | place: China: Xizang | collected 2019 | reverse complement strand
TCGCGGTCTATCTGCCACTTGTTGACGTAAGCTTCAAGCTCGTCAAGCGCGTCGCGCGAAAGCTCGGTGAAGCCGCACTTTGCATACGCCATAACGTCCTCGCGGCGCATCCCCCCGTCTATTGCCGAGTATGCGGCAAATATCAGCTTAACCGCTGCGAAGCCGTCAAGCTGCCGCTTGTATGAGGTGAAGGCTGGAATTTTGTATTTTTTGAGTGATAGGTCAAGTATTCCCGAGTAGCTTTGCGCATCCTTCGCAACTATCGCGAAGTCGGAATAACGCTCGCCGGCGGAGATACGGCGCTTGATATCAGCGCACACGAAGTCGCACATCTCAAATGGAGTTCTGCAAGAAAAAATGCGTACTACATCGGTATTTTGTAAACAAGACTTGTCAATTTTAGCGTTAAAACGCCATATGTTGTTGGTGATTTCGTGAAGAAGCTCGTGGGATTTTCCGAAAGCTCCGTCGAATTTTACGAGCTTTTTATCAGCCCCCGCAAGGTCAGCAGCGTAAAGAATACGCGAGGCGGCGGCTGAAAGCTCCGAGTATTCAAAGGCGTCGGCTCCTGCCTTGGGAAGAGTGAGGGATACGGTAACGGTGCATCTTTTTGTAAGCTCTCCTATGAGCTTGTACTGTCCGTCGGTAAACGAGGTGAAGCCGTCTATATAGATTTGCGCATTTTTAAGATGCTCGGGATTTTCCCTGAGCCGCTTTATCGCTTCCGTAAGGTCGTCGGCACTGTCGGAGTACCTGTCGTGCAAAAGTCTTTTGTAAGTGCTCATAACGAGCGAAAGCTCTGTCAGCTTTTCTTTAAGCCTTGCGTTTTTTGAAATTTCCTCGAGCTTTAGTGCCTCTGTAAGCTCGTCCTCTGCGATACCGAAGCTCTGCATCTCGCTTATTGCGGAAAAATACCTTTGAGCTATTCCCGCGTTTATCTCACCCTTGCCAAAGGAGAGAAGCGGTGCGCATTCCGCGAGCGCACGCCATACGAAAAGAAGCTTTTTCGTGCCGTCGGAGTATTCTCCGGCAAGTCCGCCAAGCTCGCGGAATACGGTGTTTGTAAATCTCGTAAAATTCGTAGCTTCAAATATCAGCGGAGCACCGCTCGGCAAAAAATCGGTCATTTCAGCCTCGGCAATAACCGTCTGCTGCTCGGGGACTATGAGAAAGGTTCTTTTTCCGTCCTCAACCGATTTCGATATCCGTTTCTTTATCTGCTCGAAAAGCCCCGAGGAAAATCCGCCCTCTGCAAGTATCAGCATATCTCGCCCTCCGAAAGAAATTTCTCCGCAATACGGTATCCCTGCTTGCGAGAGGATATTATGACCTTTTCACCGCCGCACTCAAGCTTCTCGCGCAGGTAATGCACGTAAACGTTGATAATTCCCGAGTTCGCACAGTTGCCCCAAACCTTAAACAAAAGCTCGTCGCGCGAGATAAAGCCTTTAGCCTCGAAAAGCGCAAGCAGAAGTGCGTGCTCGACCTCTGTGAGCGTAATTTCACAGCCGTGAAGGTACACCGTGCGTGACTCCTTCGTCACGCGAAGTGCGGCTCCCGCACTCGCTCCGCTTATGACAGCACCGAGCGCCTCAAAGCTGAACGGGATAGGCATATCGCACGCTCTCTCTCGGCTTACGGTAACTGCACCCGCGGGCGCTTCGTGAGTGTCTATATCTGCAATTATCAGGTCGAATTTAGCCGCATCGCCGTAGCTCGCGCGGTATACAGTTGCAACCTCGACAGAGGCAAGTCTTATCTTATCAAATAAATAATCGTCATCGGTAAAAACACCTATCAGCTTTTTCAAATCCAACAACCTCTCTAATTTATTAGAAAACCACTTATATTATATCCGAAAAACTCGCAGTTGTCAAGTCGTGCGTGCTACGCGAGGCATAAAGTCAAGTTTCGCAATGCGCCGAGCAAGATTTGCAATTTTTTGCAGGCGAAAAGTATGGTACAATAGAGTGAACAAATATTTTCTAAGGAGAAAAGGTAATGGATAACAAAATGATTTCCGAGCTTTATTCTATCGGTCTTATTCCCGTAATCAAAATTGAAAACGCAGACGATGCGGTTCCGCTTGCAAAGGCGCTCATCGACGGCGGACTTCCCGCTGCAGAGATAACCTTCAGAACCAAGTGTGCGGCTGAGGCTATCAAAAATATAACCGAGGCATTTCCCGAAATGCTCGTAGGTGCAGGAACAGTTCTTACCACCGAGCAGGTTGACGCGGCTATCGCGGCAGGCTCAAAGTTCCTCGTTTCCCCCGGACTTAACCCCAAGGTTGTTGCCTACGCACAAGAGAAGGGCTGTCCTATGCTCCCCGGCTGTGCTAATCCCTCTGACGTTGAGGCGGCACTCGAGCTTGGACTTACCACCGTTAAATTCTTCCCCGCAGAGGCTGTCGGCGGTCTTAAGATGCTTAAGGCTATGGCGGCGCCCTACGGTCAGCTTACCTTTATGCCTACCGGCGGTATCAACGAGAACAATCTTCTTGATTACCTCAAGTTTAACAAGATAATCGCTTGCGGCGGTTCGTTTATGGTAAATGAGGACCTCATCAAGGCGAAGGATTGGGCGGCTATCACCGCGCTCACCAAGAACGCAGTTAAGATTATGCTCGGCCTTGAATTTACTCATATGGGTATCAACAACGAGTGTGCCGAGGAAGCACAGAAGGGCGCAAAGCTCTTTGAGCTTATGTTCGGTATGCCTCTTCGCGAAACCAGCAAGTCTATCTTCGCAGGCGATGCGTTTGAGTTTATGACCGGTAAGGGCCCCGGCAAGTGCGGTCACATCGGTATCCGCACCAACTTCGTTGACAGAGCAATGGCTTATTTCAAGAGAATGGGCTTTGAGTTTGACGAGGAAAGCGTTACATACGACGCAAAGACCGGCAAGCCGAAGTTCGTATACTTCAAGGACGAAATCTGCGGATTTGCTGTCCACCTCGTACAGAAATAATCTTTTTGAGCGGATAATTTTGCGCCTAAGCGTCACGTGCCTTACCTCGCCGTACCCTCGTACGGCTTGCGGCGGCTCGTGGCGCTTATTCATCAAAATTCTCTCGCTCAAAACTGTGAAACGGAAACTGTTAAACGGATAAATTTTCGATACAAAAAGCCTTCCCAAATCGGGAAGGCTTTTCACTTTTAAAATCCTAAATCCAATTCCTCGGAATTGAAAATCGGGTCGTCAAGAAATTCGATGAGCGACATTCCGAAACCCTTTGCAAGTACCATAACCGTACTCAAGGTAACAGTCTTATTTCTGCCGTTCATTATGCACTGCATGCTTCCGTGCTGTATTCCGGAATTTTGTTCCAAACGATATTGAGTTATGCCGTTTTTTTGAAGTAATTTTGCAATTCGCTTTGCAACAGCTTCGTTTACAGTCACTCTACACCTCCCGAAATACTTGTTTTATATATTGTACCAACATTTTTGCAAAAATATAAGAAGTTATACCTACATATAGCTTGATTTCTTGATAAAAAGGTGTTAGAATATGTAGGTATAACTACATATCGGGAGGGAAAAATGATTATTTCATTCTTCGGACATTCAAATTTTTGTGAAAATGCTGAAATAAAAAAACGTGTTATGGAGCTGCTTAATATGTTGTCTGAAAACGGCGACATCAAGTTTTATTTAGGCGGTTACGGTGGGTTTGACGAATTTGCGTATAGATGTTGCAAGGAGTTTAAGAGTACACACCCGGAAACAGAAATTATCTTCGTAACACCTTATATAACAGAAGAATACCAAAGGAATAGATTGGTGTATGTCAAAGAAATGTATGACTCAATAATTTATCCTGAGATAGAGGATAAGCCGTTGCGCTTTGCTATAGTATATAGAAACAGATATATTGTTGAAAACTCTGACGTTATAATTTCGTTTGTGCAGCATAAAAGCGGTGGGGCGTATAAAGCTGTACGTTATGCAGAGAAAATAGGAAAAGCTGTTAATAACCTCGCTGTTCGTTAATTATTTTTACTAAAATATATTGCAAATTAGTTGAATATATGGTAAAATAAAACAAAACGCACACGGAGGATAAAATGAACGATATAAACGAGATAATGAGTGCCGATACCGTAAAGCTTACGGTTGATGCACCCGAACAGATAAAAGATAAGCTTTCGTCAGAGTTCATTATTGAGATGGCAAGACAGCTGACACGCGAGATTGAGCGCGCGATGTCGGTAAAGGGACTTGCAGGGAGCAACGTTGAGCTTAAGCTTGCCTTTATGCCAGAAACCTTTATGGAGCACACGTCCGAAAACGTCACCTACCGCCGTTTGCTTATAACCGATAAGGCTTGCGGAACAAAGGATTTTTGGGTGAAATGGACGAGAAACAACGGCGCTGTCGCATTCAGTATGTGCGATACCCCCACAGAGGGAGAAATCACCTTTGAGCTGGGTGAGGACGTGCCGCAGAAAATCCGCGAAAAGGAATACCGATACCTCGTCAGAGCAAATACGGATAAATACCATTATGCAATGGGCAGAAAGAACGTTACCGAGTGGCGCGAGCTTATAAAAAGAGCCGTAAAGAGAGGCGACCTTGAAAGAGTTGTCAGCGAGGTTGAAATTGCCGACCACTCAGCCGACGTTCACGACGCTCTTTCCTCGCTTCTTTCCTCGTTTGGAGTAGATGCTCCCGCACCGCAGGTGCAAGAGTCTGCGGAAAATACCGAAAACCTCGAATTCGAGGAAGCTATGCGCAAGGCAAAGGAGGCTGTTTTCGGACAATATTCCGACGAAGAGGTTAAGGACGGTGCGGAAAACGACGTGCCGTTTGATTTCAGCGCGGTAGCCGAGGAAGATGAAGCGTCTGATGAGTTTTCCGTGATTGAGGACGAAGAAGAGCTCGAAGACGAGCTTGCCGAAGAGGACGGAGTAGACGAAACCGAGCTTGCAGACGAACTCGAAGACGAGCTTGAAGAAGTCGAAGAAGAACCCGAAGAAGTCGAAGAAGAGCCCGAAGAAGTCGAGGTAGAGCCCGCCGAAGAGGACGGAATAGACGAAGCCGAGCTTGAAGCTGTCAGGGAAGAGCTTTCACAGGCAAAGGCATTACTCGAAGAGTTGAGGCGCGAAAATGCGGCGCTTACCGCAGAAAACGAAAGCCTGAAGCAGCTTTCCAAGACGCTTTCCGAAGAAAAGGCGAAAATTGAAGCCGAGATGCAAGAGGAGCACCGCAAGCTCCGCGAGGAAATCGAGGCTCGCACCAGAGCCGAAGCGCGTGAGCGCGAAAGACTTGAGGAAGCGGCAAGGCTTGCCGTTATTGAGCAACGCCGAATTGAGGAGGAGCGTATCGAAAGAGAACGCCGCGAGGCAGAGGAGCTTCGTCTTGCGGAAGAAAAGGCTCAGCGCGAGCAAGAGGCTGCAAGAATAGAGGAAGAGAGGGCGCGTGAGGCGGAGCGTATCCGTCGTGAAACGGAAATAGCTCGCGGAAATATTCTTCCCGAGCAGGACACTCAGCCTGATATTTCAGACGAGGCGCAGCGAGAGTCGGAATATACGTATATCGAGCGCAGAGTCAAGCTTCTTTTCAAAAACCTTATCGATCCGAATATGACAAGCCGCATATACGAGATAATAAAGACGACCGTTGAGTATTACAAGAAGGAGAACGTTTCTATAAAAATCAAGGCATCTGTACCCGATGAAAAAACGGTGGTGCTTGATTTCGTTAAGATACCCAAAGAGGAAAACGAGCTTTTCGTTAACATTATAAAGGTTCTCGGTGGCAGCAACCTCGGAATTACAAAAGCGATAGTGGAGTAATTTACATATTAAAATTGTTTAAAATTTAACAAAAAATCTTGACTACCGGGCAGAAGTGTGCTATAATGATGAAGTGCAATAAATTTTTCAAAATATAAAGGAGAAAAAACAAATGGCAGCTTACAACAAGAAAACTATTGAAGACGTATGCGTTGCGGGCAAAACCGTGCTCGTTCGTTGCGACTTCAACGTTCCTATGAAGGACGGAGTTATCACCTCTGACAAGAGAATTGTAGAAGCTCTTCCCACCATCAAGTATCTTCTCGGCGAGGGCGCAAAGGTTATTCTTTGCTCTCACATGGGCAAGCCCCACAATATCTTCACCGAGGGCTTCGGTCTTACCAAGAAGGAGAAGAAGGCTGTTGAAAAGCTTCCCGAGGCAGAGCAGGCAGCAGCAAAGGCAGAGTATCTTGCAAAGGCAGTTAAGGATAAGCAGAAGCTCACTCTTAAGCCCGTTTGCGACAAGCTTAACGCGCTTCTCGGAGAGGGAACGGTTGTTTTCGCTGAGGACATCATCGGCGAGGACGCAAAGGCAAAGGTTGCCGCTATGAAGGCAGGCACCGCAGTTCTTCTTGAAAACACCAGATTTGATGCTCGCGAGGAAAAGAACGGTGCTGATTTCGCTAAGGAGCTCGCTTCTTACGCTGACATTTTCGTAAACGATGCATTCGGTGCGGCTCACAGAGCTCACGCTTCCACCGCAGGCGTTGCAGATTACATTCCCGCAGTTTGCGGCTACCTCATTCAGAAGGAAATCGGTGTTATGGGCAAGGCTCTTGAAAACCCCGAAAGACCTTTCGTTGCAATCCTCGGCGGTGCTAAGGTTGCTGACAAGCTCAACGTTATCGACAACCTTCTTACCAAGGTTGACACCCTTATCATCGGCGGCGGTATGGCGTATACCTTCGCTGCTGCAAAGGGACTTGGCGTTGGTAAGTCGCTTCTTGACGACACCAAGATTGACTATTGCAAGGAAATGATGGCAAAGGCAAAGGAAAAGGGTGTAAATCTCCTTCTCCCCGTTGATACCGGCGTTGCAAAGGCGTTCCCCGATCCTATTGACGATGCAAACCTTGAGGTTACCTACGTTGACGTTGAGAATATCCCCGCAGATATGGAAGGACTTGACATCGGTCCTAAGACCGCAAAGCTCTTCTCCGATGCAGTTCTCTCTGCAAAGACCGTTATCTGGAACGGACCTATGGGCGTATTTGAGAACCCCGTTCTTGCAAAGGGTACTATCGCAGTAGCACAGGCTCTCGCTGACAGCGATGCTATCACCATCGTAGGCGGCGGTGACAGCGCGGCAGCTTGCGAGCAGCTCGGCTTTGCTCCCAAGATTACTCACATCTCCACCGGCGGCGGTGCATCTCTTGAGTTCCTTGAGGGTAAGGATCTCCCCGGAGTATCTTGCCTTCTTGACAAATAATTTTGTCCTATCCCGTCGTATTTCGGCGCTAACCGCCGCTTTCGACCAAGCTCGACGTAGGTAACTACGCCTTCGGGTCGAAATCGACGCTTATCATCCAAAATACGACGGGATATGTGATTGTGTAAACAAAAATAGTCAAAAAACGCAAAAAGAAAGGATTTTTCTAAAATGAGAAGAACAGTAATTGCAGGTAACTGGAAGATGAATATGACGCCTTCCGCTACCAAGAAGTTTATAACCGAGCTTGCTCCTATGGTAGCGGGACTTGACAAGTGCGATATCGTGCTTTGCGTACCCGCAATAGACATTCCCGCGGCAGTTGAGGCTGCAAAGGGAACTAATATCAAAATCGGTGCAGAGAACGTGCACTTTAAGGCATCGGGCGCTTACACCGGTGAGCTTTCCGCAGAAATGCTCGTTGAGGCAGGCGTTGAGTACGTAGTTATCGGTCACTCCGAGAGAAGACAGTACTTCGCAGAAACCGACAAGACCGTAAACCTCAGAACTCTTGCGGCTCTTAACGCAGGTCTTAAGGCTATCGTTTGCGTAGGCGAAACTCTTGAAGAGCGCGAGCTTGGCTACACCGAAACTCTCCTTAAGTTCCAGACCAAGATGGCTCTTACAAACGTAACCGAGGAGCAGATGAAGAACGTTATCGTAGCTTACGAGCCCGTTTGGGCTATCGGTACGGGTGTTACCGCAACCGCAGAGCAGGCAGACGAGGGCAACGGCTTCGTTCGTGCGGCTATCGAAGAGGCTTACGGCAAGGCAGTTGCCGAGGCTACCACCGTTCAGTACGGCGGCTCTATGAACGACGCTAACGCGGCAGAGCTTCTTTCCAAGGTTAACGTTGACGGCGGACTTATCGGCGGTGCATCTCTTAAGACCGACAAGTTTACCGCAATCGTAAAGGCGGCTAACTGATTTTCAATTTGCTATTTTAGGCATTTGCGTGAATTTTACGCAAGTGCCTATTTTTTTATTGACTTTTTATATAGTTTTTGATATACTAATTTTACAACAGTCCGGCTTACGTTGAGATTGTGATTGAATGTTAATCGTTTTCAAAAAGCGACAAGAGGAAAGTAAAATGAAAATCAGAAGAGCAATGGATGCCGACCTGCCGTACATAGTGAAGCTTCTTCACCAGGTGCATGACGTTCATTCGGCAAAGCGCCCGGACATTTTTCGCCGTGGCAACAGAAAATATAACGACGGTGAAATTTTAGATATAATAAAAAACGAACTGACTCCCGTTTACGTTGCCGACGAGGACGGTGAGGTTCTCGGATATGCTTTTTGCGTAATTGAAGAGGTCAAGGATACGCCTGCTCTTATGGATATGAAGAGCCTTTACATTGACGACCTTTGCGTTGACGAGAATTTGCGCGGCAAGCATATCGGAACGGCACTTTATTCTCACGTTTGTGATGAAGCGAAAAGACTCGGGTGCTACCGCATAACGCTCAACGTTTGGAATTTCAACGAGTCGGCAATGCGCTTTTATGAGAAGTGCGGTCTTTCCCCGCTTAAAACAGTAATGGAAAAAATAATTTGAACGTATAGGAGAAATACGCTATGAAAAATCTTGCATTCGGACTTATGCGACTTCCCCAGATTGACGGTAAGGTTGATATTGAACGCACCAAGACTATGGTTGATGCGTTTATAGAAAACGGATTTACCTATTTTGACACAGCGGCAGGTTATATCCGCGGACAGAGCGAGATTGCTTTCCGTGAGGCGGTATCCTCCCGTTACCCTCGTGAGGCGTACACCATAACCGATAAGCTCAGTCTTTTTATGATAAAGAGTGCCGAGGAAATCGAGCCGTTCTTTGAAAAGCAGCTAAACACCCTCGGAGTTGATTATCTTGACGTTTATCTTGCACACGCCCTGAACAGAGATGCATATCAGACGGCACTTAAATGGGGAGCTTTTGATTTTATGCGCAAAAAGCTTGCCGAGGGCAAGGTTAAGCATATAGGCTTCTCGTTCCACGACGATGCCGAAACGCTTGATAAAATCCTTACCGAGCAGCCCGATATGGAATACGTTCAGCTCCAGATAAACTATATCGACTGGAACGATGCAGGCGTTCAGGCAAGAAAGTGCTACGAGGTAGCAAGAAAGCACGGTAAAAAAATCCTCGTTATGGAGCCTGTCAAGGGCGGCTCGCTCGTAAAGGTCTCCGATAACGTAAAAGCGCATCTCAATGCGGCAAATCCCGAAACGTCCATAGCGTCTTGGGCAATCCGCTTTGCGGCATCGCTTCCCGGTGTCGTGATGGTTCTTTCGGGTATGAGCACCGAGGAGCAACTTCTCGATAATATATCCTATATGAAGGAATTTAAGCCTTTTGACGACCGCGAGATGGCAACCGTTATGAAGGCGGCGGATATGATAAAGGAAGAAATTGCAATTTCTTGCACAGCCTGCCGATACTGCGTCGATTACTGCCCTCAGAATATAGTTATTCCCGACTACTTCACCTTCTTTAATATGCGTACCCGCTACGGTGAAATTCCGTGGGGTGACCGCGGTGACCTCTACGACCTTCTTAAGGAAAACGGCAAGCCCTCCGACTGCATAAAGTGCGGTGCTTGCGAGGGACACTGCCCGCAGAATATCGACATAAGAGCGCGCATTGAGGACTGCAAGGTTCTCGAAAAACGGTAATCTGTTTTTAGGTAAATAAATCAAAGTATCGAAGAAAGGAGAATGAAAGCTATGCAGAATGCAAAAGCCGCATCACTTACAAAAAGGCTTTTTACAACGCTTTTAGTGCTTTTTATAACGTTTGCGTTGAGCTTTCTCGTGTTTTATCTTTTCAGAGCAATAGTGGAAGAAACCTACACAGCTATCGCAAAAGCTTTTCCCGAGTCGATACCTTATTATAGCCGACTTTTGCAAGAGGAGGCTTACCGTCAGGCGCACGCAGTTATTGATGCGATAGCGGCAATTCTTGCACTTTTTGCCGCCGCATATCTTTCGGTGCTTCTCAATTCCTCGAAAAGACACGAGTTCTTTAAGGAAACGCAGGGGCTCGTAACGTTTCGAAAGGGCTGCTCGTACTATTGTAAGAGCTATATCGTTACCGATATTATCGCGGCGGTTATTATCTCGCTCGTTCTCGTGCTTTTAACTCATTTCGTACCCGTATTCCATACGGTCAGCGAGTATACCGACCCTGCGGAAAACCGTATAGTTACCGCCGCGCGCACGCTGATGCTCCCCTTTAGTGCGCTTTATTCGCAAATAGGGATTACCCTGTCGTTTCTTGCGCTCAGCGCTGTGAGTGTGCTCGGCAGCCTTGCGGCAATCCCACATTCGGTGCTTTATTACAGAGGCGACTCGCTCGCTCATACTTTAGAGTGAGGTGACGGTATGATAGTTATTTACTTAATTTTAGCGATTTTGGCGCTTCACGCTGTAAGATATTCGCGCGACCTCATAAAGCGCAGAAAATTTATGAAAAACATAAAGGAGCTTGCAAACGAGGTCGGAGCAACGCTTACGGTGCATCAAAATCCGTACAAATCCATATTCAAGCTTTCGGCAAAAACCGAGCTGACCTTTGAAACGAGGGAAGCGGC
>JAEIGA010017781.1_pt1 | contig 10828 bp, 1 predicted proteins | sample 9270691 | NCBI WGS metagenome assembly JAEIGA01 (sample SAMN17057246, study PRJNA624740) | gut metagenome | biome: biome; isolation source: fecal sample | host: Bos grunniens | place: China: Xizang | collected 2019 | reverse complement strand
TGTAACATCTCCAGCAATAATAAATATTGGCAAGAAGAATACATCTGCATCAGAAGAATTTAGTACAGAAGTACCAGAAATTAATTCATTGAGTGTTACGGGAAATAACTATACAATTACAATGAACCCAACAGGTGGAGTAAACGATGGACACAATAATGGAAAAGTTTATTTCTATGATGGAAAGATTATAGGAAAACAAGATAAGGTTGTAGACACATATTTAGATGGATTTGAAGTAAATACAGCAGTTAATAAGAGCATAGAAGATAACGTTGAAATATGGACTTTGACAAGAGAAGCTGCTGCTGGAATAGCAAGTGTTGCAAAATCAGCTGTTTCTGATGGTGGAAACTTCGTTGAAGAAAATGACGATTACTATTTCTATAATGACCTACAAGATGCTATTGATGTATGTAATTCAAATGCAGGTAATACAACAACAGATATAAATATATTAGGTTCATTTGATATAGGAAGTGCTGTTCAAGTAAGTGACGGAAGAAACGTAAACATAGTATTAAATGGAAATACTATAAATGCAAACTTAGGAGACGATGCAATTACTATTGCACAAGGTTCTACAGTTACATTATCAGGAGAAGGAACTATAAAACAAACAACTACCGATGAGCTTATTGTAAATAATGGTACTCTAAATATTAATGATAGTGTAAATGTTAATGGTAACACTATAACAAATAACGGAACACTAAATATGAATGCAGCAAATGGAATAATAAAAGCTGATTTAATTACAAATACTGGTGCAATGAATGTTAGTGGCGGAACAATAACAAGATTAAATACAAATAGTATAGCATCAATTCAAAATAACAATGGTACAATAACATGTACAGGTGGAACTGTAGAAACAGCTGTTATAAGTACAGGAGATAATGCAGCTGTAACAGTTAAGAGCGGAACAGTAGGAAATATTTATAATGAAAATGGTTCTACAGTAAAGGTATCTGGAGGAGAAGTTGGTACTATCAATAATTCAAGCAGCAAAGATATCGTAATAAATTCTGAAGATGCAGCATCTACAGTTGTTCAAAAGATTATAAATAGTGATTCTAGTGCTACGATATCAGTAACTGGAGAAAACACGAATGGAAATTATACTACAAGTGTTAGAAATATTGAGACAAATGGATATCTTGAGGCTAATAACGCAAGTTTAGGATTTGAAAATACAACTAATGCTAGCGTAATTAAGGTAATAGATAACAATGCACATATAACTAACTCATATATAGCTAATCTAGATGTTAAAGGATATGTTGAAATAGAGAATTGTGTAATTGGATTCAATGTAGCTGATCCAGGATGGAGTAGAAAAACTGGTGGTGCAACAATAGATAATAATACTGCACATGCATCTACAATAACAAATACACAAATACAACATATTACTGTAAAAGGAACAGGAGATGCAACTCTAACTGAATGTGGAATAGAAGAAAGCTTAAGTTCTGTAAACAATAGTGGATCTGGTTCTCTAACTATAACTAACCCAACTACAAAAGATAGCAAAGTAATATACAATATTAACAATACAGGAACTGGAACAACAACACTTGAGAATACAACAACAAGTAGTATTACAAACGGTAATACAGAAAATCCAAATAAAGGTATAATATACATTAATCAAGGTACAACTGTTAATGGTGTTATCGCAAATAAATGCGCTGGTACAATATATATTGGAGAAGCTGATAAAGCATTATCTACAACAGATCCTCATGTTGAAAGCAATACAAATAGCTATGTTGTTGATAATAGTGGATATAATGCAGATGATCCAGATAATTGTGGACACATATACTTCTGCAACGGATCAATTAGCGGAACAGATACTATAGGTCATAACATATTAAATAACGTACAAAGCGGTCGTGAAGAGCAAATTACAAAGGGAACACCTATAAAAGAAGGATATCAAACATATATTCTTGGCGAAGGTTCAGCTGTAGCAAGAGTTGCATCAAGTGATATTAGTAGCGCAACAGGAGATTATGACATTGTTGGAGACAACTACGAATTCAAGACATTACAAGATGCTATAAATTCTGCAAAAGTAGGTGGAACAGTCTATGCAATATCTGAAATATCTATATCAGACTCTTCTGTAACAGTTGATAATGGTAAAGATGTAATATTAGATATAAACGGATATGAAATAACATGTACAAAAGAAAACTCATTTATTAATAATGGTAAACTTAAAGTAGTTGATAGCAGTGCTGAATCAATGAGTAATAAAACAGGAAAATTAATAATATCATCAAGCAACAAGATGTTTGATAACAATAATGATCTAACAATAGATGGAGTAAAAGTTATATCTAAGATTTCATCTAATCTAGAGAATACAGAAGAAGCAAGAAAGATTATTGTTGACAATGATGGTACATTAAAGGTAACTGGTGGAACTACATTTAATAAACAAGACGTAGGAAATGGAATTATATACATCAACAATAATGCAAACGGAACAGCTAACTTAGAAGCTTGTAATCTAATTGGAGGCGGTGCTACACATGCTGCAAATTACGAAAATACACAAGTAATAAGCGTAAACAATGCTGGTACAGTTACAACAAATGAAGATACAACTATTAGTTATTCATATGTAAAAAATAATGATAATGGAACAATAGAAATTGACAAATCATCATTTGCTGATGCTGGAATAGCAAACTACGGAACAAAGACAGTAGCAAATGATGGAAAGGCAGCAGTTACAATAAGCGGTGGAAATATTGAAGTTGCTAGAAGAGAACATGGTGAAACTGATGGTGATATCGGTTATGGAATTAACAATCATGCTGGTGAAATTGTTATTAAAGATAGTGGTAACGTTCATACAAGAGTATATGCAAACTCTGCAGGATATAATGCTAGTTCAGTAGGAAAAATAACTAATGAAAATGGAACAATTACAATAAACTACATTGATATAGCACCTGCAGGTGACGTTCTAGGTGGACACATGGATATTGAGAACAACAGTGGAACAATAGCTATTGATGATTGTGATATTGAAATGAATAACATAATAAACAATGGAACTGTAATTGCTAAAGATGGAAACATTAAAGCAAGCACAATCATAAATAATGTAGATGCTGCATTTACAACTGAAAAATGTGATATAGAAACTACATCACCAAATTTAGATGCTCTTCAAAATAAAGGAACATTTAATATTGGAAATAATAGCAATGAAATAGACAACGCAAAACCAACAATCAACGTTTCAACAACATTAAAGAATGAAGGAGTATTAAACTTCTATGACGGTGTTATCAATTGTAAGAACAGAATTTTAAGCACAATTGGTGAAATACCAACAGGTGCATCTATAATTCATACTGTGGAAAATGATGATTTACACAAATATGAATTAAGCAAAAATACTGTTGTAGCTATAATAGAAGGATCACCTGTAGAGTACTATACTCTTGAAAGTGCAATAGAAGCATGTCAAAACAATACACATGCGACTGTAATACTTCAAAGAGATGTAATAATTCCAGATAGTGGAATAATTGTTGTTAATGAAAATCAAAACATTACATTAAATCTAAACGGAAAAGAAATATATGGAAATACAAATATGGATTCTAGTGAAGGTAGCGTAACACAATTCTACGGCAATCCAGTTATATTCAACAAAGGTACATTACAGATAACTGATAGCAGTGCAGATAATACAGGAAGCATAAAATCAAATTCAAAATTAATAATATACAATGAAAAGAAACTAACAATATCAGGTGGAAAATACGAATTTGTAGCTTCAAAAGAATTAGACAAAGTACGTCACGCTATAATGAACAATGAAAACAAGAGCACAGAGCTTACAATGGAAGACGGAATTATTGATCTTACTAATGTAGTTGGAACTGGAATAAACTATTCATGCAGTAGTGTTGATACTGGTATAACTGGAAAAGTTGAGATATTAGGCGGAGAAATCATAGCTGATGGAGAAAGTGATGCAGGAGTACTAATTCGTGGAAATGCTGCTGCACCTGCCAAAACAACAGTTGTAATTGATGGAACACCAGTAATTGGTGGTAAGAGCACAATTAGAAATGTCGATTTAAGCATAAGAGGTGGTACTATAGACTTAACATATGGAAACTCAAGTCTGTATGCTAATAGATACCTTGAGATTGATGGTGGAGAAGATATAACAATACGAATCGATGAAGACAATAATCAAATGGTTAAAATAAATGATGGAAACATCAACATACATACTCATAATACAGTTAAAGTATACGGTGGAACAGTTGATGTAACAATAGACTCTTCTAGCGGATATAATGGCCCTAGTGTAAGTGTTGAAGGTAGTGCTAGTGACAAAGTACAAGTTAAGAATATTAAAATGTACAATGATAGTGGCGATGCAGGTTCTCAAATTTATATTGAGAATGCTATTGTAGGTACAGAAGCAGAAAATGGAAAAATACAAGCAATTCGTTCAGGTTTATCAGGAAGCCCATCTTCTGCAACACTTAAAATTGGAGAAGGCGTTGAAATCTTCGGAAGCATAAAAGCAAGAGATATTTTAATTGAAGGAGAGAATACTCACATTGTAGCTAATACAAATGGTACAAATGCGGTTGAATCTGGCGGAAATGTTTCAATAACTAAACCTGGAACTGTAATTGAATCAAAATATGGTGTAGGTCTATATGTATATGGAGAAAGCGTAACACTTGGTGTTGATGATGGAACAATTGACATTAATCAACCAGTAATCAAAGGTTACACAGCAGGTATCGAAGTAGGTGGTTCTACAACAGTTAGATGGTACGATGGTAGAGCAGTTGAAACTAACAAAGGTGACTCGTTTAATAATGCATACAAACACGGAGCAAATGTGACACTAGTAATAGATTCTGATTACGGTGAAGCACATGGTGTTAAAACAACAGATAAAGACAGTGATCAAAATCATATAGCATATATAGGTAAAATTAATGGTGAGGATCACGTTGCATCAATAGACACAACTGGATATGAAACATTACAAGGTGCAATTAATGCAGTACTAAGCGAGGATGACGTAATAGTCCTAGAGGATATAATAAACAATGAAAGAGTTGAAATCCCAGCAGGTAAGACTGTAACTATAGACTTAAATGGATATAGCATAAAAGGTGAGAATATCAATGAATTAATCTACATCAATAGCGGAGCAACTCTAATAATCAAGGATACTGCAAGAGATACATCAAAGATATTGAATAATAGTAGTACTGGTGTTGCAATTAACAATAATGGTACATTAAAACTACTAAACTTCAGTACAGACAGAATAATGAATAGCTCAGGACCTAACTCAATAAGTGGTAACGCTCCACAAATAATTTCAGAATAAAATATAGTTGATTCTAGCTATAGATAAAAAGGAGAACTCAAAAGAGTTCTCCTTTTTACTATTTAGCTTTGTAAATATATCCAGAGGTTAAGGAAGCAATTTATTATAAAAGAATGTAATAAAAATAAAACCCAAGAGTTATACTCTTGGGTTTGGTGCACCAGGAGGGATTCGAACCCCCGACCTTCCGGTTCGTAGCCGAACGCTCTATCCAGCTAAGCTACTGGTACATCAACATAAAGAATTTTAACGCATAAAATGGTTTATGTCAATAGATATAGAAAAAAGAATTGAAAACGGGAGATAGGCTAATCCCTAGTACGTATGGAATATATTAAAAAAAGGCTAAAAGTCATAAAAATGTAAAATATGAAAAATGACATCTAAAGGAGCTGCATCCGTACAAGCACAGAGAATGTAGCCATTTAAAGATCTGTTGACACACCATATATATAAACTTAAAATAACATCAAATCTATAAAAGGGAGATTAAAAATGAAAAAGGTATTAAAATTCTTAAGAATTGTATGTGCAATGAGTATTATTGCTGTTATGGTTTTACCATTAACTATTAGTAATAATTTATCAAACATACAAAAAAGTAAAGAGTTATTTGCTGGAAAAACAATATCATGGGATGGATATGATTTCACACTTAATGAGCCAGTATATCAAATGGCTGAAGGTACATTCCCATGCGATGGAGCAGATATTGTAAGAACAGCTACACAGCTTTTGGGAAAACCATATAGCTTTGGTGATAAAGGTGAAATAGGAAGTGCTTACCATGGAGGCAATGCAGCTGCAGCTGGAAACGTTACTGGTGTTGATTGTTCAGGTTTAATATGGTGGACATTAAAAACTCTACAACAAGGTGGAGTCGACTTTGGCTCACTTAGCTTAGGACAAGGAAGTGCATCAACAGTTCCAATTGACTCAAGAGACTGGTTAATATATGGATCAGCTAAACGTTGGGTTAATGATGGTGGTTACTTCAGTAGAAATTATAATGCTTCAACTGGTACATATACTCAATATCAATTCAAAGCAAGAGATGAATCAGCACCATATTCATCTATTGACGCTTATTCAGGAAAGAAAGTTAATATTTTAAAAAGAAATGACCCAATAACATCTAGCTACAGATGGTACAATTACGTAACAAGTGATGGTAAAATTGCTGAGTTACCTGCAGGAACACTTGTTATATCTGCATCTGAGTTGATTAACGATGGAGTTAAGCGAATAGATCACTGTTGGATAGCACTTGGTAACCTAGGTACAACTAATAAAGATGAAGCCATTGCTGCAATCCAAGAAAAATTTGGTATCGATGTAAGTTCATTATCTAATTATGTTTTAGGAGATGAAAGCACAGAAGGTAGTACAACATGTACATATTGGAAAATTGAAGCTGCAGGAAATAATGTAACAATCAATAATGGAGATCCAGATTACCTAGCAACAATACAAACTCATGGTCGTGTTAAAGGAACTGGTCCAATATGGGCATTCCAATTAGGTAACGATGATGTTGTTACTGGAGGAAGCTTCTCAATGGATATTAAGAAAGTTGATAGGGAAACAGGAGAAGCTTTACCAGGAGCTAAATTCCATTTTGAAGACAGAAATACTAACCCATACACTATACAAGATGATTTAGAGACAGGTAGTGATGGTAAAGTAACATTAGTATCAAATCAGGCAATCACTGGTGAGAATCAAGGATTTAGATATGCTGTTTATGAAAAAGAGCCACCAGAAGGATATGGTAGTGATATATTCAGATTCTTTGGTGTAAACTTCAACACAAGAAAAGTAAACGATGAATATCGTGTTACAAGTGTAACAATTCATGGTGGAAATATAGAACAAAAAGTAATAGGTGTTGGACAAACATTCCAATACAAGACTGATGGAACATGGGCTGAAGGTGGAACAATAACAGATGATACATATTTTGTTGTTAGTTTAGGAAATTCAGACACACATGTACACTTAGCATTAACGCTAGCTAACCCAAAAACAGAAGGTTCATTTAATATTAAACTTCGTAAAAGAAAAAGTGTTGACGAAGATGAAGATGGAGAAAATGATCCATTACCAGGAGCACGTTTTGCAGTTTCTGTACAAAGAAATGAAGATGGAAGAACATCAACAATTTATAGTGGTTCAGCTTTAACAAATGGTAATGGAAATGCTACTTTCAGTGGAATAAACATTAAAGGGGCAGACGAGAGATATACTGTTACATTAAGTGAGACTACAGTTCCAGATGGATATGTAGGAATGCCAGGATCAATTACATTCCCAGTTACAACAAAATTAAATGAAGAGAGCAATACTTATGAGTTAGTAGCTGATGGTGAAATCAATGTAGAAAACGCTAAAAAAGTTGAAGTTAAAGCAGGAGAAATTTTAATTGAAGCTGAGAATAGATCAACATCAATTGATATTCATAAAGGTGTTAAAACAGTAGAAAACCAAGATTCAGGATACTATGCAGTACAAAAAGCAATTGAAGAAGCTGTTGAGAAACAAGCAAGTGAAGATGCTGAGGTTGATCCAACTTATGAAGATGAAAATACTGGAATAGAATATACAGAAGAAGAGCTTAAAGACATAGCTCATGAGTGGGTTGTTGAGACAACAATACCAGAGGGTATCGAAAAATATAAGAGATATATTGTAACGGACCCAGTTGATACAACAAAATTAGAATTTGCAGGTTTAGACAGAGTACATGTTTATTTATTAGATGCACAAGGAAATGTTAAAAAAGAACTTGAAGAATCTAAAGACTATGTTGCTGAATATGAAGATGACGTATTAGAAATAACATATATAGATAGCAGTTTTAGATTCCGTGGAGACTTTATATCTGCAGCAAACATCGAAGCAGATGAAAGCTTAATAGGAAGCAAAGTAAGAATAGTATTTAATACAACATTTAAAATCAATCCAGAAACAGGTAAATTAGCTGTATTAGATGGTGTTGTAACAAATGCTGATAATAAGGCAGTATTAAGATATGATACAGGTAATGGAAAGATTCATGAGAAAGAATCTGAAAACCCAGAGGTACATACAGGTGCTGTATCAATATTTAAATATGAGGACACTAACGGTAATGGAAAACATGACGAAGGTGAAAAAGCATTAGTTGGTGCTAAATTTAAAATAGCATTATCTAAAGAAGATGCATTAAATGGTAACTTTGTAAAAATCGGCGGAAAAGAATTAGAAGCTGAATCTAATGAACACGGTATAGCAACATTCGTTGGATTATCATTTGGTGGAGATGCAACAGATGATGAAAGAAACTTAATTGAAGGATTATATGCATATGATTGGGAAACAGCATCAAGAGACTACTACATCGTAGAAACATATACTCCAGAAGGTTACGAAAAAATGACTGATGTATTAAAAACAACAGTTAGTAAGAACTCATCAGAAATCATTGATATTACAGATAAAATAAATGAAATGGATTCTATTGGTAATAAGCCATTAAAATTCGACTTAGCATTACGTAAGTGGGTAACACATGCTTATGTAACTGAAAATGGTCAAACGGTAGAATATAAAACAGGACACAAGGCTGAGGATGATCCAGAAGCTGTTGTAAAGGTAGACTTAAAGAAGAGTAAGTTAAATCAAGTAACAGTTAAATTTAAATATTCTATAAGAATAACAAATGAAGGTCAAATTGCCGGTGAAGCAAGAGAGATTACAGATTACATCCCACAAGGATTAAAGTTTGTACAAGAAGATAACCCTGATTGGACAACAACAAGTAATGAAAGAGTTGTTAAGACAAGAAAATTAGAAGGTGTTACATTACAGCCAGGCGAAAGTGCTGAAGTTGAAATAATGTTAACATGGGTAAACAGTAAAGACAATATGGGTGTTATGACTAACACAGCAGAAATTAGTGAAGATTACAATGAATATGGTGTACATGATATAGACTCAACTCCAAACAATCAAAAGTGGGGAGAAGACGATATAGATGATGCTCCAGTAATGCTTGCAATCAAGACTGGTTCTGAAGTAATAGCATATACATCAATAGGACTTGGATTTATATCAATAGTAACACTAGGAGCTATTGTTATAAGAAAGAAATTTGCTAATATATAATTAGCAAGCTAAAAGTGTTATACCTTATATCAATCTAAGCGATTCTGCGTAAGTTTAGAATGAAATAATGTATGAATATGATTTTAAATAAAGAGATGCTTTCTAAAAGAAAGCATCTCTTTTAATATATATTGAGAATAAAATTATTAAAAAATAGATATAAAATTGATGGAGCACTAGGGGCAATTGAGATAAACAGGAAATAAACTAAAAAATTACATAAGAAATAAAAAAAGAATAAGAAACAAGTAAACATTTGTCTCTTATTCTTTTTTACATATCTAGAAAACGTACGCAAATATAAGGAACGGGAAATAGAGCTCTTGTATCAGATAAGAAACAAAAATGTAATAAAAAGAAATGAAAAAGAAACTAAATTGTAACATTTTAGTTAAAAAGGTGACAAAGCTATAAATCCCTAAGAATAATAAAAAAACTAAGAAAACTAATTTGTTTGATGAAAATATAAATAAGTTCTTAAATAGTGTCAAATGTAAAAATATTTTTATACAAAGGAGATAAAAATGAAAGGAAAATTTACTTTAAAGAAATTAGTTCTATTTGGTGCAATAGTAACAGTAATTGCGGTATTACTATCATCATCAATTGTACAAAAGAATGCAACTGTTGTGACTAATACAGCAAATGCAAACGTAACTATTGAACTACCATATGGAACAAATGGAACCAAAACATTAGCGGTAAACACTAATAGTCCAATAATTAATTCAGAGCAAAATTTTGCTGTAGAAGGAAGGGCAATTGTACAAAAGGCGGTTACTCATCTTGGATTAGGTTACAACGCAAATTGGGTACAACCATATAGCGGTGGTCTCGATTGTACAGGTTTAATCCATTTAACAATGAGAGAATTAGGAATTCAAAAAGTTAATGGAATAAATTATAGAGGTCCATATAATTGGAATAATGGTACATACTATTTACCACGTTCTCCAGAGGATTGGGTTGCTGGTAAATATCAAAATACAAAACAAGGAGTTAAGTACTATTTCTTTAATGAAACAGGAGCATATGGTATTGCAAGTGGAGAAAGCGATATTTCTTATAAAACTCCATCAAGTGGTTATTCTGATTATTGGAAATCAAGCATCTACTCATCTGGAGTTGGTGTAACAACAACTAGTGGTACAAATGCCAGAATGGATGTACTAAAAGTAAATGATCCAGTAACAAGAGAATTAAGATGGTATAAATATTACGATCAAAATGGAAATTTATGCGATATACCAATGGGAACATTTATTGTTTCATATACAGGTG
>JAEIGA010017779.1_pt1 | contig 10829 bp, 5 predicted proteins | sample 9270691 | NCBI WGS metagenome assembly JAEIGA01 (sample SAMN17057246, study PRJNA624740) | gut metagenome | biome: biome; isolation source: fecal sample | host: Bos grunniens | place: China: Xizang | collected 2019 | reverse complement strand
CGTGACCAGCGCGACCAGCGCGGCCGCCGCCCACAGCAGGAGAACCCTAATCGCATCAACGAAGAGATTACAGCACCTACAGTGCGTGTTGTAGGCGAGAACGTTGAGCCCAACTTGGTATTGCCTATCAAGGAGGCACTACGCTTGGCTGATGAGATGGAGCTAGACCTCATCGAGATCTCTCCAAAGGCAGAGCCTCCCGTATGCCGCATCGCCGACTACCAGAAGTTCCTTTACCAGCAGAAGAAGAAGGCAAAGGAGATTAAGGCAAAGCAGGTGAAGGTTGTTGTCAAAGAGATTCGCTTTGGTCCACAGACTGACGACCATGACTACAACTTTAAGCTCAAGCATGCCGAGAACTTCATCAAGGAGGGTGCAAAGGTTAAGGCCTATGTATTCTTCCGCGGTCGTTCAATCGTATTCAAGGAGCAGGGAGAGATTCTTCTTCTTCGCTTCGCCAACGACTTGGAGGAGATTGCTCGTGTAGAGATGATGCCAAAGCTTGATGGCAAAAAGATGAATATGATTTTGGCTCCAAAGAGCAAAAAGTAAACATCAAAAGAGCCTTGCATAGGCTTGTGATAACTATCCTGAAGGGGAGTGGCTATGGTCTACCCTCTTCAGGATATTATTTTGTAGCATGCTCCTTTCCAGCCTAATAGCCTCACTGTGAATAAATATGCCATTATATCAATTCTATGCGCATATTTTTACACTAAAATTTTGCGCTGTTGATATTTTATCTATCTTTGCGTCTGCAAAAATGGCTATCTTAACTATTGAGGGATAACACAATAGGGCAAAATAGGCCAATATAGATACATTGTTCGCAAAGGATAATATACAAATAACACAAACAATTTTATGAAAAACATTATCAAAATTCTATTTAGCGCCGTGATTGCATTGTCTATCATTGGTTGCACAAAGGAGACAGAGGCTGCGAAGGATAACCGCATCGCCACTCCAGAGTTTACACTCTCGGTACATGAGAATAGCATCACCGTAGTATGGGAGGCTGTAGATGGCGCTGCATATTACGAGGTAGGTCTAACACCAGGCTCTATCGAGAAGACAGATATGACTATCCACAGATTTGACAATCTCGATTATGGTGTAACATACGTAGTTAAGCTTCAGGCCATCGCTGCCGATGCTGCTAAAAGCTCAAAGGTTGGCGAGAAGAGCATAACCATTGGCGAGCGCATTGCTCCTGCATACCGCGAGTTTATACCACGTTTTGGTGCTGCAGCGCAGGCTATCTCTAACAATGGTCGCTGGGTAGTTGGTGGTTTCGACCGTAAGGGTTTTGTACTCGACCTTAACAACGACAAGATGGTGGAGTTTGAGACTGCAGAGTTCTATGATGTTGCTGACGATGGTACCGCTGTAGGCTCTAACCACGCAGTAAACCCTGATGGTAACGCCTCAATCCTCATTGGTGACACCATGGTAGATATCGACATCTCAAATATCGCAGTAAACGCTGGTATGAGCTGCGCAACAGGTATCACCCCTGATGGTGAATTTATCGTTGGTTGGTTCTGGGAGTATGATGAGAGCTGCTACTATGCGCAGCGATTTGGCTCTGTAATTCCTTTCTACTATGATGTTATCACAGGCATCGTTGCTGTTCCAGAGCTTGGTGACCGCATCTACAACGAGGCAGGCGCAACAGCTATTAAGGCTGTAGCTCCAGACCGCACAATGCTTGGCTATGAGCAGTCTATGGGTATTCACTCTATTATCTGGGCTGATGAGTACACTCCATACGAGTATGTTCACTTCGAATACGACAGCAACTACAACCCATTGTTCAGCCTTGGTGACACACAGAACCTATTTACACAGTCTGGTCGCTACATCTATGGTAAGGCTATAGACTACACCAGTGGCCAGGTGGAGCTACCAGCAGCTTATGACCGTAACACCGATACTCTACACACATTCACAGGCGGTGCGGTAACTGCTATGTCTGATGACGGTATTGTATTTATCAACGATGCTCCATTCTACATTGGTACTACATCATACGTTGTAGATATCACCAAGGGTGAGCCTTACGTAAATGTACCTCTTGAGGAGTGGGTATTTGATGTGCATGACATCGACATTGCAGCGTTCGACCCTATGTGCGATGAGGATAAGGATAACAACATCTTGTTGGAGGGTGCTATCACCATCGGCACATCTGCAAATGGTCGCATTATCGTAGGTATTGAGAATACCCAGATGGGTTATATCAACTACGTTATCGACCTTGATGGCGAGACTGGAAGATAGTATTTGGAGATAGAGTTTCTCAAGAGTATAGGGAGTCTGCTCAACGCACCTGTTGAGCAGACTCATTTTTTTTTGCATATAGTGAAGCTGATGCCACAACAAGCCACCAACCTCTTGCAAATTAACAAAATAGTTTATAAATTTGTGTGCTAAATAAGTGACTACTTATTAACCCAACTTACGAAGGTGTATCACACAGAGGAGAGTGACATAACTCCCTGATAATGAACAGCTCCACCTTCTAGCGATATTTTTACCATAGAGAGCTGATATGGTGACACACAATTATTAACTTTGGATACCGAGGAGAACATGCTCGGTAGCTCCTTATTGTAACAATATAGGCGCAGGTAACACTGCACCAACTTACGCTTACACTATGAAGAGATCTCTTTTACTGCTAGCATTTCTTTTTGCTACAACCACCCTCTCTGCGCAGACATCCATTGCGCGTATCATAAACGACACCGACCAGGTAGATTACATCTGGGCTAAAGGTTATGGAGAGACCATCGAGCAGGCAGATAAAGATGCCATGAATCAGCTATTGAGAAATGGCTCACTCGTCTTTGTATCCTCGAATAGCACCATCACACAAGATAGCGAGAACTACAAGCATGAGCTGACATCGCTGTCAAACGTATATCTCGAGAATGTAGGTCGCGAGGTGCTTCCCGATGAGCGTGGCGCAAAGTGCGTACTGCGATATATGACACGCGAGGCGTGGGAGTCGCATGACAAGATGCTTAAGTCAAAGATTGAGGATTATATTAGCTCGGGAAAGTATACGTCTGCCATAGACGATAAGCTACGCTACTTCACATGGGCATATATCTTGGTGCAGTCGTACCTCAATGATAAAGAGCCTATCGAGATAGGTGACGTTCCTGCCAAGAGCTTCCTCTACGAGGCTATCGGCGAGGTATTGGACAACATAGATATCAACATAATTGGCGTTGAGCATAACAAGGAGGATAGAAACTACCCCTACAAGGTATATCTCGACTTCTTGTACAACCAGGAGCCTATCGGCTATATGCAGTTCGCATACTTCGATGGCAACAGCTACGTCTACGATGAGAGTATCAAGGATGGTCGTGGCGTGATACTTATGAAGAGCAATCCTGACGAGGTCATCATCAACATTGACTACATATTCGCAGACCTTGCACGCTCGCACGATACTACAGTGTCGGTGTTGATGAATAACCCACAATTTGTCCCTACCTTCGCAGAGGCACAGAAGAGGATTTCGGTGGGCGTAAAGCCTCAAAAAAGCATAGATACCACATCACCAAAGGTGGAGTCTATGGTAAACAACCACATGGAGAGTATTGAGGAGAACTATGTGGAGGTGAAAGACAAGGTTAGCAACACCAAGAGCTTCGAGACAATAATGGTTGATATTGTGGGGGCTATACAGAATGCTACAAGTGCAGATATCCAGCATCACTTCACAGATACTGCATGGAAGCACTACAAAAAGATTGTTGCAGAGGGTACCCCAAAATTAGCTCGTACACCAGAGTACAAGTATATCAAGCACGACACCATCACCATCTGCCACTCACTACCTCTCAAGCTCCGCTTCTCGGGAAATAAGTCGTTTGTGGAGGATGTGGTGTTCCGCGTTAATAACCGCACTATGAAGGTGGAGTCTGTAGCTTACAAGTTGAGCAAAAAGACCGAGGAGAAGATTATGGCAATGAGCTGGGATGACAGCGCACGACTAACGCTACTAACATTCTTGGAGGATTACAGAACAGCATACTGCTTGAGAGATATAGAGTATATCGACAAGGTATTCTCTGACGATGCCTACATCATCACAGGTCGTGTGCTGAAGCGTAGTAACAAGAAGTTTGGAGATACACCCTACCACGCCGACCTCAACAACGAGAATGATGTGATATATACCCGCAAAACAAAAGATCAGTATATCAATGACCTCAATAAGAGCTTCATCAGTAAGGAGTTTGTAAACATCCGCTTCGAGGAGTGTAATGCAGCAAAGGGATACTCTGGCAAGGAGGGTATCTACGCCGTGCAGGTACGTCAGCTCTACTACTCTAACAACTACTCCGATGAGGGTATCCTAACGCTAGCTATAGATATGCGCGAATCAACAAATCCGCTAGTTCGTGTGCGAGTATGGCAGGATGAGCGCGATGTGACGTACGATGCCGAGAAGATGATTGAGATTACTGTAGCCGTAAGCAACAGCCTTAACTAACCACCACGAGGGATAGACAGAGGAGAGGAGAATAAATAACAAGGAAAGAAGCGCAGGAGATGTCTAGGATAAAGTATCTACTTATAACACTAATTTGCCTGATTGTGCCATATACCATCATGGCGCAGGAGCGAAGTCTTGAGATTTTTCCCGAGACTCTAACCCCCGTACAGCAGGGAGGTGTCGTTGGAGTTCCCGTAGATAAGATTCCGTGTGACCACTCAAAGCGTCCTTGTGCGCGTATCAAGATGCACATCAACAGAATGTCGCGCGAGGATGTCGCAAAGCTCTCTATAAAGTCTGTCGGAGGAAACATCGAGATTATGCGATGTATGCCTGCTTCGGAGGGTACGGGACTTATCATAGAGCTTACGGCAAAGCCCCAAACACGCTTCTACCTCCACCACGACAACTTCGGAGAGTCTAACGAGGTGAGCCTAAACCTTGAGGGTGATAAGGAGTATCGCCTCGAGGCACAGCTGATGCAGCTACAGAGCATAGTCATAAGTAGCAACGTGATTGGTGCTGATGTATATATCGATGATGTCTATCGAGGTATGATAGACGATGAGTTTACCCTCACCGTGAATGAGATAACCAACGGCACACACAACGTACGCATCGACACTGGCACTGCCACGGTAAATAAGCAGATAGAGGTGGGTAGCACGAATATCCATTTTCGTTGTAATGTCGATGAAGCAATATCGCAGTATGTGGTATTTGAGGTTATGCCACAAAACGCCACGGTAATCATTGACGGCAAGGAGAGGTTTCCTGATGAGGAGGGTATAGTGCAGACCGTGTTACACAGCGGCACATACAGCTACACCGTATCGGCACAACACTACCACACCGAGAGTGGCAGCTTCACCGTTTTGGATGACAAAGTGATGAAGAGCATCACACTACGTGCCGCACATGGCTGGATACAGGTGACCTCGAGTGAGGAGCTTGATGGAGCAAAGATATATATTGACGGCACCTACATTGGCGAAGCACCAATAACCAGCGGCATGCTCACTAGTGGCACACACAGGGTGCGCATAGCAAAGCGACTATACAAGACCCTCGAGGAGGAGATTACAATCAGTGACGGCGAACTCCTCAACTACGCCCCTACGCTTATTCCCGACTTTGCAAATGTGACAATTACAGTAGCTGGAGAGGCAGAGATATGGGTGAATGGGGAGAATAAAGGCATCTCCACATGGAGTGGTAAGCTAGCCTCGGGAGCATATATCTTTGAGGCTCGTAAGGCGGGGCATACCACCTCGCGCCTAGATGCTAACATCACCCCCGAGCAGCGTAAACAGACATTTACGCTCCAAGCACCTACGGCTATAGAGGGCACGTTAGATATTACAAGCTCGCCAGCCATGGCCACCGTAAATATTGATGGCAAGGATATCGGCACAACGCCACTCAAGAAGAGAATACTCGTTGGCAATCATAAGATTACAGTTGCCAAGAATGGCTATAAAAGCATATCCGAGGATATCGAGGTAAAGCAGGGAGATATTACTTCACGTAACTTTACGCTCACCAAGGATGGTGATAACAGCGCTCCACAAAGCACGCCTATAGCCACCACGCCACGTAACACCACACCACGTAACACCACACCATCAAAAAAGCCAGAAACGAAGAGTAGTGGAATTAGGTTGCAGCATGGTTTCAACGTAGGAGGTATGCTATACTCTAAAAACGTTTATAACTACGATAACAGCTCCTATGTCCCAAGCTACGCCATGTCGCTAAATTATGAGCTGGGCATGCGCCTTAACCCCCACATATTTGTTGGTGTTGGCGTTGGTGTGAACTACACCATAGCACCTAAATACCAAGGCTCATACAGATATAGCGACACCTCTATCTTCCTGCATGATGGTACCACATATTTAGGATATGTGGATGGCGAGCAGAAGATATCATCTATAGTCACTAACGATACATGGGGAGAGATAGACAACTCGGCGCACCCTATGAAGTCTCCAACAATATCGGTGCCGATATATCTCAACCTCAAGACATACCTCACAAAGGGCAATGTAGCGCCATACCTATCTCTTGTTGCTGGATATAGCTTCAACAAGGCTATGAAAGAGGTAGTATACTCTACAGAGCGCTATCATGCTGCCGATGCCACCGATAATGACTTTGTTATCACGGAGCTGGCGATAGTTAAATATGGCGCCTCAAGGCCTATGTTTGAGGTCTCGGCGGGTGTAAGCATAGGCTCCAAGGTGTGCTATAACATCGAGGTTGGCTACACAGGTATTATGGGTTACAGCTATAATAGCGCCACCACCACCGTTAGACACACGCTTAATAGTGGTATTGTATTTAAATTCGGAGTCTCATTTAACTGATACTAAATATTTTAATTATGAAGAAGATAATAGTCGTGCTACTTGCCCTATTACCACTCGTTGCCCTCGCGCAGACAAGTGGAAAGCATGACCTTATGATTGATGCTAGTAGCTTTGCCCCTGTGCAGCAGGGTGCATTGAGTGGTGTAGCCATCGACAAGATCTCCCCCGACCCTTCGAAGCGTCCTTGTGCGCGTATCAAGATGCACATCAACCGCATGAAGCGCGATGAGATTGCCGAGCTAAAGGTGAAGAGCATAGGTGGCGGTATCGCCATTACAAAGAGCATCGTTGCCACCGAGGGTAATGGCCTTATCATAGAGCTTACTGCGAAGCCCGAGACTCGCATCTACCTACACCATGACGAGTATGGCGACTCCAACGAGGTGACTCTAAACCTAGAGGGCAACAAGGAGTACCGCATAAATGCAGAGTTGAGAGCCAAGCAGTCTATAGTTATCAACGCTGGTGTTGAGGGTGCCGAGGTATATCTCGATAATGAGTATGTTGGCACAACAAGCTCCATAGCGGAGATAACCATCGAGGATGTTATCGTTGGCAAACATAATGTACGTGTGGAGTATGGCACAGCAAAACGTGAGCAGAGCATCGAGGTAAGTCCCTCATCTATCATATTCCGCGTGGAGGTAGATACATCACAGGCACGCGCACAGCATGTTGTACTAAATGTAAAGCCTAGTAATGCTAGCGTACTTATTGACGGCAAGAGCTACCCCACCGACCAGGATGGATATGCCACAGTGCGTCTACCAAATGGCACTCATAGCTACTCTGTATCAGCAAAATACTACCACAGCAAGAGTGACACATTTGTCGTAGAGGGACAAAAGAGGGTTATAGATGTATCCCTCAGCCCTGCACACGGCTGGCTAAACATCAAATCAGAGTCTAGCCTTAATGGCGCCGACATATACATAGATGATGAGCGTGTAGGCACAGCACCTCTAAAGAGCGACATGCTTGCTAGTGGTGTGCATAAACTACGCATTGTAAAAGATTTATATGAGGCATACGAAGGAAATGTAACAATCACCGATGGCAACGTGCTGGACTACACAACACCACTAAAGGCCGATTATGCCATTGTCACTATTAGCTCTAAATCGGGCAGTACGATATATGTTGATGATATCTACAAGGGTACATCGCCCTGGAGTGGCAAGGTACGCTCGGGATATCACACCTTTGAGGCTCGTATGGATGGACATACTTCTCAATTTATGGAGAAGAATATCACCCCCGAGCCTAATAAGGAGGTGAACTACACAATCCCCGACCCAGAGCCAATAAGTGGCTGGGTGGAGATTACCAGCTCACCAAATATTGCCTCGGTGATGATTGACGGCAAAAAAGTGGGCGAGACGCCGCTGGATAGGGAACTTATTATCGGCAAGCACATAATATCCATAAGTAAGGATGGCTACAACAGCGTGACCCGAGAGGTAATTATCAAGAAGGGGGAGACAACACCCGTTGATGTTACCCTATCACATGGTATGGGAGAGCTAGAGGTGAGGTCTACACCATCGGGGGCATTGGTTATGATTGACTCAAAATCCGAGGGTTTTACACCACTCACAAAAGAGCTATCTCCAGGAAGCCACACTGTATATATCAGCAAAAGTGGATACAAGAGCGTAACGCGCAACGTAAACATCGAGGGCGGCAAGACCACACCGCTTAACATCTCGCTAACATCAACAGCGGCAACTCCGTCATACTCATCATCTTCTTCATCCTCGAAGTCATCATCCTCAAAGTCATCATCTTCATCTTCTTCGAAGTCGAGATATAAGCCATCACGCTCCTATAAGTCGTGGGACGAGCGTGGCTTTAACATAGGTGTCTACTTTGACATATCTTACGCAGGATCGGATACACAGATAAACTCATTAGGTAGTGAAGAGGAGGTGGGAGTATTCGGCATTGGCTTTGGTGCAAACTGGCGCCTATGGCACTATTACAGCTGGATTCAGCCAATGATAGGTATGCGATATAAGTACTTCACCAACCATAAACACTTTGTAGGATTTCCTATATCGCTGAATTTCAACTGGGCTCGACTCTTTGATGAGGAGGACATGTCTGCATATTCTGGTATCGGCGTTGAGCCATGCTATGTAAAGGAGAACTATGTAGATAGTGATGGTGATGTCTACTTTAGCTACTCTCAATGGGATTACTCCATAGCGTTTAACATCCTTGGTTTTGGCGGACGTAATTTCGATGCAAACTGGTATTTTAACGTAAACCTCGACACAAAGCTACTCTTTACAGGTGTGCGAATGACCTACTTCTTCTAGCTATGCGATACGACCTTGTAATCTTTGACCTTGATGGCACGCTGCTAAACACCATCGGAGACCTAGCTGCCTCGGTGGACTATGTTATGCGTAGCCGTAATCTCCCCGAGCATAGTGACGCCGAGTATCGCCAGATGGTTGGTGGAGGCATCAAGCGTCTTGTGGAGCGCGCCCTCCCTGCGTCTCTTGCCACTAATGAGGCATTCGTGGAGGAGTGTGTAGCGCAGTTTCGCCGCTACTACGTAGAGAACATAGACCGCCACACACACCCCTACGAGGGTATGCCAGCGCTGCTACATAGACTTCAGCGCTGCGGCGTGAAGGTAGCCGTGGCCTCCAATAAGTTTCAGCATGGCACAGAGCGCCTTGTTGCAAAGTTCTTCTCGGATATAGAGTTTGTAGCTATAGAGGGAAATCGCGAGGGTGCGCCACTGAAGCCTGACCCACAGATAGTTAAAAATATCATGGCTATCGCAGATGTCCCTGCCGAGCGTACTATAATGGTTGGTGATTCGGGTATAGATATCCGCACCGCCGCCGCTGCGGGCATCGCCTCGGTAGGTGTTGCCTGGGGCTTTCGCTTCGCCGAGGAGCTATATGCTGCTGGTGCAACAGATGTAGTATCTACAATATCGGAACTTGAGGAGCTACTTTTCAGTTAAGGAGCTAGCATCATCAAACGAATTAGGGAGAAGACATTGTTGTCCTCTCCCTAATTTTACATATAGTTCGTGAGCATCACTACTTTGTCAGCGCACGCCAAAGCATATCCTTAAGCTGCGTGATGTTCATATTTGCTACAGAGGAGATAAATATCGCCTCTATGCCCTTTGGCAGATGCTCCTTCATCTGCTCTATAAGCTCATCATCTAGCATATCGCACTTCGTGATAGCCAAGAGACGCTCCTTATCAAGAAGCTCTGGGTTATACTGTGTAAGCTCGCCTAGCAAAATCTCATAATCTGCAGCGATATCATCGCTATCGGCAGGCACCATAAACAGCAATACCGAGTTACGCTCTATATGGCGCAAGAAGCGTGTTCCAAGGCCTCGGCCCTCATGCGCGCCCTCGATGATTCCTGGGATATCTGCCATGACAAACGAGTGGTCATCACGCACCGACACAATACCTAGGTTTGGCTCGAGAGTCGTGAAGGCGTAGTTTGCAATCTTTGGCTTTGCAGCAGATACCACAGAGAGCAACGTAGACTTTCCAGCGTTGGGGAAGCCTACAAGTCCCACATCTGCCAACACCTTAAGCTCTAGGATGAAGGCACCCTCGGCACCCTCCTCTCCTGGCTGTGCATAGCGTGGTGTTTGGTTTGTTGCTGTGCGGAAGTGCCAGTTTCCAAGGCCACCACGGCCACCCTTGAGGAGTACTAGCTGCTCGCCATGCTCCGTAACCTCACCCACCACCTCGGTATATGTCTCTCCTGTCTCCTCATCTGTGAAGACCTGCTTTGCTACGGTGCCTAGAGGTACGGGGATGATGATATCCTTGGCATCGGCACCTGTGGAGCGTGCGCCATGGCCATTCTCGCCATCCTCGGCAAACTGGTGACGCTTATACTTGAGGTGGATCAATGTCCAGTACTGGCTATCACCCTGAAGAATGAT
>JAEIGA010017778.1_pt1 | contig 10829 bp, 9 predicted proteins | sample 9270691 | NCBI WGS metagenome assembly JAEIGA01 (sample SAMN17057246, study PRJNA624740) | gut metagenome | biome: biome; isolation source: fecal sample | host: Bos grunniens | place: China: Xizang | collected 2019 | reverse complement strand
CTTTGCCATTTCCAAGGGTTTGATGAGTTCATATCCTTTTGCTGGTTGGGCTTATCACAAGGATTACAGGGAGTCAAAGTCTGAGTTATACATCAATCATCGTTCAATGGAGGTGATGATTGATATGTTCTTAAATGAAGTGATTGAGAGGGATGGTAACAGGTGGAATTACAGGTATGAGAAGCTGGAGGAGCTTATTGATATTCACAGTGAGTTATATGCTCATTACTTGTATGTGATTGGTTATTATATGAAGGGTTTAGCTCCTGTTGACCTGTCAATGTTGAAGAAGAGTGACTTTAGGTATATTCAGTTGAAGGGTGTGAACTGTTATGCCATTGATGGTTCAAGGGAGAAGACTGGAATGTTATTCAAAATCCGTTTGGAGGAGAATTGTTTGCTTAGCAATGTGTTGATTAAGACGATGTTGATGTTTCACCAGGGAAAGTACTTTTTGCCAACCATTGAGGGTTATGTGGGTAAGGATGTGAAGAAGAGGGTTAACAACCTGTATACGTATCATGGTGAGCACTTGGTTACTTGGTTTCAGAGGGTTAATGAGCGTATTGCTGAGATTAACGTTATGAATGACCACAAGGATGACATACCATTGATTGATTTGGACTGTAGGTATTATAGTTACAGGCATTCTTATATAATGAAGGAGTTGCAGAAGCCTCAAGTTAACTTGCTTGCTTTGGCACAGAGTGTGGGTAAGAGTTCTCACACCTTGCATCAGTACATATCGTTGTTGGGTGATGTTGATTTATTATAAACGTTAAAAGGGTTGGTGTATTTATTGCCAACCCTTTTTGATGAGAAGATATTTATCGTTTTGTTTCTGGTATATCCAGGCATCTTCGAGTCTGAGTTCTTCTCGTTTTGCCATTTCGAATGCCTGGTATAGTTCTGACCATATTCTCTTGTTTACCTTTCTTGGCCTGTGTCTTAGTTTTGCTAGGTTGAAAATCACAACGTAGTCATCGTTTAGGAAGTTGATGTAGAGTGGTATCTTATGGTCTATGATGTAGTCCAGGAGCATGTCTGCTACCTTATGGTTTTCAATGTATATGGTCTTGAATGTGTTTATTCCAATGTTCCTGGACTTTAGTTCTATGTTTACTTCTTGACCGTCCTGTGTATATCCAGAAGCATCTGTTGTATCCTTATCTGGTCTTTTCCCAAGTTCTCTTATCTTGAGGAGTCTATTGAGGTCTTGTAGTTTCTCATAGTCCTGTTGTTCTGTGTTGATTGCGTATGTCTCGTTCATGTTTTAGATTATCATTTTGTCCATTATTTTCTTATTACAGGGAGTCTATCAGTTCAGTGATGAGGTGTCGTTCCAGTGCTGCAAGTTGTGCTGATATTGTCATCCACCTGGTGTGTAGTTTTGCATTAATAATTTGTTTTAGCAGTTTCTTTCTGTCTTCCTTGCTTCTGGGGATGAATCCAACATATCCGTTCTTGAAGTCCACTTCATAGTCCTGGTTACCCACTTCCCTTACAATCTTGTTTCCTTTTCTTTTAAGTCCTTCCTTCATTATTTACCATTGGTGTGTCTCTTATGATTAGGTCATGCTTCTTGAATGGTTTCTGCAAGTGTACGTAGTAGTTTACAGCACCCTGTAGTATGCCGAACCTCTCAGCCACTGACTTTGAATCTGGGAACTCTCCTAGGAACTCTCCTGTTGAGAGTCTGTATACCCATCTTGGTGTTTTTACGCCTCCGTTGAAGTTTCCTTTCCTGGAGTAGTTTTCCACTATTTCCCTGTGAGTTAGTGGTGTGTAGCTGAAGGCTAGTTCCATTCTCTGGAGTGGCACTTTCTTCCAGCAGCAGTGGTGTACTGTTCCTTCCGCTACTCCTATTGCCTCAGCTGTTTCTCTAAGGCTGGTATAGTGTCCTATGAGCTTTCCAGTGGTAGTTGAGTATACGTAGCATTCTTTCTTGAGTGATACTGGAGGAAGGTCTCCAAGGGCTTCTATTGAGGCTTTAGCCTGGTCTACGCTTCTTTGCCACTTATCCCAACGTATTGGGTCTTTCAGTCCTTCTTCCTCAGCTATTTTCATCAATTCTTCTCTGGAGTTGATGTCTCCTCCTTCCATACCATCCAGTATGTCTTTTTCTACGAACTGGTCACCCAGCCATTTGTATTTTCTTGCCATCGTAACTTGTCTTTTACGATAAATATATTGAAAAACTGAAAAGTATCAGTTTTGGGATAAAAAGTTTTCAAAAGAGAGTCCCAGGGATTTTAAGTCTAACATCTAAACAACTATGACTGAAGAAAACAACAAAGAAAGAACCTGGGACTCCGATGTTCTATACTGCAAAGATATATATTTTTTCTGACAATTCCAAGTTTTCAACCAACTTTTTTTTCAAATAGTCGATTTTAAAAGTCGATTTTGAATTGTCTATTATTGGTCCTTTGTTTTATTTTTGGTGATGGAATAGAGAGTAGAGGTTTGGGGGATTATAGGGGGTAATAGAGTAGAGGTCCAGGAGGAGAGGAAGAGGGGGGAGTAAGGGGGAACAGGAGAGAGAGGAAGGGAAGAGGTTCTTGAACTCCAGCCAATCAAACTTGATAGAGGCTCTACAAGGCGTTAAAAAGTGTTAACCCTTATAGTTATCCACCTTTGGGTCGTTATGCGCTCAGAGGGCTTAAAAATGCCCTTCTCGTTGATGTGATGGAATTGGGCATGTTCCAGGGATGCAAATGTTAAAGTGTCAAGAAAGATTTTTTAAAAAAAGTTAATTGAAAATTTGGATTTGTCGATTTTTTTATATATCTTTGCATCGTAGAAAAATATTTGGAACATTCTGACTTCTCCCACTCCAGTCGTTAAAGAGAGTGGATTTTAGAAAGTCTAAAATCGTAAAAAAGAGATAGTTATGGAAAGAAACGAGAAAGTGTACATGGCAAATCAATTGAATTGTATGTTGCCGCCATCAGCCGTTAAGGTGATGAACTACATCTTGTCTTGGCAGAGCCAGGGTGATGTAAAGTATTATGAGAAGCAGTTTTCGGCATTATTGCATATGACGAAGGGAGAAGTTGAGGTTGCAATCCAGACGTTGATTGACAACAACCTTTTGACTGCTGAGTTGAGAGGAGACATCTGGTATTTAATTTTAAAAAAGGATGTCATCAAGAAGTACTTCGACGTTCCGATGCAGAAGGTGCATGACCATGAGGGTTTCAGACTGAGCATGAATGTCACCTGGAACAAGACAGAGAAGGAAGAGGAAGCTACGTCTGATACTGACAATATGAGTGAGCAGCAGTTGCAGGCTCTGATTATGAAGCTACAGATTCAGTTAAATGAGAAGCAGCAGGTTAACAGCTTGGTCAAGCAGATGACAGCTCCAGCTGCAAGTGTTAAAGTGGATGATTTACCATTCTGATATGAAAAAATGTTACAAGAGATATCAGTACAGGGTCAGAGGTGGAGTTGAATGGACAAACTGGTTCGAGTGGCACAGTGACTTACGAGACCCAATCCAATTGAAGGGTTACAAGGGTGACCATCTGCTAAATGAATATAGAGAGGAGTAAATACTTTCATCAAAGGCACAATCAAAAATTGTGTGAAACTTTCATTATACAATATCTTTTTTTACGACCCTTGGTGGGGTTAGAATCATCGAGGGTCGTTTTTGGTTGAGTTAATATGTTTAAATAGAGATAAATAAAGATTCGTTCATTGGATACAGTGGTATCTGAAGTTTATTTAGGTTATTATTTGTTGTTTTTTTAGTTATTATTCTTAAAACGAACCCCTAGACTGAGAAGTCCAGGGGTTTTATTTTTATATGAGTTCTGGGTTACGTCTACAGGTGTTGTATATCTGTAGATTTGGATTCGGCTTGTTCAGCTCACCCTCACAGCCACAGTTGCATCCACATGATGCATCACAACCAGCCTGGCATGGGTCAAAATATGGAAACGACTGCCAGTGATTGCATATCCATTTCTTGCAAAAATCCTTCCTCACTTCTACCTGTGCCCTCATATGCTGTTGAATATACGTCATGTCTTTCAGGTCCAATGAATCCGAGTTATCACTTTTTCCTTTTGTGATTCCTACCTCTGATATATGTGCCCACAGGAGTGGGAGACTTTCATATGCAACAGCGAAACCAAGCAGAGGGTAAATTGCTTCCACCAGGGCTGTAGAATTGGCATCTGACAGCTCGTTTTTGCTTACCTGTTCAAGTAGTTCATCGTACCAATCATCGCCCAGCAGAGGCAAAACCCATATGGTCTCAGCAAGCTTTATATAGATATGAAGCTCCTTCATGTTGTAGTTAAGAGGAATTGGTGAAAATTCCTTCAACCAGTGTTCGTTTATCAATGTATTTGTAATCATATTTTACTTCTCCTCCACCTTTTCTTCAATGTTATTGTCTGCTACATCCTCCTTGTTGACATCAGCACTATCCGTCTTCTGGGCTGTATCGTTGTCACCACCGAAATCGTTGAATACCAGTGGCTTCATCTGAACCTCAACGTCAATGCCGTTCATCTTCAGCATCTGATTGAAGCCTCTGACCACAGCCATCCTGTTGACATTACCAGTGAGCTTATTATATAGCTGATACGCTGTTTCCAATTTGTCAGCCTCTGATGCAAATCCACTGTTGCCAACGTCTGGCATTCCAACCAAACTTGCCGATGGTATCTGGTGTGATGCAAGTATCCTGGATATGGTTCTTTCGTTGGCTGAGTCATAGATATTGACGTTGGAGTTCTTTGCCTGTGAGAATGGTATGAACTCTGGCTTATTTTCCTCTACGTTACTTCTGAACGTAATCATGACTGAGTTAGCGTTCTCACTACCCTGGAACATCGATGTGACGTTCTTTATGATTCCCTGTCTTTCCTCATCAGTCTCCACATCGTTCAAGACCAGCATACCTGCTGGAACGAAGTTATTAACGGTTGTCTTGAGGTCAAAATTGACATATTCTATTTCGCTCTGGATTGACTTTATACCAGCTTGATAATGAGGCTGTGTGTAGTATGTCATGGCAGGGCTGTACTGCCTGTAGACGTAAAGATATGGCTTTCCACCTTCAATAACAGATGTATCTCTCATATCGAATGCATCAATCTGGAATGGAGGAAACTTACCTGTTGCTGACCAGTCAGAACATATCCAGTATGATGTTATCTGTCCGTCCTCATCATATTCTGACCAACGAACCTTATCCAATGGCATATGCCAAAATGAAAAAGTTTTACCATCTTTGTTCTTAATAATCTGTACTGCATAGCTTCCATAGAGCATATAATCAAGGGAAATGCACTTGATAAAGTCATCCCATGACTGTTCATAATTTGGGACAATCTGTGTTCTGTCAATCTGCATGGCATCGTAGTTAACGCCATTTCCAATGATACTTTGCACTCCGAAGTTGATGCAAGCCCTGTGTGTAGGTGACTGGTTATAAAGGTCAAGCAGCAAGAACGGATAGTTGTTGCGAAGACCCCAGTTGACCCATCCAAGGGCATTCTTTCGAGTTAAGGCGCTACCTTCAATCTCCTTCTCGAAGTTTGTGATATATACCCCATTCCTGTTCTGAGGAAGCTTTGGTTTATTCTTTGAACCTACTGGTCTACTCATATTCTATTATAGATTTATGCTTATTTATTATAGATTTAAATAAACATACCTATAATAGAATGGAAGTGGGGTGTTAACCCACCTCCTTAATCTTAATGTCCAAATCCATTGTCAGTCCAAAGTGGAGTTCCATCCCAGAACTCAAGTATGCTGCCATCAAGCTTGGCGTTGTTGTACTTGTTGATACGAGCGACTTCTTCACTTGCATACTCATTAGCCTGTAAGCTCTCTTCTGGAACTGTGTGACAGTTTGATGGGTCTTCACCAATGTATCTCTTCTTAATTCTGACTACTGTAAGAGTCTTGGGGGTTCTCTTAAGAACCTTGTAGAAACAAACGATAGTGCAATCATAACCGTCACTTGTGTACAGGATATCACCTGCTGTCCAATCTTCTACGCTCTTCACTTCAACAGGCTTGGTCTCCTCGTTGGTTTCTGACTCAATTTCTTTCTCCTCGACACAGAGTCCATAGAATATCTCAACATGGCTCATTATAACATCATCAGTAATCTCTTCACCATTTTTGCTGCTGATTCTGATGTAGAATTCTGGATTCCAATCAGAACCAATAGTGTAGAATTCAACTTCATTTCCGTTATTACTGTAGTCTCCGTTGAGGTACTTCTTAACACCAACACTGATGTCATTACCTTTCTTGCTATAGACATCCATCAACCCATTTACTGTATCAACAGTTGGCTTCACCACAATCTCGTTACTTTTCATATTTTATTTTTTTTTTTAATGTTAATACTCTAGTTCACCAAGAGCCTAGCTCCTGTTGTTCTCGTCTCCATTCCTATCTCATGATTGTTTTTTGTTGCCTGTCTGTTTTTGACCTTTGCAACGTCTGTCTTTGTAAGACACTGCAAAGATAAAGAAATTTTTTGAGATAACCAAATTCTTTAATGCTTGTTTATACATTTTAACAGACCTTTACATTTCAAGGTCTTTCAATATATAATATATTATAATAACCAGCGCATACGTACATGTGCAGGCGAATTTATAAAATGTTTGGGACATGGCCAAATCTAAAACCTTAATAACTGTTAAGTGTCATGGCGTTTGAACCACTCAACCGTTAAAGGATATTAAAAAAATGGCTAAAATTTGGTTATCTCAGATTTTTTCCATATCTTTGCATCGTAATTCAGAAACAGCTCTGAGTTACCACCTACAGTCATTTTTATATGGGAACAGACATCAGCAGGAGAATCCTGTTGTAGATAGAATATTGTATAACATATAAAAATAGTAAAGTATGAAGAAAGTAACAATTAGCCTGTTCAAGGCAGTAGTAGAAAAGATGGAGGCAAACCTCCAGAGTGAGATTACAGAGAAGATGTCAATCAGAGACACCAACTCAGAGGGTTTCGGATATCTGGTAGACGGTATCAAGCATGTACATGCACTCCTTGATGAAATGGAGAGCTGGGATGCAAATGAGCAGGGAGTTCCAGAGACGGTCTATGACCTAGGTTATACCAACGTCAAGTGGGTCGCTGAGGAGCTGTTCGGAGAGACCAAGGGAAGAGTCGAAGATGGACTGACCTTCCTCACCGAAATAGCAGAAGGTGACAAGGAGCTTGCACAAGAGCTTGCAGATGATATGCTGGCAGGCTTCTAATTTGAGGATAAAGTAGTTTTTAAAATTTTATATTAAACATTAATTTTCTATGGTTCGGTCTGTGAAGATAGAGCCATTTTCAACATATTGTACTTTACGCATATTTATTAAATTTTAATTTTGCTCCCTGCTTGACAGTGGTCGAGAGTGTGGTTGAGCATCTATTTGAAATTAAAATCTATGGCTATGGTTCGGGAGAATAGTGGTCATAAAATAAGCCCAGGAGACGTTTAAATCTCTTGGGCTTTATTGTTATCCACTTGAGGGTAATTAATGCCTCACAGGGCTTCTATTGGCACTGATTCGGCTTGATATTGTCTGTATTCCTGTCTTACCTGTTCCTCTGGATATCCGTATTCAACACACATGCCATAAGCTCTGTTTGTATCAGACAGTCTCTTATTCATCTTCTGTCGTTTCTGAACGAAGTAATCCTCACTGAGACCCTTATTGACATGGAAGGCTACAACCTTGCTTGCCTTATATAGATTCATATATGGCTGTGGATTGGATATATGGTTTCCAACTGACCAGTTCATGGTGTCAACCTTGTTTGGGTCAATAACCATGAACTTGCCCAAATGACCATATCCAGGCTGATGATTGATGTATTGTTTATAACCTCGTTTCACCAATTGGTGTAAATACATGCCTGGAGTATAAACAGGGTTTTCAGTTCCGCAGAATGCATACCAGTCTGTTGCCATAACGTTATAGCCGTTGGTCTTCATAACCTCAAGTTCAGAAGCCAGGTCTCCCCATAGAATCTCATCGAAGTCTGATACACATACAAAGTCAGCCCTTCCTCTTGATTCCATCCAGCAGGAGTTCTTAATCTGTGCCTGTATGACATCATTCTGACCGTCTGACTGGAATTGTCTGATGGTTATCCAGGGGATGTGTTCAAGAAGTTGAACGCTGTTGTCTGTGGAATAATTGTCATACACATAAACATGGAGGTCAATACCTCCGTCTCTCAGCTTCTGCCAATAGTCAACGACATAAGGGATTATGTCCGCTTCGTTGTACATCAAGGTGTACCAGTCTAATTTATAAATGCTCATTTGTCTTGTCTTTCTATAAACATATTAAACTGGGTCACCTGCAACAATTGTCAATGTACCACTTTCATCGAAGTAGAATGCATCACCTACGATGTCGTATACGCCAGGTTTGTTATCAGAGTCTCTTACTGCTGGTATATAGTCATTCAAGACAGTACCGTTTACGTCCTCAATCTTGAACTCATATATCTTACCTACAGCACAATACGTATCATTCTTATTGTACAGACAGAATATTCCAAACCTGTTGGAGTTGGTATATGACCTAGTTGATTGATAGTCAACTGTCTGTGTAGTTCCAGCTTGAACATCAGTAATCTTGAAATTGTCTTTCGACATTACAAGTTCAACCTTAGTACCTACAGCACCAGATGCAGACTGGCGTCCATCTCTACCAAAGTACTTTGGTGATACCTTCTGTGTTCCCCATCCATTATCAAGTTTCTGGTAGCATACAGCGTCGTTACCAAACAGCCATGAGTAATATGACACTGAATATGCATCAGAAGGTAGCTCATAAACAAGTGTGTATGTGTTTCCACTGGTGTTGTCACCCTGTACATTGAACCTTGTGGTACTCTGTGTGTTAGATATTCTGTTTGTACTTTGTATATATTCAACCTCAGTATATCCTGCTGGTAGTCTTGATGGGTTATAAACCCATTCACCGTTCTGATATACATACTTGTCAGTTCCAACATATGCTATCATACCTTCCCAAGGATATCCATAAGCCTCCAAGTCAGCTACACTAGCAAACTCCCTGTTGTTTGGATATAAGGTGAATATTATAGTCCTTGAAGCTTGACCTGCTGTGTACGTCTGTTTTCCAGATGTGTAGAACATATTACTAGTCTGTTCCACAGTGTAACTATAGGTATATGGTACATCATATGAAGTTCCTGCTGTTGTGACTTTAGAACCACCACTGTAAGGCCAAGTTATTTCAGTGCTGAATGTAGGAGTTTCACTGTCATTTGGGTCATATGTTGTATATGTTACAGAAACAGCCTCCCTAGTCAAAGCTGTGTATACAATGTCAAATGTTGTGCTGTAGTTGTCAACATAGTATGTTGTTCCCATTGCAGGAGATGCATAACCATAAACACATTCTTTTTGTTCTGTAGTATTTAGTGTAAAATGACCTCCTTCTTTAAGTGGAACATTAAATCTTGGGCTTGTGGTTGATATACTTGTACTTGACATAATGTTGCAAGAATTATATCTATTGATGATATACACTACAGTATTACTAAATGACAACGTATTTCCACTTGAATCAACCAATCTGAACTGTAATGTCTTATTGGTTGTATTATCCCAAGTGAAGTTAACTTGACGTTGTTCACCAGTTACAGATGTAAACGTTGAACTTGTCACATTTTGGCAATAGTCGTAGTTGCTGTAGTTTGAATATGAAGTATGACTACCACTTGGTAAACCTATCATCCATCTGTAATACCAATACTGTGTTCCACCACTTGTGTTGTAATTACCATCAATGTATAAGGCCTTCTGTATACTTGCAACATTTGATGATGCTGAGAATGTAACTTGTTCCCAATTCTCGTTTGTTTGTTCCTTTGGAATCAATATGGTTGCATTTCCAACATAACTGCTGTATGTCCTACCATAGAAGTAAACATAGAATGTGTGCTCAACAGTTTTGTCTAGGTTGTTATATGTTACCCTTCTGTAGTTGCTGAGATTAACATCAGAACCAGCAGTTTTATTGAAATTATATGTGTTGGTTATTGCTGATGATGAATTATACGACATTGTTGATGGAGGTGTAGATACTTCATCAACGTTTGTTGCCACAACATAGTTATAGCTTGAATAACCACTTGTTCTCAAATAATAAGTGAAGTGGTCATAACCATATATTGTAACCTTTGCAATCTTTGTTACATTGCTTGTTGAAGTTGTCTCAAGGTCAAAGTCATCATAGTATGACGAATCTGGGTTATATGTCGAGCTTCCACTGATTGTCCAACCACTTGCACCACCAGGTGTAACATCTTCAACCTTATAGTACTCAAGAATCTTAACCCAACCATTCTCATCCTCTGAATCGAAATAATATCTATCTGTGCCAATGGTTGCTTTCATACCATCATATACACAGTTATTTTGAGCATAGCTTACAGCATCTTCCATTGTGTTGAATGTAAGGTCATTCAATGGGTCTGCTTTTTCATCATAATAGACAGGATATATTGGTTGACTAGAACCTTCATTATAATCAATTACTTGCTGTACTTGTTCATCAGTCAAAGTGTTTTGAGACATATAAACCCAATAGAAATCTCCAACGAAATTTTCTCCAGTAGAAGTTGCGTAACCTTGGAATAAAGCAAATTTACCACTATTTGTGCCGCCATAATTAAAACTACTACCTGAAGATGTTGTATTATCAGTGTAGTTATTATATTGATATTGTCGGTTGCTGTTAATTCTAACTGATTCAATAACAGGTTGTGTTGTAACTGCTAATTGTCCAGT
>JAEIGA010017777.1_pt1 | contig 10830 bp, 11 predicted proteins | sample 9270691 | NCBI WGS metagenome assembly JAEIGA01 (sample SAMN17057246, study PRJNA624740) | gut metagenome | biome: biome; isolation source: fecal sample | host: Bos grunniens | place: China: Xizang | collected 2019 | reverse complement strand
TATGACGGCATTGCTCAAGTCGTTGCTGTAGAGGACTACAACATGAGCAATGGTGCCGCCTTCATACTCGAAGTAGCTTTGGCCGAGGGTAGCGACTCCATCACTGGCACATATAGCGTAGCCGATGGCACACTGAGCGCAGGCAAAATCGGAGAGGACTCAATGGGTTCATGGTACTTCAATTTGGTTGACGGAGACCTAGGCGATGAGTATGCAGCCATTCATGGTGGCTCAGTGACATTTGTTCACGAGGGCCTTAGCTGCCAGATGAGACTCAACGGCAACGATGCTGAGGGCAACGCCATTAACGCGACACTAAGCGGCGTAATCATGACGGAGGAGTTTGCACCCGAGGCTTTACTTAAGAGATTAAATAGATAGAAAAAACGGTAACACACTCAGAAACAGCAAAACACTATGAAAGCGATTAAGTATTTTTTGATGATTGCAATGGCGAGCGTAGCGCTTGTATCTTGTGAGCGCGTAATCCCAGGCGTGATTTGGGACAAACCAGAGATTAACTTCGACCAGGAGCAAATGAGCGTGGCAGTCGAGGGTGGCGACTATATTATTAAGGTGGTCTCTACGGGCGTTGATAATGTCTATTTCGACTACGACAACCTCGAGTACAACGAGGATGGCAACCTCACCCCTGGCGAGCAGTGGATTACTCTAAACGAGGTGATCTATCACTATGACGAGAACGCTACACGCGATCTTCCCTCGTACATCTCAGGCATCGACATCACCGTAGCTCCCAACACAACGGGCAAGAGCCGCAAGGCACGCATCTTTGCCAACAGCTTCACCAAGACCGACTACATCGACATCGTTCAGGCAGCTGAGTAGGGTAGGCAAACATTATAGTAGTAAAGGGTTATCCAAACGGATAGCCCTTTTAGTTTACATATATTATATATAAGTGTCTCTTTTGCTTGTTAGTCGCCCCAGGGGATGACAATCTCGCCCTCGAAACCTGGGTCGATGCCCACGCTGCCCGAGCCAAACGATGTGGTAAGAAGGCGACCCTCGATTATAGTCTCCATATTGCGCTTAAGGGGTGCAATAACGCCATACCACTCGCTGATTTTATCACCCGTGACATCGCCGCTATCATCCATCGTCACCTCGCCACGGTAGAAGGTCATGTTGAGCTTTACGTTAGACTGCTTGCCGTTGACAAGCACATAGTCGTAGCCGAGCACCATGTCGCCGCTATCATCAATTTCGGCCTTGGCAACGTAGGTGCGTGTAGGCTCGAAGTAGTTGGGCTTCTGCTCCTCGACATTATATCCCGCCGAGACATACTCAACGTATGTTATCACCGCTGTGATATCCTCCACCATGCCGCCGTTGCTTGCGATAAACTCGTCGGCATCTGTTGCTATGCACTTATATCTGCCGTTAGGGCGCTCGAGGGTCATGTCGAGCACGATATTCCTGTCGTGGCACGCATGGCTGTATTTCGCAAGATCGACGCTTGTCACGCCGCTGAAGGCATCCTTGAGGTTGTTGTCGAGTATAGGCACATCGGCGTATCGCACATTCAGCAGATCATCCGTCACGTAGCACCACGACTCCTCGGCATCGTCCAGCACATAGTCGCACCACACAAGCACCTTGTATCTCTCTGCCGCGACATCAAACGTTGCGATTGCCTGAGGTGCGGGGGTGTCGATGTCGGCAAATAGAACCTTACGCTCCATGAAGGTTGAGTGTGACTGTCGCTCGCGATAGAGGTCAACGATGTAGCGCAGGCGTGTGGGTGCAGAGGGTTTAGAATCCTTGCGTTCGAGGTTCTGAGCGCGCACAACGTATGACACGCCCTCCTCGCAGTCGCACTCAACAGTGACATAGTGAGCAGGATGATCGAGGTTTGCCGTGCAGCGTACCGTGAGCGTGAGGCTTGCATCGTATGGATATTCGTGGATGGTCTTGTCGCAACTCGCCGTGGCAAGCACCGTTAGCAGTGCCGTTATGACATATATTATATGCTTCATCATCTCTCACCTATGGTTTTATTGTTCCTGCTCCTCTTTGCTCTATCTATGCGGTACGAGAAGTCGATGCCCAGTCGTGTAGGGCCAAAGTAGTTCTCTCGCCTGGTGCTCAAGTACTCGCCATTACACACACCTTCGTAAGTATTGTACTTGATGTTGAGGTATCCCACGCCTATGGTGAACTCCACGCCCCACTGTCCGCGCTTACCCAGGGGCATAGCGTAGCCATAGCCTATGCCCACGCCCCAGAGTGCGTGGTTGGGGTCCTGATAGCGGTAGTGGTCGTTGAGTTGTATGTTGAAGCCCGCAACGGGGATGTGAAGGCCGATGAAGTGTCCTCGAACAAGTGGCTCGCCCCACCAGTAGCGCACCTCGGGCTCGATGGCGAGGATGCGTATCTTGCGCTGGCAATCGAAGTAGTCGTAGGGCGAGTAGTGGCCGATGACGTCAAGAGATATGTGCTCCGAGAGGCGGAACTCCACGCCGAGGTTGGCAATAAGCGCAGCCGCCTCAAGGGCATTTGTTTTGATGTTCATAAGTGGCACACGTTCGCTGTCGGCGATAGTCTCGCAGAGGTTTTCGTGGCCTTGTGCCGAGGCTTCGTGGGGGTGCATAGTGGCTACGAGGAGCGTCGCCACAAGCAGCAGGGTATATCCTATCTCTCTTAAAACCATTTGCAGTGCTCTCTAAAAGTTGATGTTTCAACCTCAGAGACATACAAAAAGAGTGCCCAACTACTGCTGAGCACTCCTTCAATCTATATTCTGCTATTTGTTATAGCGTAGATTTTGACTCTACGGCAACCTCGCGGCTAACCTTCGACACGAGACCCTGAAGTACGTTGCCAGGACCTACCTCTGTGAACTCTGTAACGCCATCAGCAATCATATTCTCGGCAATCTGAGTCCAGCGCACGGGGGCTGTGAGCTGTGCGATAAGGTTTTTCTTAATCTGCTCTGCATCGGTGTAGGGCTGAGCATCTACGTTCTGATATACGGGGCATGATGGAGTCATGAACTCCGCCTCGGCGATAGCTGCCTCGAGCTCCTGACGTGCGGGCTCCATGAGTGGAGAGTGGAAAGCACCACCCACAGGCAGACGCAACGCACGGCGTGCACCAGCCTCCTTGAGCTTCACGCAAGCCTCATCAACAGCAGCATCAGCACCCGAGATTACGAGCTGACCAGGGCAGTTGTAGTTTGCAGCAACGACAACACCCTCAACGCTTGCGCACACATCCTCGATGGTCTTGTCGTCCAAGCCGAGCACCGCTGCCATGCCACCAGGCTGCTGCTCGCAGCACTTCTGCATAGCCATAGCACGCTTCGACACGAGCTTCAAGCCATCCTCGAACGAGAGTGCACCTGCAACAACCAATGCTGAGAACTCACCCAAAGAGTGACCTGCTACTGCATCGGGCTTAACGTCGAGAGCCTTTGCGAGAATAACTGAGTGGAGGAATACTGCGGGCTGAGTAACCTTTGTCTGCTTCAACTCCTCGGGAGTGCCTGCGAACATGATGTCTGTGATGCGGAAACCGAGAATCTCGTTTGCCTTCTCAAAGAGCTCCTTTGCTACGGGAACATTGTCGTAAATGTCCTTACCCATACCTACGGCCTGTGAACCCTGGCCAGGAAATACATAAGCGTGCTTCATATCTTTTTGTATAGTGTTAATTCAGTTTTCGGTGCAAAGGTAGAAAAAAAATAGAAATGTGCGACACCACTCGCATAAAATGGTGTCGCACAGTGTGTAAATATGTATTAATACGCATGTTTTTAATCAGAGTAGCAGCTGGTATTCGTGCTGGTCGATGTAGCCATCGGCTCTGCGTAGCCACGATGTGCGTGTGCCGCAGCGCCTGAAGCCACAACCCTCGAAAAGTGCTATGCTCGCGGCGTTGTCGGCAGCCACCGATGCCCATACCTGTTTTAGTGCCAGCGTGTTTCGCGCGTAGTCGGCTATGGCGTCTATTGCCGCATGAGCATAACCCCTGCGTCGTGCCTCGGGTGCGTAGATGAGGATGCCGATGCCAAAGCGTAGATGCTGAGGGTCGAACTCAACGATGTCGAGAGTGCCCACGGCAACGCCCTCGCACTCGATGACGAGGCGCATCTGGCGTGTGGCGTAGAGGTCGTAGCTCTGCTCCTCAACGAACTGCGCTATGCGCTGGTAGGAGAGTGGCGCAGTCGTACCACTGACACGCCATACCTCGGGGTCGTTCTCCCAGAGATACAACATATCGACATCCGCAGGCTCGAGGGCGCGCAGATGGCATGTGGGGAGTGCTGTGGCGAGTCTCATCATTACAGGCCGATAACCTTGTTGCGGATAAGCATTGCCACGCCCCAGGCGTTTGCTCCGTCGGTCATCTTCGATACGCGGAACTTGGTATCCTTATAGACGAGGTTGAGCGAATATTTGTTTGTCGCCGACTTAAGCGGTAGCATCAGATACTCACCTGCCAATGCCAGGTTGCCACCCACGATAACTGTCTCGGGGTTGAAGGTGTTGATGAGGAATGCCACGGCCTTGCCTACCTTCTCGCCCGCCTCCTCGATAAGCTCGATGGCGAGGTTGTCGTCGTTGCGTGCCGCAGCTATGATGTCGTTGATGTGGATGCTCTCACCGCGGTCATACATCTCGCGAAGATGGGTGTTCACGCCGCGCTCGATGAGGTCAACAATCTTATTCTCGATGGCGATGCCCGATACCTCGGTCTCCAGACAGCCCTTCTTGCCACATGCGCAGATAATCTCGTTGTCGAAGAACGGAATGTGTCCGAACTCTCCCGCAAAGCCATTCTTGCCGTAGTAGAGCTTGCCCTCGATAACGATGCCGATGGCCACGCCGCGACCCATGTGCAGGTAGAGGACGTTGCTCTCGTTCTTGGACTTGCCCGTTGTGTACTCAGCATAGCAGCGTGCGCGCGTGTCGTTCTCAAGCATCACACGTATGCCTATGCGCGAAGATATGATGTCGCAAAGTGACTCCTCGCACGAGGTGAAGTATTTGTACGAGCGTCCCGTCTCGGGGTTTACGCGGCCGACGATGGATACGCCAACGCCCAAAATCTTCTCGCGGTCCACGCCACACTCGGCAATAAACCTCTCGATGTTCTGGCAGATGCGCTCGAGGCACTGTGGGCGGTCAACAAGCTCGAAGCTGTTGTCGGTGTGCTCCTTGATGATGTTGTTCTGCAGGTCGGTGACTACGTATGCCATGTGGTCGCGTGCCACGTTGATGCCCGCAAAGTAGATAGCGGAGTTTGCCAGGCCAAAGACGTTGGGACGGCGGCCACCAGGAGTCTCCACCTTGCCGAGGTCGATAACGATGTTGTCATCGGCGAGCTCCTGAACGAGCTTTGTCATCGTTGGGACGCTGATGTGCAACTCGCGCGTAAGCTCCGAGAGCGTCGATTCGCCATTGATGGCCATGTAGGCGATGATGTTTCGCTTGATGATGTTATTCTTGTGGGTGATGCCCTTAAGATTAGCATCGGCGTCTATGTTGAAATACTTCGCTAATGATGTCATATCTGCTTGCGATTATTTATGTTTCGTAACACAAAGATAATAAAATTTTTTCTAAATTATCTGTAAAAAATTAAATATTTCTATGCTGTATTGAAATTTTTTTTGTATCTGTGGGGGAGAGGGGAGGTGTTGCAGGGGGAGGTTTAGGGAGGTTAGGGAGCCTGAGGCTCTACCTCGCTAAATTCCTTAAATTCCTTAAATTCCCTAAACTCCTTAATCTTTCTTATATCATGTGCTGCTATTCTTCACTTCGTTCAGAATGATATTGGGTACGTTTGTTTGGCTGTGTCTGTCGCGCTAAATGGTTGACAATCAGCGCTAAATTAAATTATATTTTTATACGGCTGTAACGCGCTGAAAATCAACGAGATGAAAAACTCGTAATTTTGCCGTTTGTAAGCCATTGAAAATCAATCGTGTAAGAGTGGTGCATAGGAAAAACTTTCGCGTAGAAAATTTGGTGTTTCGTGTGGTGAGGTGTAATTTTGCAGTAGCAATGTGGCGGTCAATAGGCTGCACATGACTTGCAGAATCATCTAATATGTGTTATATTTGTACGTTGATATTATGAAGTGTAGAAAGGGTAATATTTTTAGGGTGGCGCGACTGGTTGTCGTGGCTCTCTGTGTGGCTCTCGTTGCGGGGTGCTCGGATGGTGGTGAGCTGCGAAGACTCGACGAGGCCGAGGAGATAATGGCAGCAGAGCCAGAGCGTGCGCTGGAGATTGTCGGGGGTGTTGACCCCGCGAAGATGCGTACCGAGGAGGGTCGTGCGCGCTATGCGCTTATATATAGTGAGGCGTGCTACTACAACTATGCGGACATCGATTCGGACTCGCTTACGCGACCCATGATGCGTTACTATCTCGAGAGCGAGGAGCATGGTGAGCGTGCGCGTGCCATGTATCAGCATGCTGTGGTTGCGCAGCGTTGTGGCGAGCTTGCCGAGGCGATGGTGGCACTCATGGAGGCGGAGGAGTCGCTCGAGCGAGTGTCCAATGTTAAGCTCATGGGCTTGGTGCAGCGCCTCAAGGGCGACATATATACCGATGGCTGTCTCTATGCCAATGCTTATGATGCCTACACCCTTGCGCGCGACTACTTCGCACAGCAGGAGCTAAGGGAGCATGTCGTATTTATGGACTACGACCTCGGTGGCACGCTTATACAGCTGCGCAGGTTCGAGGAGGCTAAGGAGAGGCTCGACGTGGTGCTTGACTATGCCCGCGAGGTGGGCAATGCCGAGCTGGCGTGTGGCGTGCTGCACGAACTGCTTGACCTATCTATATATATGGATGACTACGCCATGTGCCGCCACTACATCGAGATGCTTGAGGCGGAGTATCTGCTCTATGGCATGTCGCACTATATGTGTGCCAAGGCGATGCTGTTGTCGCGCGAGGGAGCGCTCGACGAGGCGCTGGCGATGATTGATAGGGCAGAGGGTGAGGGTGACCTCGACTGGGCAGATGTGGAGTATGCACGCTACATCGTCTATCGCAATAGTGGCAACGACGACCAGGCACTATACTGGCAGGAGCAGAGCAAGAATGCGCAAGATGCGCTACTTTTGGAGGTGCTGGAGCAGCCCGTGCTTAACGTGCAGGTCGAGATGCTGCGCACGAGTCTTGCGGCAGAGATGCGCGAGAGAGAGCTTATGCGTCAGCGCAATGCTACGATATACGTCACTGCGAGCATCGGCGTGGTGGTGCTTGTTGTGGTGCTTGTGATGTATGCGCGCTACCGTATTCGTCGCAAGGATAACGAGATAGCAAACTACATCGAGACCATCGAGAGTCTGCGTGTCGATATAGAGCGCATACCACGCGATATGGCGGCGTCAATCTCGGCACTCTATCGTGATCGTTTCAGCGAGCTGAACGAGTTGTGCGACATCTATTACGACCATAGCGGCTCGTCGCGTCACAAGAGCATGGTGTTCAACAAGGTGTCGGAGACCATCGAGGCTATGAAGGGTGATAACTCGCGCCTTGATGAGCTGGAGGCGGCTGTGGACAACTATCGCGATAACGCCATGCAGCGCCTTAAGACGTTGATGCCGCGCATGAGCGAGCGTAACTACCGCGTGGCGTTGTACTCGTTTGCGGGCTTCTCAAACCGTGCCATCGCGCTGTTCATCGATAGCGACCCAGTGTCGGTGTCGAAGATAAAGTATAACATTAAGAGTAAACTTAAGAATGTGGAGACGGCTGATTGTGAGCAGCTTATAGCAATGCTCTCGGATAAATAGTGAGTGACGTATGAAAGTATTCAGATATGTAGTGTGTGGTGTCGTGGCGGCGTTGTCGGTGGGATGTGCTTCCGATATGGATATTGTGAATGGAGACATGAAGCCTCCTGTTCAGGGCAAACCTACTGTGCCGTTGAAGAAGCGACCCATTGTGCCCACGTCGAAGTTGCCACGTCCGCGTGTTGCAAGTGTCGCCATAAATGCCGAGGGCGGACTGGTAGTCTCGGTGGCGGAGGGTGTCGATATGGCTGTGGTGACCATAACGGAGCATGATACAGGCATGGTGACAACCTATGTGGTTGATAGCGAGGGGTTTGAGTTGAACGACATCTCGGAGTCAGCATTCGACGTGGCGGTTGAGGCCGATGGCGAGGTCGATGTATATACTGTAATGGAGTAAGTGGTTATGATTAAGATATTTAAGTTTGCGATATTCGTTGTGGTTATCCTCGTGGCTGTGGGCTGTGAGGTGGGGGAAATTATGGTACCTCTTGACCCCTCAGGTCCCGGCAGACCTACGGTGCCGTTGAAGCGTCGTCCCATCGTGCCCTCGACGAAGTTGCCCCGTCCGCGTGTTGCGGAGGATGCGTTCGCGGCTATCGATGCTGAGGCATACGAGGCTGAGGAGTGGGACTACTACGAGGAGTGGTAGTGAAATTAGGAGGACTAAGGAACTTAGGGAGTTTAAGGAGTTTAGGGAGTTTAAGGAATTCTCTAATTTCCCTAAGCTCCCTAATCTCTTTATCAAAATAGAAATGGTAGTAGGCAACTTCTACAACCATTTCTTGAACTTGAAGTACCAGAATGTGAGGCCCGAAACTAAGAGCATCAGCGCGATTGCCCACAAGTAGCCATACTCCCAGCTCAACTCGGGCATAAACTTGAAGTTCATACCGTACATGCTAGCAACAAGCGTCGCAGGCATGAAGACAACGGCCGCCACGGAGAAAATCTTGACTATCTCGTTCTGCTCGATGTTGATGAGACCAAGCGACGCATCCTGAATATAGTCCAGACGCTGGAAGCTGAAGTCGGCATGGCTGATAAGCGAGTTGACGTCCTTGATCATCAGCTGCAAGCGTGGGTAGATATCGTTGGGGAAACGCTCCGAACGTAGAATAGAGGAGATAACACGCTGGCGGTCAAAGATATTCTCGCGCAACAACATGGTGTTCTCCTGCAACTCGTTGATGCGATAGAGTACCTCCTTGTCGATCTTCGAACCACTGCTGATGTACTTGCTTATCTTGGCAACCTGCTTGCCCACCATCTCCACAAGGTCGGCATCGTAGTCGATGCGCACCTCGAGCAACGAGATGAGGATGTGGTAGCCCGTAGAGTAGCTTCGGTAGTTCATTTGAAGGCGCTTCTCCGCCTCGCGGAAGGTGCGGAACTCGGCCTGACGCATAGAAACAAGCACACCCTCGTTGGAGATGATGAACGACACGGGCTCAACCGTGAAGCTCTCGCCCTGAGGCACAAAGAAGTTGGAGTTCGAGATAATGGCGTTCTCGGTCTCCGAATATTTTGATGTTGACTCAATCTCCTCGACCTGCTGGCGCGTCTGGAGGCTCAGCTCCATGAAGTTTTCGACTGCCTTCTGCTCCTTGATTGAGGGGTCCAAGAGGTCGATCCAGAGAATATCGTCGAAGCCGAGCTCGTCGAAGAGGTCGGTGTCTGCGTTGCGGATAATCTTGTTGTATTGCTTAAGATAGATGGTGATCATATCTCCTCCAAAAGTTTTATTCTTTTCTATTCAACTTTGTCCCCTCTCGCGGGGAGTTCTCTTGGGACTCAATACATAAACGTCCCACAGGTCGGAGGTAAGAAGTCGTGTGATAGATGTGCGCCACGGGGCGCGTCACCCGACCTCTTTAATAGGATCGCGGCTCTATGCGGATGCCCGAGTCCCAGAACTTCTTCAACGCTCGGTGCTTCTCTTCGTCAAGGATGAAGTCGATGTTGCGCGTGAGGTACTCATACGCCGTGATGCCATTGTCGGCACCCATATACTGCGACTCGGCAACAGCCTCCCACGTGTGCTCGATGCCGTAGGTAAGTGCGCGCTGCAACTCGTCGGTAACCTCAAAGGGTACACCCTTGCGTGCCACCCACACGGCAAAGGCGAAGGGCAGCTTCGTAGCCTCGCGCCACTCGATGGCGAGGTCATAGACATAGGCAAAGCGTCCCTCGTAGCCGAAGACCTTGTCGCCGATAAGCAGGAAGGCATCGCCCTCCTCGGGGTTATCCACGCGGGCGTAGTCGCTCATGTGTAACCACTCGGGCTGGATGCGCCACTTGTTCTTCGCAAGGTAGCCACACAACTGCACCGACGTGCGCGAGTGAGCATCGAGCCATATGCGCTTTACGGCGCTGATAGGGTGGTTCGACATCACGGTCACGGTGCGCACAGCATCAACAGCGCCAATGCAGTAGTCGGTGATGATTGTAGCATCCTTGAGCTGGGGAACGACGGCAGCAGGGAGCAAAGCGATGTCGGCCTTGCCCTCGATGAAGTTGCGTGCACAGTCGGCTGGTGGTACTAATGTGAGCTCGGCGCGCAGGTTATCTGCGTGCTTGAGTCCATAGACGAATGGAATCGTATTGAGATACGACACTGCGGTTATTTTTGGAATGAAATCCATCGTCCATAGCTACTTTCCCTTTGTTAGACATGATGTGGTCAGTGGTGCGACCACAATATCAGTGCAAAGATAGCAAAAAAAAGTAAAACACGAAGAGAATAGTACGTTTTTTTTTTGAGGCACTGGGGGTACTGTGATAGGGAGATTAATGAGTTTAAGGAGTTTAGTCTTTTCCCTAATTTCTCTAAATTCCCTAATTTCCTTAATTATATAATAAGGTACGCTTGCGAAAAAAGTTGTCACTATGCTTGCAGATATAAAAAAAAGTGTTACCTTTGCCGCCGAATTAATTATTGCAATATTAATTATAACAAAAAGACGAAAATGAAAAAGGGTATTCATCCAGAGAATTATCGTTTAGTGGCATTCAAGGATATGTCGAATGACCACGTGTTTTTG
>JAEIGA010017776.1_pt1 | contig 10831 bp, 9 predicted proteins | sample 9270691 | NCBI WGS metagenome assembly JAEIGA01 (sample SAMN17057246, study PRJNA624740) | gut metagenome | biome: biome; isolation source: fecal sample | host: Bos grunniens | place: China: Xizang | collected 2019 | reverse complement strand
TGTTGTCGCAGAAAAGGAAAACTTGCAAGAACAGGCAAAAGCTGAAATCGCAAACATGGAAAGCATCTTCAAGCGCTATGAAGAGCAACGTAAAGATTTCCTTAGCCGTGCAGAAACTCAATTTACTGCATATCAGTTGAATGGTAAGAACGGTTCGAATGACCTTAAAAACTATTTCAATGATCGTGTTGGCAATAACATCAGAACCTGGATGGAAGACATTGCTATCCCTGCAACAAACATCAGTAGCTTGAAGAAAGCTGAAGAATGGAGCATGATTAAAAAAGAAGTCAACGGATGGAACTATTTAAATTTGCCTCAGTTGGCACTCCGCATTAAGGAACTTCAAGAAAATACATGGTTAGAACTCAACCATCGTATCGAGCGTTTTGGCAGCGAACAAGCGCTGATTCCTGTCATCAAGGGAGGCCAGGGCACACCTTATTACCTTGACGGTTGCGCACAGTTCGACCTTGGCGAAGCACCAGTTTCAACCTTCTCCAGCAAGCTGACACAGGCTGATAATGTGGTTACAACCTTAGGGTTCATCGTTTACATTTTACTCAATATTCTCGTACTCTTCAACATTCTTGTAGCTCCTACATCTAAATTAGTAGGTCCTGAATATCGCGGAAAAGAGACAGAAGGTACAACACTCTAATAATTACCATACTTAATAAAATAAAAGCTATGCCTATAATTGGAAGTAACAAACCCATACTTTTGCGTCAAATCGAAACAAGCAATGTTGATATAAACAAGCTTGAAGAAATTTTTAAAATGTACGAAGATTTGACCCTAAACGACCTCAGAAGTGTTATTTCAGACGAAATGTACACACTGTTGCTGGACAAGACACGCGACCCACAAGAAAAAGCACTATGGACAGAATGCTGCGAAAAGCCTTGGGAAAATTTACCACTCAGTAACTCTATTGAGATTGATAATGCAATCGCAGCCATCAACATCGTGATTCAAAAGGTCACAAGATACATAGAGCGCTATCCCAATGGTCCCAAATACAACGAAGCCAACATTCTGTATTCTGATTTATTAAATAAGAAAAATGAATTTGAGAATCAAAAAGCGTTTATAATTGGTGGTGAAAGAGAAAAATTAGATTGGGAAGCTTTAGACAAGGGCAACTACACCGCATTACGCAACTACCTACGCAAATATCCGAATTCTATTCATAAGAATGAGATCGACGATTTGATGTGGACAAATACGATTAATGCGCCACGTTTGCAGAATTTCGAACGTTATCTTCAGGACTTACCAAATGGTCTCCATGCCGAGGAAGCCCAAAATGCAATAAAAGAATTTTCGGATTGGGAAGAAGTAAAGCGTTCGGGCGACATCTTCTTAGTTGACGACTATCGCGACAATCATCCTAACAGCCCTTTCAAAGGCGACATTGACAGAGTCTATTACGACCTTAGCGACAAAGTCATGGAGGATATGCAGAATAATCCTGCTGATTTCAAGTACAACGACGTCCTTCGTCTCATTCAAGCCGACATTTTCAAGGATTGGGAACTTATTGACAAAGGCCTCATGACCGAAGCTTCCTGGGATACACTCGTAGAGCTTGAAACTGTTAAGGAAGAACTGCCTGACCTTAAGAATTTCGTAATGAACAGTGTTGAAGGCACAGCGCCCGGTGCCACAGACGTTTTCCTTTTCGGTACTCCCGGTACGGGTAAGACGTGTATGCTCATGGGATTAGTTGGAGCAAATGGTAGCCAATTCCAGAAGGGCGAGGACCAACTCAATTATTCGCTCAACCTCCAGCAATATGGTGGTAACTATGCTGCAGCTCTCCAGTCCTACATCTATGCCGGCATCACGCCCGGTTCTACACACGGCTCGTTCGTAACAACCTTCCACGGCAACATTCAGGAAAAGCCACGCAAAGGCAACGTCATCGACCACCGCATCAACCTCGTAGAAATGTCGGGTGAAGAATTTGCACGCCGCATTGCTGACAACGAAAAAGCTACTGTTTCGTTTGAAGACATGGGTACCGGAGCAACACGCGTGATGAGCAACACGAATCGCAAAATATTCTTCATCATCGTTGACCCAACAGTTGAGAAAGTAAAGATTTCGTTCCTCGAAGATGTCAGAGACGAAGAAGGCAACGTCATTGACCAGCGCATACGCAAAAAGTACATTGACCAGCGCATCATCCTTTCAAAGTTCGTCTCGCTTTTCGAACTTCCGGAAAATCAGGAAATCATGAAGCGCGTAGATGCCATCCACTTCATCGTAACGAAGTCCGACTTCCTCGACAAAGAAGGCGAACGCGGTACTGTAGCAGCCGAATTGCTGCGTAACAAGTATCAGGCAACAGTCACGTCGCTCAAAAATTATTGCGAAAACTCCAAGCGCATCAACCGCTCGACAAAGTATTCTCCACAGGTGTTCACCTTCTCGCTCGGTAAGTTCTACTTAGGCGACATCTTTGAGTTCGACGCCACTGAAACGCACAAAATCATCAACGCCATTCGCATCATTTCGGGCGGAGAAAAGAGCGACTCTTGGTTAGACAGACTCAAACGTACATTTGGTTAAACCTTTTTAAAGAAACTTCAATATGGCAAGCATTGTTAAACTTATAGCGTTAGTTGCTTTCATGAATCTTGCGGGTTTCCTGTTCTACGATGGATATTTCGAATCGACAGAACTCCTCATTATCTTCAATGTAATAGCTGTAGGGACATGGATATACACTATTATTAAAGGAAAAGACTAATAAAATACCTGCATTTTGAAACACAAACACAAATAATCGAACTAAAATGCAAAACATCATAAAACTCCGAATCAGCGGTAATCCCAATAGTCAAGGTGGATTCAACGCACTCATCAATAAAGGGGTCATTCCTCAGGGCATCATTGAGGAAGACCGCCCCTTCCCCATCAGCGACAATCCGGGCATCTGTTTGTGCCATAAGGACGACCAGATACTCTACGTACTTCACGACTCAAAGGTCGTACCCTCCGACGCCGAACGCGACGGCCGACTCACCATCCTCATGTCGATACCAAAGGGCTTTACCATTCAAAATGGCACAAGTCCCTACGAAGTGCTCATGGAGATATACAAGTTCTTCGTCGATAATTGCATGACGCCGATTGAAGGCTCCGAAGTGAAGCGCTTCAAGAGCATGGACGCTATTTTTGCGCAATCCGAGGACTGCAAAGCCGTTCTCAATAAGTACGAGTTGGAGAAAGGTTCGCTCGAATACTATACCATGGCAACTTCTGGAACTGCCGCAACGCTCAATGTCCCAACGAGCAAGCTCAACGAGTTCTTCTGCGACACGCAATATCCCGAGTTCCGCACCTACAAGGAAATCTATATCACTACGCAAGGCAAGTCGAGCGAAGCCTTGGCAGGTATCAAGATTCCTCGCGAAAAGGAATACGAAATCTGGGTGAACGACCGATTCCAGTCGAAAGGTCCATTGCTCCCCACTACCCCCATCCAGTCGTCAGGCGGCTTGATCACGGAGGACATCACCTACGACCCCGTTTTAGTGACGCTGCAAGAACTCATGGAAGCAGAAGGCAACAAGCTCACCTTTGGACAATCAACAGCCGAACTCAACCTCAAGACGCGTCGCATCAGCCTGACCGTTCCGCCTATCAAGGTGTATTTCAAATTGGAATTCAAATTCGATGGCGACGATGAAGGCATCAAGAAGTTAAAGCGCAATTTAGAGAGCGGTAATTGCAAGCTGCTGCTTGGCGTGACCGACATTTCGAACGAAATGAGCAATCCAACCCCACAAATTGCACCGAGCAAAACGAAGAACACACCACGAGTGAGTGGCACTGTTGACGGATTCCTTGTATCGGTTAGTGTAGATCGCAACATGGTTGACAAAAAAGCGGTTGTGAAGTTCAACATCACGAAGCGCCCTATTCCAGCTCCTATACGCACTACGACAGATAGCGGCATCAGAAGAATGAATAATCAGCTTCCTGCGCAACAACCACAGCAAACGCAACCTCAACAACCCGTTGCGCCCCCTGTTGCTCCGCCTAAGAAGTTAAACTACAAGAATCTGCTTATAGGCTTCGTGATTGGTGTCGTTATTGGATTGACAATTGGCGTCCTAATTGGTTATAATTCTAATAATAGTGAAGACGAATTTGATAAGTTCAAAGCTGAAAAAAATGGACTAAATTCACAAATTGATTCACTTAAAGGAGTTATTTTTAAACTTGAAGAAGATACTATCAGATTGAATGCTAAAAATACAGAACTTCAAGATCAAATAAACAATAATAATAAAACGAAAGGAGATAAAAAACCTACAAAGACAGAAACCGCTCAGCAGAAAAAGAATCCTCTTGAAGCTATAAATGAGAATTACACAAAAGAAGAAATTAAAGCATTCATGGCATTAGTCAATGATAGAGATTATAAAACATGCACAGAACATGACATTTTCAAAACTTTAAGTAACGATAAAAATTTAAAAGTTTACACTTATAAAATACAATATTTCTGTCAACCTGAAAAATTGTTTGATGGAGAAATCAATACGAAAGGCAAGAATAAAGGATTTAATAATAATGGATTAAAAAGTAAACCCAACAAAAATCAAGAAGCATATTTAAAACAATGGAAAAAAATACCAGCTGTGGGAATTGAAGACATAAAGAATAAAGTTGACGAGCTTTTAAAAACTTTAAAGACCATGGATTAACTTCTCTCCAAAACCTTCACTCACGCCCTGAGTAAGACTTTTGCAGACGTGCAAAACCTTCACTCACGCCCTGAGTAAGACTTTTGCAGACGTGCGAAACCTTCACTCACGGCCAGAGTAAGACTTTTGCAGACGTGCAAAACGTTCACTCACGCCCTGAGTAAGACTTTTGCAGACGTGCAAAAAGTTCACTCACGCCCTGAGTGAAGGTTTTGCAAGCGTGAAATGCCTTACTCACGGCCTGAGTGAAGGTTTTGCAAGCGTGAAATGCCTTACTCACGGCCTGAGTGAAGGTTTTGCAAGCGTGAAATGGCTCACTCACGGCCTGAGTGAAGGTTTTGCAAGCGTGAAATGGCTTACTCACGACCAGAGTGAAGGTTTTGCACACATTTTACCCCCGAAATTGCTACTTGGAACTACTGTTTTAACGTGAAAACACCATTTGAAGCCGGAATTTCGGAAAAATCAAAACAAACCAATTTACTAACCATTAATAAATTTAAAAAATTATGAAACAGATTATCGATTTCAATCCCGCACGACTTCGCAAAGAACAGGGATTCGGATTCATGCAGAAAGTAGGAAACGCAGCTACAAGTTGCTTGAAATCGGATACGAGCGCAGCAATAGCAAGAGATTTCAACCAAGTGCTCGACGCTTACGACGAGGTCCTCGAGCTTGGAGCGAAAAACTCCTACACCGCGCTGCAGGAAGAAGCCGACAAAAAGTTCGACCAACTCTATATTAATGCTTATGCCTTTGCGCGCATCATGCCCTATCATCCTTCGGCTGAAGTTGCTGCAGTAGGTGCAAAGTTGTTGGAAACGTTCGACAAGTATGGCCACATCACGCGCTTAGGCTACACTGAGGAATATGCCATGGCTTACAATCTGATGCAGGACATCGAAGCTTTGCCACAGGAACAACTCGCTGCAATGGGCTTCACGCCATGGTACGAAGCACTCGTCGTGGCAAAGGCTGAGTTTCAGAACCTGCGCGACAGCAAGCAGTTCGAAGATGCCAACAACACTACGGGCATCGTGAAGGAAAAGCGCCTGCTCGCTGAAGATGCCTACCAAACTTTGGTGAAGAAAGTCAATGCGATGGTCATCATCATGGGCGAAGAAGAGTTTACGACATTCATCGACCTTGTGAACACTTTCATCAAGGAAATGCAGGAAATCCTCAAAGCCAGCGCCACACGCAGCGCCAAGAAGAAGGAAGAAGAAGGCAAAGACGATGCATCATCCGAAACTACTGAGGAAGAACCCTCAACCAACGATGCTCCTACTACTAACGAATAAAGATTAACAACTTAATAATTCATGCAATTATGAAAAAAATCACCACCCTCCTTGCTTGCTTACTCATGCTTGTAGGCACAGCATTCGCACAGACCGAATTGTCAGCAGCTCAAATGCAGATTCGTACGGACATCAAGAGTTTTCTTGAATCAGAAGGCTACGCACCAACGATTGACTCCGACGGCGACATCAAGTTCAAAGTAGAAGGAAAAATCTACTACATTTCAGTTTCTAAAAAGGACACCGACCCCTTCTACGTAGCACTTTTCAGAAACCATACTTATGGCGAAACCTTTACTAAGGAGAAAATCATGAATGCGCTTGGCGAACTCAATTCAAACAAAGGCACAAAGGTATTGTGTTTCGACTCAAGCTACTCCTATCGTTCAGAGATGTTTATAGAGTCGGCAAAGCCATTCAAAGACGTGTTTAGCAAACTCATTCGCCAAATCCAGATGACCTCTGAGGACTTAGCAGAATTGATGTAAACACACATTTGTAGAATCAATCATTAAAAGCATATAGAAAATTATGAAAAAGATATTTTCCATCCTTCTGCTCACATTTGCAATGGTGCTGACAGTGAGCGCTGACGACCTCAATAGCGAACAAAAGGAAGTGCGTCAGGATATATTCAATTACCTTAGAACCAACGGTTACAATCCCAGTATCGACGAAGATGGCGACATCAAGTTCATCTATGACGACCGCAAGCATTTCATTAGTATTTACGCCAACGATGTTGACCCAATGTATCTCACCCTTTCGTTAGGCTTCAACTACGGCGAAACCTTCACTAAGGAAGCTATCAGTAAGCAAATCAACGAAATTGGTTTATACAAAGGCATCAAGCTCGTACCCTTCACAAACCACTATTCGTTTATTGGCGAAATGTATTTGACAAATGCAAAAAACTTTAACTCCACATTCACAAAGTTGCTCGACCAAATTAAGTCGGCAGCATCGGAGTTGGTTGAATTAGTAGAAGGTTCTAACACAGGTAGCTCAAGCGGTAGCTCCAACTATCTCACAGTGAACCAGCAGACAGCTATCTCCAGAACTTACGATGCCGATGCAGGTTCGGAAGTATTCCAGGTAAATACGAATGCGTCGGAATGGTCAACTTGGGGAATTCCCACATGGTGTACGGTTGTTGACCGCACAGCAACATCGTTCCGTTTGAAGTACGAAGCCAACACTTCGGGCAACACTCGCAACGACTACATGAAGATTAAGGCTGGCGGTCAGGAAGTGCGCATCGACATCCGTCAGGAAGCTACATCTTCGAACACTGTTTCGGCAACCATCAAGGACATCACCGTGAAGCACAACGTGACGACAAACGGCGCTAAGGGTATGGAAATCCTCGTTGACTTCAACGTGCGCAACATGCTCAACCGCACTGGTACATGCAATGCTTATTTCTACACTTTGGACGGTAGCTATGCGCTCCAGGATGGTAACAATAAGTACAACACTCAGAGCGGAAAAGTATGCAGCACCAAGGAATTCAAGCCCCCTTATAAGTCAACCGACTATACTGACTTAGTCATCTTTATCCCCTACAGCGAACTCCACATGGGAAGCGGCACACACAGCCTGAAGTGCTTCATCTCAATCTTCGACGACAAGGGCACTGAAATCGTACAGTCCGACTGGATTGATTTCTCTTACACTTACTAAGCAATGCGCCGAAAGGTCAAGCGTGGGAGCATGCAAACGCGTTGCTCCCAACGCTCACCTTTCCCTTAAAAGCTACAAATCACAAAACTTAAGCCATTATGAAAATCCTGAAACTCATAGGCATCTTGTTGGCATTAGTGTTTGCTATTATCGGTGCAATCTACTTGCCACAACTATTTAGTAGCAGTGAAGACGACGATTTCGTATCCACCGATATTGTAGATGTCAGCACTATTCGCAACGACTTCATCAGCCAATGGGACAACACCAAAACTTGGAGCGAAACGCTCCATCAAGAACAGCGCGACAAGGTGTTGAGATACAAAAACAACAAGATGCTCTCAAAGGCAAGCTACGAAGCTCTTCTTAACGTCATCCGCGAAACGACAATCAATAAAGTATGCACAAACTACAACGATGTTTTGAAAGCAGCCCCCTTCAACCACACTAAGCTCATCACAATCTACAACAATGTGCCCAAGGTGAAAAAGATTGAAGGACTCGACACCATTGCTACTGCCGACCATCGCATTGCGCATATCGAAAAACTGCATAAATACTATCGCAACGCACGAGGATTTGCCGAAAGCCGCCATGCCCTTACAGCAACTTTCGACACGACAACGCTCAGTTGGAAATCGTTCGAAACGCTGAAGCAAGGCAAACTCGCTACCGCACGCAGCTATCGCAACAACAGCTTGTACAACGAAGTGAGCCACATCAGCGTCATTGCCGACGGTTTGGTAGAATCTGAAGTTGAGGACCGCGTGGAAGCACATCGTGACAATTTCTATCAGAGTCTTTACAATGCAATTGTTGACTACTTTAATACTGTAGAAACTACGCGTGTGAATTTGGACAGATTAGATGCAGTAAGAAACGGAGCTTATAAAAACGAAGCACCTACTAATTACAAAAACTTGCTGATTGACTATTATTTCGATTTTGAAGAAGCTGTCGAAAAAGCCGAAGAATCAAGCAATATATAATTGAAGAAAATATGAAAAAGATAGTATCTATACTTATCTGCTTTATTATGTCTGCAGGAGTGGCTTTTGCGCAGCAATCGGCTGAAGACGAATTATTGCAAATTCATAGAGAAAAAATAAAAAATCTTGAGCGCCAAATCGATTCACTGAAGAGAAAAGTCATCAAACCTTTACAAAATGACACCGCCAGCCTCGGCAAGAAGTTAAGGAAAGCAGAAAGTAATGCGGGCGAATATTTAAAAGATAAAGAAAACGCAGAGCGCAAACGAGACGAATACAAGCACGAATGCGATAGTCTTCAAAGCTTACTCCATAAACATCCCGCATTAGCAGATGTCGCAAGACTACGCAATGACTCAATCGCACTTGCTGATTCATTGGCTGAAGCTCATAGTTTAACAATTGAATTGCTTGCTGAGAAAGATAAAACCATTAGTACTCTTCAGCAAGAACTTGCAAATTTGCAGGATTTCAAAGAACAATTCATCGCAAGTCTTGCAAATGGTGTTGACGATAAATGGTTGCTACTTTCATTTAGCGAACTCGAACAAAAACAGCAAGAACTCTATGCCGACCTTGCACTTTACGAAAAATTCAAGGATGTACCAGCAGTAGCAACAGCTTACACCAAACTTCAGAAGTTAAATGCTGATTTCAATATTTATCTTGCAGCAAAACACATTCTTGAAGAAGGTGCTTACGATTTTCAAAAGGTTAGTGATCTTATAAAGAAAACTGAAGCGATTGCTCAGCAGTCTTCAAATAGCGTTCGTCCGAAAGAGATACAAGCGTTGTATGACTTGCTTAGCGTCTATACAGAAGCTGTAAATGACTTCAAATTCATTATTTCGGATATCAATAATCGCAAAGCAAAAGACGAAGACGTGATTAAGCGAAGACTCGAAACACGACTCAACCTTGAAGTAGAATCTATTAGTCGCATCATTTGGCTGAAGAAGATGTTCGATGATTATTATAATGAAATCACAAAAGACGCGAGCTTGACCGATCCCGCGAATAAAAATTCGATTGCTCACCTAATCAGTAATCTAAAAACAAATTAATACAGACCAATTATGAAAATCATTAAGCTCATAGCTATCCTCGTAGTAGCAATAGCAGGCTTTATTTTTGCCATTAATTGGAACAGTGGTTCTGATAGCAACGATGAAGACATCGTCAATGACACTATTTTAGCAAGCGATGAAGACGAATTAAGCTACGATAATCTAAGGGATAGATCGTCAGAATATGTTCCACGAGATAGTGCCGTTACAGTCAACACGACTCCACCAACAACACCGGTAAAGAAAGATAGCAAACCTGCTACACCTAAAAAGAAACCAGCTAAAAAGCCAGCTGCAGATGCTCCTGCGAAAGCACCTTCAGGCGCAGCAGATGCAAAAAAGAAGCCAACCACACCCGCCGCTGATGCAACGAAAAAACCAAGTGCGCCTGCTGCTGATGTAAGTAAGCGCCCATCTGTTGCACCCGATGCACAAAAACGACCAACCAGTGTACCTGATGCACAAAAACGTTAATTAAAATGCTTTAATCTAACCCATAGCTGTTGAAACAATAAACAGCTATGGGATTAGATAAAACACTGATCAAAAATGAAACTATCACAACTCGTATTATCCATACATATTACAGACTCAAACGGAGTATTGAAAAGCCAACCCGACGTTTTGGTTGGTAAACTCCCTGTAGGCTATCAAACACATCAGCCAACCATTGTCAACGAAGAAAAATCATGGATAATTCTGCACGACGCAAACTATACACACTATAGCCTCTATGCAAAAAATGTGGCAATATCGAAGGAAGAAACGGGCAACGTATCTTTCAATCTGTTGCTACCCTTTAATCAGAAATTGGATGAAGGCCATAAGGTGGTTGATATTTTAGACAAACTCGTGGAGTTGTGGAAACAAGCTGTATCCATCAGAATCAATAAGAAGTATTCTTTGACAACAAAAAGCTTTGAGGAATACATCTCTTCAATAGCCTTGAGCAAGCGTGAATTGACTTTCCCCGTGATGAAAGGAAGCACACCTGCGGCTCACTGCATTTGCAATAAGAGTCAACTCGGAGCGCTGCTGAACTTCACACGCTATCCCCTACTCTC
>JAEIGA010017775.1_pt1 | contig 10831 bp, 7 predicted proteins | sample 9270691 | NCBI WGS metagenome assembly JAEIGA01 (sample SAMN17057246, study PRJNA624740) | gut metagenome | biome: biome; isolation source: fecal sample | host: Bos grunniens | place: China: Xizang | collected 2019 | reverse complement strand
TTCTAGAAATAATCATAGCAGCGTCTTTACCTAAACCGTTAAGAATAACTCTTAAATCTTTAGATCTAACGGTGTTAGCGTTAAGTGCGATTTTGATAGCGCCTTCAGCAGCAGCGAAAGATTCGTGACCAGCAAGGAAACAGAAACAATCGGTAGCATCGTCTAAAAGCATTGCGCCAAGGTTACCGTGGCCAAGACCAACTTGTCTGTTATCAGCAACTGAACCGGGGATACAGAAAGATTGTAAGCCGATACCAATAGCTTTAGCGGCTTCACTTGCTTTTTTGCAACCTTTTTTGATAGCGATAGCAGCGCCTACGGTGTAAGCCCAAACAGCGTTTTCAAAGCAGATAGGTTGAGTTGATCTTACGATTTCGTCACAGTCAACGCCTTTTGCAAGGCAAATTTCTTTACATTCTTCAATAGAGTTAATACCGTATTCTTTAAGTACGGCGTTGATTTTATCAACACGTCTAGAATATCCTTCAAATAATGCCATATCTATATACCTCCTTACTCTTTACGTGGGTCGATATACTTGTAGGCATTTTCAAATCTGCCGTAAGTACCCATTGCTTTCTTGTACGCTTCGTTAGGTTCTAAACCTTTCTTAATAAAGTCGGTCATTTTGCCAAGAGATACGAATTCGTAGCCGATAACTTGCATATCTTCGTCAAGCGCCATGCGGGTAACGTAACCTTCTGCCATTTCAAGGTATCTAGTACCTTTTGCAGCCGTACCGTACATAGTACCAACTTGCGAACGTAAGCCCTTACCAAGGTCTTCAAGACCTGCGCCTACTACTAAACCGTCGTCAGAATACGCCGATTGAGTTCTACCGTAAACGATTTGTAAGAAAAGTTCTCTCATTGCGGTATTGATAGCGTCGCAAACAAGGTCGGTATTAAGAGCTTCTAAGATGGTTTTACCAGGGAGAATTTCAGACGCCATTGCGGCAGAGTGAGTCATACCCGAGCAACCGATAGTTTCAACGAGGGCTTCTTGAATTACGCCTTCTTTAACGTTGAGTGAAAGTTTACATGCGCCTTGTTGAGGTGCGCACCAGCCGATACCGTGCGTGAAACCAGAAACGTCCTTAATCTCTTTCGCTTGAACCCATTTGCCTTCTTCAGGGATGGGAGCGGGGCCGTGTTTAGGACCTTTGTTAACGCAAAGCATCTGTTCTACTTCGTGTGAATATTGCATTAATTGTTCCTCCAAAAAGTTTTTATATTAAAAAAATTACTTTTAGTATAACACCGAGTTGAAATTTTTGCAATCGTTTTTAACTATTATTTATAGTTTATTGTTATCTATTTGGGTTGACAACGGGCGTTTTAATGTGATAAAATTTATCAAAACGACTTAACGGAGATTTTTATGCAAATTTACGAAGAACTTGTTAAACGTGGGCTTATCGCTCAAGTTACCGACGAAAATGAAATTAAAGAACTTATTAATAACGGTAAAGCAACTTTCTATATCGGCTTTGACCCAACGGCTGACAGTTTGCACGTTGGCCACTTTATGGCGCTTTGCTTAATGAGAAGATTACAACTTGCAGGTAACCGCCCCGTTGTTTTAATCGGCGGTGGTACGGCTATGATAGGCGACCCGTCTGGTAGAACCGATATGCGTTCGATGATGACGCGTGAAACCATTAATCACAACGTAGAGTGTTTTAAAAAGCAAATGGCAAAGTTTATTAACTTTGAGGGCGAAAACGGTGCAATCGTAGTAAATAACGCCGATTGGCTTATGGACCTTAACTACGTTGAAGTTTTGCGTGAAGTTGGCGCTTGTTTCTCTGTAAACAATATGCTTAGGGCAGAGTGCTATAAGCAACGTATGGAAAAAGGTCTTTCTTTCCTTGAATTTAACTATATGATAATGCAGTCGTACGACTTTTACTATTTATTCCAAAAATACGGTTGCAATATGCAGTTCGGCGGTGACGACCAATGGTCTAACATGCTTGGTGGTACTGAACTTATTCGTAAAAAACTTAGTAAAGACGCGTACGCAATGACCATCACTTTACTTATGAATAGCGAAGGTAAAAAGATGGGTAAAACTGCAAAAGGTGCAGTTTGGCTTGATCCTAACAAAACGCCTCCGTTTGAATTTTATCAATATTGGCGCAACGTTTCAGATCAAGACGTTTTAAAGTGTATAAAAATGCTTACCTTCCTTCCCGTTGAAGAAATTGAAAAGATGGAATCTTGGGAAGGTGCTGAACTTAATCGCGCTAAAGAAATTTTAGCCTTTGAACTTACTAAACTCGTTCACGGCGAAGAAAACGCTATGCTTTCTGAAAAGCAAACCAAAGCCGCTTTTGGTGGTGGTAGCGAAGAAGATATGCCCGTTAAAGAAATAGACAAAAACGTTGAAACGGTTATGGACGTTATGGTGCTTACCGGTCTTACCAAGTCAAAAGGTGAAGCAAGGCGTTTAATTGAAGGTGGCGGTGTATCAATCGGCGATAAAAAGTTAACTGCCAACGATTTTAACTTAACTGAAGAAGTTAAGACGGCTGGCGAGTTTATATTACACAAGGGTAAGAAAGTTCACTACAAGATCATTTTACGCTAAGTCGTTATAAACGGCGCAATACTGCGTTACTGCCAAGTCGTTGCACCTACAATGACCAACAAGGTCTATTGTAGTCGCCCCGTCTTGTCGAGCCTTGTCTTGCTTGTTTCTAACGCCTTATAGGATAAAGCCTTATTTACGGCGTTATGCGTTGTTCTTTGCGTTTTGTGAAATTCCTACGACCAACAAGGTCGCCCCCTTTCCCAAAATCGCAAACGCCTAGCCTAACTTGTAACTAATGCTTTATAGGATAAAGCCTTATTTCGGGCATTATACTTCGTTTCTGCTCAGTCGATAGACTTCGATGACCAAAAAGGTCTATCTTAGCCTATCGCCATCGCGAGCCTCGTCTAATACCCAAACTAATGCTTTATTTATAGTGTAAATGGCTTGTGTTTAACTCAAACGGCTTAAAAAATCGCTAATAAAACTTAAATTACAACTTGGTTGTAATAATCAATAAAAATTATGAAAAGTTATTTAAGCGTAAAACGTAATATCGTAAATGAAACCGTGATCGAAAAATCACGGTTTATCTGTACGCTTAAAAAAGTTGACGGAGAAGACGACGCTAAAGCCTTCGTTTCCGAGATTAAGCAAAAGTATCCCGACGCCACTCACAACTGCTACGCGTATATTGCCGACCAAGGTGGGTTTTACGTAAAGTTTTCTGACGACGGTGAACCGCAAGGCACGGCAGGTCTTCCTATGCTTGAAACGTTAAAGACTAAAAACCTTAAAAAGGTAGCGGTTGTAGTTACTAGATATTTTGGCGGAATTAAACTTGGAACGGGTGGTCTTGCTAGGGCGTATTCGGGCTGTGTTAACGACGCCGTTATGCTTGCAGGAATTAGCGAAAGCCTTTTATCAAGCGTTCTTAAAACTCAAGTTAGTTATTCGCTATATCCTAAAATTTTAAAACTTTTAGAAAGTGAAAAATCGGTAAAATACTCCGATAATTATCTTAGCGACGGGGTTGAACTTACCTTTGCCGTTCCCATAGAGAATAAAGAGCGTATCATTGAAAAAATTACCGATTATTCTTCGGGCAAGTCAACCGTTTTAGAAGAAAAGGCGGAGTATATTGAATATTTATGAAACAAATTACCGCGCTTAAAGAACAAGTAAAAAATAAAAAACGGGTAAGCGTTTATCTTGACGGTGAGTTTTACTGCGGACTTGATTTAATTACCGTAATGAAATACCGCTTAAAGGTAGGCGAATTTATTGAAGAGAGTAGGCTTGTTGAAATTCAGTATTCAGCCGAACTTCAAGCGTGCTTTGATAAAGCGTTGTCGTTTATATCGTCTTCGGTAAAAACCCAAAAGCAAATTAAAGATAAACTATTAAGCCTTGGCTATCTTGACGAAATCGTTGAAAAAACGTTAGAAAAATTAAAGGAATACGGCTACGTCTCTGACAGCGATTACGCTAAGCGTTTCACAAATACTTATAAATCGGCAAAAGGCAAGCGCCTTATTAAACTTGAATTAAAGCGTAAAGGCGTTAGCGAAAAGGACGTTGACGACGCACTAAGTACGATTGAAAGCCAACAAGACACTTGCGATAACTTAGCCGAAAAGTATTTAAAAAATAAAGAAAAAGATCAAAAAAACGTCCTAAAATGTTATAAGTATTTACTCTCAAAAGGCTTTGATTACGACGAGGCTAAACAAGCCGTTGAAAAATACCAAACTGAAGATTAAAAAAGCACGGAATTAACCGTGCTTTTTTTTGTATTATTCTTTATTTTCGCCAAACAGTTTTTTTATTGCTTGCGATACGTAACTTACGGGTATAAGTTCAATTTTGTCGGCGTATTTTTTAACGCTATCGTAATTGCGTTTTGGTAAGATAACCGCCTTAAAGCCTAGTTTTATAGCGTTTTGAACGCGTTTTTCAGCAAAGGAAACTGCTCTTACTTCGCCCGTTAGCCCAAGTTCGCCAAACGCCGTTAAAGACTTGTCAACCGCCACGTTTTTATTAGCGCTTGCAAGCGATAACGCTATTGCTAAATCGGCACTAGGCTCACTTAGTTTTATACCGCCCATAGCGTTGACGTACACGTCTTGATTAAAAAAGGGTAGATATGCTTTTCGCTCAAGCACGGCAAGTATTAAAACCATTTTGTTGTAGTCAATTCCAAGTGGCATACGGCGTGGAAGCCCAAACACCGTTTTACTAATTAAACATTGAATTTCAACGGGCATACACCTATTACCGCTAATTGACTGAGTTACCACGCTACCTGCTTGCGCGCCACGGTCTTCGCTCATAAATACGCCGTTATAATCTTTAACTTCTTTAATGCCGTCTTCACGCATTTCAAAAACGCCCACTTCTTGCGCCGAGCCAAAGCGGTTTTTTACCGCGCGCAAAACTTTCAAACTGTCTTGCGGTTCGCCTTCGAAATATAAAACGGTATCCATAATATGTTCTAAAACTTTAGGGCCTGCGATATTGCCGTCTTTAGTAACGTGCCCGATAATAAATATGGTTTTTTTATTTGATTTTGCAAGGCGCATAAGCCTTGAGGCGCACTCTCTAACTTGCCCAACCGAACCTGCTGAGCCCGTAAAATCACTTAAATATATTGCTTGAATACTGTCAATTACTATAAAATCGTAATCTTTAGCAAGGTTTTCTATATGTTCTAAACGGCATTCGTTAAGTACGGTAAAATTATCGGCTTTTACGCCTAAGCGGTCACATCTAAGTTTAACGTGCGACAAACTTTCTTCCGCCGAAACGTATAAAACTCTTTCAGTTTTTGCAAGGTTTCCAAAAATTTGTGTTAAAACGGTGGATTTGCCTATACCAGGGTCGCCACCTAAAAGCACGATAGAGTAGGGAACGATTCCACCGCCAAGCACGGTGTCAAATTCTTGCATACCCGTTTTGATACGCGCGTAGTTTTCTTTAGTTATATCTTTAAGTAAAGTGGGTTTTGACGTGGGAATTGAAATACTACCTTTGACTTGTTCAGGCGTTTCAGTTTCTTCAACAAGCGTGCCGAACTTACCACAGTAGGGGCATTTACCTAGCCATTGTGGGCTAACGCTACCGCACTCTTGACAAACGTATTTGGTAGAAATTTTAGCCATTGTTTATCTCCTTAGTTAGCACGTACGCTTGTGATGCTATACCTTCTTCACGCCCAACTATTCCAATGCCCTCAAGCGTGGTAAAGGTTATGCCTACGCTTGTTTCGTCAAGTTCTAAATATTTTGCAAGATTTTTGGTAATAACTTCCCTATAAGGCGATAATTTGGGTTTTTCAGCCATAACAACCGCTGAAACGTGGACGGGTTTTAAGCCTTTAAATTTTAGCATTTTCATAACTTCTTGAAGAAGTAGAATGCTTGAAACGTCTTTGTATTTTGGGTCTTTATCGCTAAAGTGATAACCTATATCTCGCATTGATGCGGAAGATAAAATCGCGTCCATAATAGCGTGGGTTAAAACGTCGGCGTCGCTATGACCGAGTAGCCCTTTATCGTGTGGGATTTCAATACCGCCAAGTATTAACTTTCTATTTTCCACTAGCCTATGAAGGTCGAACCCCGTACCGCATTTACAATAGGTGGGTAAACTTTCAAAGTCTTCGGGGTAGGTAAGTTTTTTATTGTTGTCGCTTGCTAGAACGTATCTGCATTTTCCAAGCGTTGCCGAGTATACGCCGGCGTCGTCGGTATAACCGTCGCTCGCGCTCGCGTGCGCGTACGCTATCTTTATATCATTAACCATAAACGCTTGTGGCGTCGTTGCTGAAAGTTTGTTTTTTCTGCCAGATGCAAAAATCATAGAACTGCCGTCCGTTTCAAGTACGGTATCGGTAAGGGGGGTTGCTAAAACGCCACTACCGTATACAAGCAAACTTTTTATAACGGCGGATAAATCTCTATCCGATAAAAAGGGGCGCGCTCCGTCGTGAATTAAAACACCGCCTTCGTCAACGGCGTCAAGCGCGTTTTTAACCGAGTCAAACCTTGTTTCGCCACCTAAAACGTAGCGGATAGGCTTTTTAATTTGCGATAAAATTTCTTTAATTTTTTCAAGTTCGCCGTCGCCGTAAACTACGATAATTTCGTCGATTTTTTTATTTTCGGCAAAAATGGAAACGGTTTTTAAAATAACTGGAATACCGCCTAAGGGCGCAAAAATTTTATTTTCTTTTAATTTAGAACGCTTGCCCGCGCCCGCGCAAGGAATTATAGCGGTAAGTTTAACTTTACTGTCCATATTACTCTCCTAAAATTTTATAAAGTGAAGAACACTCTTCTTTTTTAACGTGTTCTTTAATTTGCAAAACTTCAAACTTTAACTCTCCGCTACCAAATTTAACGGTAACGATATCGCCGACTTTTAATTTGTAAGAGGGCTTTACCGCCTTATCGCCAACGAAAACTCTATCGCCGTCGCACGCGTCTTTTGACACGCTACGGCGTTTTAAAATGTGTGAAACTTTTAAAAATTTATCAATTCTCATACTATATTTCCAAAATTCGACAAAATAATTTTAATAAAATTCTTTCAAATGGTTGACATTTGCAGTTTAATAAACTATAATTGTAAAATGCTAAAATGTAATAATAGCGTCTTTTTGACCTTTTTTGGGGTTAAAAAAGCAAAATTTTACGGTGTATAAATTATATTTATAAGCGATTTGCCACAAATAGTAGCAAAAAGCCTAGCGATATTATACCAAAGCCGTAAAAAATAATCAAGAAGTTTTACAATTTTTATAAAGGAGTGCAAAATTAAATGCGTAACATGCAAACAGTCAAATGTGGCAACGTTGAAAGAAAGTCTTTTGCTAGTATAAAAGAAGTTCAACCAATTCCCTATCTCGTAGAAGCGCAAAAAGATTCTTACGATCAATTTATTGAAGAGGGTATTGGCGAAGTTCTTGAAGACTTTTCTCCTATAACCGACTTTGCTGACCACTATGAACTCTACTTTCTCGATCACAACTTAAGCAACAAGTCTAAGTATTCTGAGAAAGAGTGTCGCGATAGAGACGCAACTTATGCCGTTCCCCTTGAAGTTAAGGTTAGACTTAACAATAAGGTTACGGGTGAAATTATCGACCAAACGGTATTTATGGGTGAACTTCCCAAAATGACCGACAGCGGTTCTTTCATTATAAACGGCGCTGAAAGAGTAGTGGTATCCCAACTCGTTCGTTCTCCCGGTGTATACAACGGTTTTGAACAAGATAAATCGGGTAAAAAACTCTACGCTACTACGGTTATGCCCAACCGCGGTGCTTGGCTTGAGTTTGAACAAGATTCTCAAGGCGTACTTTGGGTTCACGTTGACAGAACGCGTAAAATCGCTGCTACCACTCTTCTTCGTGCGTTAGGTTTCGGTACGGACGAGTCTATTTTAGGCGTGTTCGGTGACGACGCTATGATTAAAGCAACTTTAGAAAAGGATACGGCTAAGAACGAAAGTGAAGGTTTATTCGAACTTTACAGACGTTTAAGACCGGGCGAACTTCCTACTGAAGAGGCTGTTAAGCAACATCTTAAAAATCTTTTCTTCGATTCTAGAAGATACGATTTAGCAAGAGTTGGCAGATATAAATTTAATAAAAGACTTTGCGTTGCTAACCGTATCGTAGGGCAAATTGCGTTTGACGATATCGTTAACGACGACGGTGAATTACTCGTTAAAGCAGGCGACGTTATCTCTGAAGAACAAGCAATCGCCGTTCAAAACAGCGGTATTAACGTAGTTGACTTAAAGGGCGACGATGGTAAAATGCGTAGAATTATCGCTAACAACGTCGTTAACTTTGAGGCTGTTCTCGGCGTAAAGGCTAGACCTTTCGGTCTTTTAGAAACCGTATTCTATCCTAACGTTAAATTCTCTAGAGAAATTGCGGATATGTGTAAGACCATGGCGGTTGAAGACGTAGCCGAGCAAATGAGAATTCAAATCAACGACCTTTATTACGTTCAAGACCTTTCTGCTGAAAGACTTGCCGAAGGTAAGCCTGAAGACAAGAAGAACGAAGAAGCAAGAAAGGAAATGAGAAGAAAGTTCGTTGAGGCTTGTAAGGAATTCTACGCTATTATCGAAAGCGGTAATATTCCTAACAAACTTTCGGCTGAACAAAAGAAGACCGTTAAACCGCTTATTGAACTTCTTAACCATAAGCACGTAACGGTAGACGATATCGTAGCGTCGATTTCTTTAAACGGCGACCTTAACTACGGCATCGGCACGATTGATAATATCGACCACTTAGGCAACCGTCGCGTAAGAAGTGTAGGCGAACTTTTACAAAATCAATTCCGCATCGGTATTGCAAGACTTGAAAGAGTTATTAAAGAGCGTATGTCTACTCAAGATCCTAAGGAAATCAATCCTAAAGGTCTTATAAACGTGCGCCCCGTAAGTTCGGCAATCAAAGAATTCTTCGGTTCGTCGCAACTTTCACAATTTATGGATCAAACCAACCCCATTGCGGAACTTACTCACAAGAGAAAACTTTCGGCGTTAGGTCCTGGTGGTCTTAACAGAGAAAGAGCGACTTTCGAAGTGCGTGACGTACACTATACTCACTACGGTCGTATGTGTCCTATCGAAACGCCTGAAGGTCAAAACATCGGTCTTATCACTTCGCTTTCTAGCTACGCTAAGGTAAACGAATTCGGCTTTATCGAATCGGCTTATAGAAAAATTGACAAGGCGACTGGCGTAGTTACCGAACAAGTTGATTACCTTACCGCTGACGAAGAAGATAAGTACGTAGTAGCGCAAGCAAACGAACCGCTTGATGAAAACGGTAGATTTATAAACGAACGTGTTTCTTGTAGAAACCGTGAAGAAATCACCGAAATTCCTAGAGATGAAGTTGATTATATGGACGTATCGCCCAAACAACTCGTATCGGTTGCAACCGCGCTTATTCCTTTCCTTGAAAACAGCGATACCAACCGTGCGCTTATGGGTTCGAACATGCAACGTCAAGCAGTTCCACTTATTAAACCTGAAAACGCAATCGTAGCAACGGGTATCGAAGCGAAAATTGCTTACGACTCCGGCGTTATGGCTATTGCTAAAGAAGCCGGCGTAGTTAAAGCGGTTTCTGGTAAAGAAATTATCGTTGAAGAAGATAACGGCAACGTTACTACTTATACTCTTAAGAAATTTGAGCGTTCTAACCAAGGCACTTGCCTTAACCAAAAGCCTATCGTTTCTACGGGGGACAAGGTTGAAAAGGGTCAAATCCTTGCAGACGGTCCCGCAACGGCTAACGGCGAACTTGCACTTGGTAGAAACATACTTATCGGTTATATGACCTGGGAAGGTTATAACTACGAAGACGCTATCTTATTATCGGAAAAACTCGTTCAAAACGACGTGTTTACCTCTATCCATATAGAAGAGCACGAAATTGAAGCGCGTGATACTAAACTTGGTCAAGAAGAAATCACTCGCGATATTCCTAACCTTTCTGAAGAAGTTCTTAAAGACCTTGATGCAGACGGTATTATCCGCATCGGTGCTGAAGTAACTAGCGGTGATATCTTAGTAGGTAAAGTATCTCCTAAGAGCGAGGTTGAACTCACTCCTGAAGAAAGACTTTTAAGGGCAATTTTCGGTGAAAAAGCAAGAGAAGTTAAGGATACTTCGCTTAAAGTTCCTCACGGTGAAGGCGGTATCGTCGTTGACGTTAAAATCTTCACTAGAGAGAATAAAGACGAACTTGATCCGGGCGTAAGTAAACTCGTTAGAGTTTATATCGCTCAAAAGAGAAAGATTTCAGTCGGCGATAAGATGGCTGGTCGTTACGGTAACAAGGGCGTTATTTCGAGAATTTTACCCGAAAGCGATATGCCTTTCCTTGCGGACGGTACGCCACTTCAAATCGTACTTAACCCCCTCGGCGTTCCTTCACGTATGAACATCGGTCAGGTGCTTGAAGTTCACCTTGGCCTCGTATGTAAACAACTTGGTTGGAAGGTATGCACGCCGGTATTCGACGGTGCTTCTGAAAAAGACATTAGAGAACTCTTACTTGAAAACAACATCGTAAATCCCGACGGCGAAGTTGACGGTAAAATTCAACTTTACGACGGAAGAACGGGTGAACCGTTTGAAAACCGCGTAACGGTCGGTCAAATGTATATGATTAAACTTATCCACTTGGTTGACGATAAGATTCACGCTCGTTCGACCGGTCCTTACAGTTTGGTCACCCAACAACCGCTCGGTGGTAAAGCGC
>JAEIGA010017774.1_pt1 | contig 10832 bp, 9 predicted proteins | sample 9270691 | NCBI WGS metagenome assembly JAEIGA01 (sample SAMN17057246, study PRJNA624740) | gut metagenome | biome: biome; isolation source: fecal sample | host: Bos grunniens | place: China: Xizang | collected 2019 | reverse complement strand
CGAGTCTCGAAGAACAAGCGAGGTGAATTCTCGAAAATCATACTCGACTATGTGCTCAAGTGTGAGAAGATGCATTTTCTGTTTGTGCTGGTGGACTCGCGTTTGGAGCCGCAGGCGATAGATTTGCGTTTTATAGAGATGTTGGGCGAGAATGGCATACCTTTCGGCATAATCTTCACCAAGACCGATAAATTGTCGGCTACGCAGCGTAAGAAGAGTGTGGAGCGTTATGAGCAGACACTGTCGGAGCAGTGGGAGGAGTTGCCGCCTATGTTCTGCTCGTCGAGCGAGCGTGGAACGGGTCGTGAGGAGATATTGTCTTTTATTGAGAATTGTTTATAACTCGGTAATAATTAGCCCTTGGTGGGGCTATTTTTGTTTGAAAGTGATTATATATTTGTAACAAAATAAAAACTTTAGAGAAATGGCTATTCACAAGATTAAGTTTTTTACCGGACGAGCTTCTCGTTATCTGGCAGAGAAGATTGTAGCAAGCTACGGCACTAAGTTGGGCGACTCGGAGATTTTGCAGTTCAGCGATGGCGAGTTCCAGCCATACTACAACGAGTCTATTCGTGGTTGTACGGTATTTATCATCCAGTCGACATTCCCTTCGTCAGACAACTTGATGGAGCTTTTGATGATGATTGATGCAGCACGTCGTGCATCGGCATATAAGGTAATTGCCGTTATGCCATATTTTGGCTGGGCACGTCAGGACCGTAAGGACCGTCCACGTGTGCCAATAGGTGCGAAACTTGTAGCCAATCTGCTGGTTGCTGCGGGTGTGGACCGCGTGATGACAATGGACCTGCACGCCGACCAGATTCAGGGCTTCTTCGATGTACCTGTGGATGCTCTCTACGCAAGCGGTATCTTCCTGCCTTACATCAAGAATCTGAACATCGACGATCTCTCAATAGCTGCTCCTGATATGGGTGGTGCGAAGCGTGCTAACTCTTATGCAAAGCACTTGCAGACACCAATCATCATCTCACATAAGGAGCGTGCAAAGGCTAACGTAGTGGGTAATATGACCGCTATCGGTGAGGTTGAGGGTCGTAACATCATTATCGTAGACGATATGATTGACACTGCTGGCACTATCTGTATGGCAGCTAATATGTTGATGGAGAAGGGTGCGAAGAGTGTTCGTGCAGCCATCACTCACCCTATCCTTTCAGGTGCTGCATATGAGCGTATCAACGACAGTATGTTGCAGGAGGTAATCACAACTGATACTATTCCTCTCAACCCTGAGAAGGACTTGCATAAGTTTACCGTTCTGTCGGTAGCCGACATCTTTGCGAAGGTTATCGAGCGAGTACACAACTACAAGGAGATTAGCTCAATCTTCTATTAGTAGAAGAGACGACGTTATATACGAAGAGGTGTCCGACCGATTGGGTTGTGACACCTCTTGATGTATTTACGGGTATTACCTACTTAGAAATCAATGCTGCGGCAGTTGAGTTTGTCGGTGATGATGGCGTTGTGGAGAACGACCAGGCCATTGTTGGCTCGCAGGAGGTTTTTCATCTCGCGAGCATCGATATTATAGCAGCGGACAAGAGGACTCTCAGCAAAGGAGTAATAGGTGATGCCTCGCAGATACTCAGGGGTGAGGATGATGACCAAATCATCGTTATCCATAGCACGTCGGACTACCCTCTCAAGACGACGGGCACACGACATAGGGATAGCATCGAAGTCGGTGATGCAGATAAGGTAGACAGCACCCTGGCGTGAGAGAATATCGCGTGTGGCATCGCCCTCGCTGTCAGAGATAAAAAGAGTATTTTCGGCAGGGCTCTCGGCGGTAGCAACACTACCCTCGTGGGTCTCAACCCACTCCCATTTATCATCGAGCGACTCCAACTCCTCGAGCGTAAACTCTCTAAGATCGCCACTCTCGGTGCTTTTATATATATAGGTGTCCTCACCCTCGCTCGCCTGCTCCTCGCTGCCATAGACCAACTCGTAGAGGTTGATACCCTCGCGGTAGGAACTGAGGTCAATAAGGGGGAGATAGAGATAACTGTAGATGCCTATACCGAACGATATGACAGCCGTAGCAGCCGTATATATGAGCTGTCGGCGTGAGAGTGTAAACCACTCTGCCGGGCGGGAAAACCACCATAAAAGGGCTGCAAAAGGCAATAGAATAATGTTTTTTGCGAAGGTAAGCCACGGAGAGAGCTTCACTACATCGCCAAAGCAACCGCAGTCGGCAACAGTGAAGACCGTAGCACTCAGAAGAGTGATTACTGTGAAGAGGCACATCGTAGCAAATGCCACAATAGAGCTAAGACGTGGCAAGATGCCAAGGGCAATAAGTAGTCCCAGCATAAGCTCTGCACCACTAAGCACAATACTCAGTGCGATGCTGCCCCCAACGAGCCACTCCGCAGAGTAGGCACGCAGATACTCCTCCACGACAAACGACGTGCCCCACGGGTCGATAGCCTTGCTCAAGCCCGAGAAGATGAAGAGCAGAGCCACAACGATGCGGCACGCAAGAGTGATATGTTGGCGTCGGCGGTCGGTTAACATATTGGGTTATAGTGTTTTCTGAAGATAGGGTTTTACAACCTCCATAACGCGACTGAAGATAACATCGGGCGAAGCCATCTGGCTCTCTCCGTCGCTGCAATCGACAATATGCATCGAAGCATCCTTTGAGGCTGCGTCTAAATAGACCTGACGCACCATCTGCTGCAACTCCAAAGATTGTTCGTGGATATCCTTGCCACCATTGAGATAATCGCGGTCGTCGCCTGTGCGTACCTCCTGCAACTTACGCTCGGTAAAAGCGAAAGGTACATCCAAAAAGAGCGAGACATCGGGGCGAGGGATAGCAAAGTGGTCGTACTCCAAAGCGAAAATCCAATCCGTAAGGCGGTCTCTGCCCTCCTGGTCGGCTATCTTGGCACATTGGTAGCCTATGTTGGAGTAGACATAGCGGTCGCAGATGACAACCTTACCCTCCGAGAGCCAGTCATCGATGAGCCGCTTGGCATCGTGACGGTCACCGGCATAGAGCATAGCGACGATATAGGGATCTACCTGCTCGATACTACCCAACTCGCCACGCAGGAAACGTGCGATGAGCTCACCGAAAAAGGGAGCATCAAAACGTGGGAAGTGGATATACTCGTTGGCGACACCTGCCGCATCGAGCATCTGTCGCAACTTGGCTATCTGGGTAGACTTACCAGAGCCATCAACACCCTCTAAAACTATAAACATACGCTTTATATGATTTTGTATAAAACTATTTATTTCAACATTCTAACAGCTCGTTTGACTCCAGCGACAAGAGCGTCAATATCCTCCACAGTGTTGTACATAGCTATCGAGGCACGACACATACCTGTGATGCCATAGTGGTGCATAACGGGCTCGGCACAGTGCTGACCTGTACGGATGGCGACGCCCAACTTATCGAGTATCATACCGATATCGTAGTGGTGAACACCCTCGACATTGAACGAGACGATGGAACACTTATCTGCTGTAGTGCCATAAATCCTCAGCCCCTCAATCTGCTGAAGCTGCTGCTCGGCGTAGTGGGTTAACTCAGCCTCGTATGCCTCGACAGCACTCAAATCGAGTCCATTGAGATACTCGATAGCTCTACCTAATGCCACAGCATCGATGAAGTTGGCAGTGCCAGCCTCAAACTTCAGTGGGAGTGGTGCGTAGGTGGTCTTGGCGAAAGATACTCTGTCGACCATATCGCCACCACAGAGGAATGGAGGCATCTGCTCCAATATATCGCGTTTGCCATACAACACGCCGACACCCGTAGGACCGTAGAGTTTATGGGATGAGAAGGCATAGAAGTCGCAATCTAATGCCTGGACATCTACCCCACCGTGAACAATGCCCTGACAGCCATCAACACAGACCAATGTACCATTGGCGTGGGCTAGACGGATGATTTGCTCTAAGTCGGGACGGGTGCCCAATGTGTTAGAGGCTTGGGTAACTGCAACGATACGGCTACGCTCATCGAGCAACTCCGATAGTTTTTCAACGCACAAACGACCATCATCATCGAAGGGAAGGACTCTTATCTCGACACCCCTACGCTCGGCAACGATCTGCCACGGAACGATATTGGAGTGATGTTCCATCTCGCTCAGGATGATATTGTCGCCCTCGGAGAGATATCTATCTCCCCACGCATAAGCTACAGTATTGAGCGAAGCTGTAGCACCTGCGGTGAAGATGACCTCCTCACGCGAAGAGGCATTTATGAAGGCTCTGACACGCTCACGTGCTTGCTCATACATCTCGGTGGCAGCAGCCGACAGATGATGAACGCCACGATGTATATTGGCATTGTGGAAGCGATACATATCATCTATACACTCGATGACACACAGAGGTTTCTGGGCGGTAGCACCACTATCCAAATAGATGAGTGGCTTGCCGTTAACCTCGGTGCTCAGGATGGGAAAATCGCTGCGTATAGCCTTGACGTCAAACATATTATAACTGCTCAAGTTTAGTCTCTAAATCGTGTTTGAGGGCCTCAAACAAACCCTCGTCGGCAATGAGTGAGAGGGCATCGACAACAAAGCCCTCCAACTGAAGGCTACGAGCCTGTGCCTCAGATAAGCCTCGCTGACGCATATACAGAACAGCGTCGCCATCCAACTGACCTACGGTAGCACCGTGAGAACACTTGACATCGTCGGCATAAATCTCGAGCTGTGGATTAGTGGCAATATGTGACTTTCCGCCAATGACAATATTACGGCTGAGCTGACGTGCGTCGACCTGACAAACGCCATTAGCAACATAGACTAATCCGTCGAACTCTCCACGTGCCTCGCCCGAGGCAACACCCTTGACCAACGAGTCGCTAAAGGTGTGAGAAGCGTTGTGATTGACACGCACGCCCACCTTCGCCTGCTCCTTCTGCGAGAGGAGGAAGATGCCACGCAGAGTATTCTCGGCACCCTCACCGTCGATATCAACAACATAGTCTGCTGAGCCATTGCCTACGACGACAGAGGTGATATGACAACGGCTACCTGCTGCCTGGCTCAAAAGGCTATGAGAGGTTGATCCAGCCAAGAAGAGCTCTACCACACGAAGCGAAGCACCCTCGCCTACGTTGAACTTAAGAGAGGAAGGCTCATCGGTAGTGTGCACGATGATGAGCTGCTCGCTACCCTGCTCTGCCACACCACACTCTATCTTCGAGGGGTTGCACAGCAAAAGTGCCGAGCTGCCATCCGAGAGCTGAAGCTCACTGCCCGAACGCAATTCGATGTTATTCTGCTGAAAATAGTGAAGTAATCCCATTGCTACTCCTTATATTGGTTAATAAGCCAGTCGTAACCCTCCTTCTCAAGTTTCAGAGCAAGGCTCTTATCGCCAGAGTGGATGATGCGTCCCTTATAGAGCACGTGGACATAGTCGGGAACGATATAGTCCAGCAGACGCTGATAGTGGGTGATGACGATAGTGGCGTTCTCCTCTGTATGAAGTTTGGTAACGCCTGTAGCCACGATACGCAGTGCATCGATATCCAAGCCCGAGTCGGTCTCATCCAAGACAGCCAACTTAGGCTCAAGCATAGCCATCTGGAAGATCTCGTTCTTCTTCTTCTCGCCACCCGAAAAACCCTCGTTTACAGCACGTGAGGTGAGTTTAGAGTCTAACTCCACAACGGCACTCTTCTGCTTCATCAGACGGAGAAACTCACCTGCAGAAAGAGGCTCCTCACCACGATACTTACGCTGCTCATTGAGAGCAACCTTCATAAAGTTAGCCATCGAGACACCCGGAATCTCCACAGGGTACTGAAAGCCAAGGAAGAGTCCCATACGTGCTCTCTCCTCGATAGGTAAATCTAAAATATCCTCACCCAAGAACTCTACTGAGCCCTCGGTAACGGTGAACTTCTCATTGCCAGCCAAGACCGAAGCAAAGGTACTCTTACCCGAGCCGTTAGGTCCCATTATGGCGTGGACCTCACCTGGGTGCACCTCAAGGTTGATGCCACGAAGTATCTCCTTGCCATCGACTGTGGCGTGTAGATTTTTAACACTTAACATATATCTTACTTATTTTAATTATTCAACAATAAAGTTTATCCAACTGAGCCCTCCAGACTGATAGCGAGCAGCTTCTGAGCCTCGACAGCGAACTCCATAGGCAGCTTAGCCAGCACCTCGCGGGCGTAGCCATTGACGATGAGTCCCACAGCATCCTCCATAGACAAGCCTCGCTGGTTGCAGTAGAAGAGCTGCTCCTCGGAAATCTTTGAGGTGGTCGCCTCGTGTTCCAAAACAGCTGTAGGGTTCTTGCAATCTATCTTAGGGAAGGTGTGAGCACCGCACTCGCTGCCGATGAGCAATGAGTCACACTGCGAGTAGTTGCGGGCATTATCTGCTCCCTTGGCTACCCTAACCAATCCACGATATGCGTTCTGGCTCTTGCCTGCCGAGATACCCTTTGAGACGATGCGGCTACGAGTGTTACGACCTATGTGTATCATCTTGGTACCTGTGTCGGCTTGCTGATAGTTGTTGGTCATAGCCACCGAATAGAACTCGCCAACAGAGTTGTCACCCTGCAGGATGCAGCTCGGATACTTCCACGTGATGGCTGAGCCTGTCTCCACCTGAGTCCACGACAGACGGGCATTCTCGCGGCATATACCTCGCTTGGTAACGAAGTTATAGATGCCACCCTTACCCTCCTTATCGCCTGGATACCAATTCTGTACTGTGGAGTATTTAACCTCTGCATCACGCTCGACGATAATCTCTACAACAGCGGCGTGGAGCTGATTCTCATCACGCTGAGGGGCGGTACAACCTTCCAGATAGCTCACATACGCCCCCTCGTCAGCTACGAGCAGCGTACGCTCAAACTGACCTGTTCCCTGAGCATTGATACGGAAGTAGGTCGAGAGCTCCATAGGGCAACGTACACCCTTTGGAACGTAGCAGAACGAGCCGTCAGAGAAGACGGCTGCATTGAGTGCGGCGTAGAAATTATCGGTATAAGGGACAACAGATCCAAGATATTTCTGTACCAACTCGGGATATTCACGGATTGCCTCCGAGATAGAACAGAAGATGATACCCTTCTCTGCCAACGTCTCGCGGAAGGTGGTCTTGACCGAAACGGAGTCCATAACGGCATCGACAGCAACGCCCGCCAAAGCCATCTGCTCCTCCAATGGGATACCTAACTTATCGAAGGTACGTTTCAGCTCAGGGTCAACCTCATCCATAGAGTTGAGCTTCTTACGGGGTTTAGGGGCTGCGTAATAGATTATATCCTGAAAATCTATAGCGGGGATATCCAAGTGTGCCCACTCTGGAAGCTTCATCCCTTGCCAATGGCGAAACGCCTGCAAGCGACGCTCAAGCATCCACTCGGGCTCCTCCTTCTTAGCTGAGATGAGGCGTATGATATCCTCGTTGAGACCTTTGGCAATGGTATCGGTCTCGATATCGGTAGTGAAACCGTATTTATATTCGCTCTGTTCGAGCTTCTCTAATATCTCTTTATTCTTCTCTGCCATAGCTAAAATTATAGTCCGACAAATATACAAAAAAAAATACGAATAGAACAATAGTTCTATTACTATGCGACCTTCGTGCCAAAATAGTGAGGTGAGGGAGGAGTTTTGAAGAGGTGGTGAGATTAGGGAATTTAGAGAATTTAGTGAGGATGGGGAAAATTTCTGCTCGGATATTTTGCACATTTGTTTTTTTTGCCTACATTTGCACCACTCTAATGCGGAGGCTAAGGTTTGGAAGGATGGGTGAGTGGCTGAAACCACCAGTTTGCTAAACTGACGTACTCGATTTGGGTACCGGGGGTTCGAATCCCCCTCCTTCCGCAAGACGGATATTAGGCAAGAAGATGTCATTCCGACATCTTCTTTTTTTTTGTACATTGTTGATAGCTTGCTTGCGAACAATGTACATAAAAAAAAGAATACCTACAAAGTAGTTCTTGCCTAATATCTATTTGCAAGGATGCCGTCGGCAGACAGGGGAAAGGCGTTACGAAGCAGACTTTAGGCTGCGTAGTAGCCAATCCTATCTTATACTCGCTAAATTAGCGATACGCTTTACGTGCTCCGGTCAGTCATCTTCTAAACAAAAAAAGTTGCCATCCACTTTTGGACAGCAACTTTCACTGAAAATCTTTCTCGCAAATGAGATGGCTACGTTAGCTATTGTTTGCCATCTTGCGATAATAATCGTAACGGCTCATTACATTCTTCACATAAGCCTCGGTCTGCTTACTACCTGTGAAGCGTCCGTTACGCACCAACTCGCTCTCATAAACTGCTGGATCGGCTTTGGCTCGCAAATATCGAGCTACAACCTCCCACGAGTTGGGGTTTTCTCCGTTGTTCCTTGCCAAGCGGCGGGCATCAAAGACGTGACCTATACCGCCATTGTAGCTTGCAAGGATGATACTAATTCGATCGCTCTGCGGTGTCGAAGCAGGCATCTTAAGCATAGCCTCCAACTCCTCCAAAAGCATAACTGCTAAACGGATGTTGGTCTCAGGCTCGGCTATATCCTCCTTCGAGACATTGAACTGCTTTCCCACTATTGGCATAATCTGCATAATGCCTATCGCTCCGCTACGCGAGATGAGGTCGTTCTGAAAACGCGACTCATTGTAGGCGATAGAGCTCATCAAAAGCCAATCTTGTCCCTCTTCCTCACCGATACGCTGCATCAGATCGTCATATGCCGAGATGGTGAAACCATCCGCATCGGTGTCATCAACTACATTCTCTGAGACTTGCTCCTCAGCGACATCCACTACAACTTGAGATGGAGTATTCAACGCACTTGAGTCCCAGAAAGTTACTAACAAAATAAGAACGAACGAAATTAAAAGTGTCTTTTTTGACATAAGGTGTTATATTGCGGGCAGTTCATACCGCACAATACAGTGCACTAATCATAGAATCCCCACGAGATACCCATCTTAAACATACCAGGATTCTGCGGCTGACCGGCAATGGTGAAATATTGTCCATTGCCAAACAGACCGGCATTAATGTGCTGGTACTTTAAGAATATACGCATTCTCTTCCACTTCGCCGTGATGTAGACATCGAGATAAGGGTAGTTACCCACCTCATACTCTCGCTGATTATAAAACGTCGACAGTGCAGGATTGTAGCCTGGTGCGTAATACGATGTATTGTAGCGACCATCGACACCAATCTGCATACGTAGCACCTTGTTGCGTTCTACCCAGAATTCGTAGTAGTAAGACAAGAAAGCACTACACATTGGAACGGGAATAACCTCTTGATTTGCACTCCACTGTAGCAATACCCTGTGGTCAAGATGAAGTCCGCCTATGCGGAAATCTTTGCGAGCATACAAACTCGTCAGGCTAATCGCATCGGATGACTGAGTGACCTGGCTTTTGGCGTCGTAGTAGATTTTGTTCGACACCACGCCCTGCCAAAAACTGAGCTCCAAAGCCCAGTCAGGAATCTTGAGCGACACCTCAAAACGAGTTTCATTCTCCTTACTGAAGGAGTTAAACCACGAATAGTGGTTTGAGAATAGCGTCTCCTGCCAATATGAGGGCGATTGACGCGTCTGTGAGAATTTACCCGACAGAATGACGGGACGTCCGCGAAGACGTGCTGTAAGTGCCAAATGGGCATTTATAGAGAGGTCTCCGCCTCGATAACCCGATGGGTAGAACTTGAAATCAGCTCCCCAATCGGCTATACGTTTGAGTTTTCCGCTGACAGCACCGTAAGCATACCAGGCGGTCTTCTTATCGACACCGTACTTACCAGCGATATAGTCTTGCAACTGAAGCTGCGAATAGGCATACATATCGACTCCAATACCTCCACCCAAGCGACCTACTGCACCATTGCGGTCCCAAGGCTGGGCCTCGACAAAGAGGCGGTTGGAGAGCACTCGCTCACTGATGGAGTCACGTGTGACTGCGGGCGAGATAAACCAATTGTCGTAGTAGACACCCTCGGTCTGGACATACTCACCATTCTCGTCAACATCGCCACGCTCATTGATAAACGTCTCATACTTATCGGTATAAAGCTTGGTCCATCGGTTATACTCGAAGATATGACCGACGTAGATTGCCGAGAGGGGTGCTAAAGAGTAATCGTAGTCCGTCACAGGCTCAAGCGGGATGGCATACGCCTGCTTGACGAAGAACGAGTTGTTGCGATAGGAGTTCTCCGCCTCGGCCTTAGCCAGCTTCATTGGCACTCCCGAAGGGTGCTCAAAGGTGGTGTCGGCAACAGCCCAGATGCCCACCGTACCACCATTCTCACGCTGTTCGATACGATTGTGGATGTAGGCGGCGTGGACCGAATAACGCTTGCCTGTATGTGCGAAAGCAGCTGATAGATTATGATTCTTGGTAGTCTGCCAATCATACAAGCCCTTGGTGCCTCGCGACTTGTAGCTTACGTTAAAGCTCGTCGAAGGAGAGACATTGTGGGCAGTTGTAATCTCGAAGTGCTCCTCGCGGTACTTCTTCTGTCCCGACTCCAGATACATAAAATTGAGGTATGGAGTCTTGGAGTTATAGAAAGGTACGTTCTCCATACGGTAGGTTTAGGAGTCGTACGACTGTGCAAAGAGGAAATCGGGCGTGTCGGGGCGTTCGAAATAGTTGAACGGAAGGGTTGACTGTCCCAAGCCACCCATAGTCATATCACCCACACCCTTAAGGAAATAGGGGTAGTCAATTCGCCAATTGGTTAAGGTAGTGTCGAGAGGCTGCACGTAGACCTCGTTCATATAGCGGTCGACATTCCACATAAAGTTAGG
>JAEIGA010017773.1_pt1 | contig 10832 bp, 9 predicted proteins | sample 9270691 | NCBI WGS metagenome assembly JAEIGA01 (sample SAMN17057246, study PRJNA624740) | gut metagenome | biome: biome; isolation source: fecal sample | host: Bos grunniens | place: China: Xizang | collected 2019 | reverse complement strand
ATATGCACCTATTTCTTCTGCAGTAACAGCAGGATTTTTTCGTGAAATTTTTAGCAGTGGAAAGCACACTAATGTCCAGTCACCAACAAACTCTTTCTTTGTCTTTTGAAGAGTTACTTGCGCATCACCAATTTCTGCCCCATACAATGCTTGTACAGCGTTTTTTACAGATAAAATTAAATCTTTTTCCATAATTCTTTAATAATGACCGCAAAGATAGTGAATTTTTCGGTAGAAACGCACATTCATATAGTTAAACTTCAAAATCTATTATCTAGTTAATACCCTACTTTTTTTCTCTTTGCCACAAAAATTTCTTCCTCGCATAATCTGTCCATGGAACAAACTCATTCCAAGCCATTATCGAAGATTTATCTATCATAACTAATCTATTTCAATACCAATATTCATATTTACTCTCCATCTATTTTTCTCTGGGCTATCTGAGGCTGGATGTTCTGTACTCATAAGAATATCATCTAAATAGCCTTTTTGTTTTTTCAATATATAATATAACTTATCTGCCTTGTCTTGTTCTAATAATATATACTCTAACAAGAAACCCAAGCGTTGCATCGTTGAAATATTTGTATATGGAAGAACTCTTTCTATTTTTGATATGTCTATTATATCTACCAATTCTGCAAGTACAGCTGTAGCCCTTTGAAAACCGCCAATTTTTGTTGCAAATTGAATAATATCCACTGCGGTTAACTCCACAGAAGAGTAGTTTATTCGTCCCATTTCTGCATTTCGGGTTTCTATAAGTTCACTAGGTATCTGCTGACGGTAATTCCAATCTATTAAAGCATTTCTTTTTGAAATTCTAGCACGTGGACCTGTAGTAACTATTTGTGTCAACATTGCTCGTTGATGAGATGCCCCATAAATTGCCGCTGCAGAAAGTAAACCCACATAATAAGGCTTACCTATATACTCCATAAGTTCATTTATGTAGTAAGCAGGTGGAACCACTCCTTTTAATTTGTATTGTGTAGGGATTATTACGTAAAACCCCTTATATACATTTTCTATCCTCTTTGACAATATAAGTCTAGTAACGTATGTTTTCAAATTTCTCTCAGAATGTTCGTGAAACACACGTCGAATTTGTTGGAAAGAGAAAATAGTAATTCCTCTTTCTTCTTGTTCATTTATCCAATCATTTAAACTCATATTCGGGGTTTTTATTGCAAAGGTATACATTTTTTGTATACCTTTGCAACTTTTTCCCTGAATTTTTCACTTCTCAACAAATATTTTGAAATCTAGAAGAAATAGTTCTAAGATATGGGTGCGATATATTTGTTATACCACTATTACCTATAAAAAATCAATCTAATAGATTTTATCTTCATGAAGTATGGACAGAAAAAACCTCACAAGTGCACGTTCTAATGCTGTTCTACGACAACCGTCTCACTTGCAAGGTCTTTCAAAGATATTGCACAGCTTGTGTCATTCTTTGCTACAGGATGAAGAAAAATGATAGAAAAAATTCCCACTAAGTAAATGATATGACCCCCGAAAGTTAGACAAAAAAAACTTTCGGGGGTCATATCAAAACAAGTATTCATTGTTTTTTTAGTTTATTTCGTATTTCTAATCGATTTAATGTAAGTAGTTATTCTTTTTTACCATATTCTACATGAGACTCTGCTACCAGTGAAGAGTTGTCTTCCTCTTCATTTGTAATGAAGTAGAATTTCGGAAGTAACCTTATATCTAGAGCATCTTCTATCTTACATATAGTTTCAATTGAAAGATTTTCACTTCCTTTCAACACTTTAGAAATGTATTGTTGAGTACAACCCATTTTCTCTGCTAATACTTTCTGAGTCCAATTAAGTTCTTCCATTTTATCAAGCATTAACATAGCAACATGCTGAGAATAACGTAACCAGCGCTTATTCTTTTGTCTAAATTCTGCTTCATCTCTCCACCTAGAAGGAGACGCAGACTTATACTGCCTAAGTTTTTCAATACTTGTGTTCATAATCTTCCGTCTTCTGTAATATCGTCAAATGTCATAATATAAGATGTTTGTATTTTCAGCAAAGATAAGAATTAATTTTCAATTCTACAACTTATAGGTTGTATTTATGATAATACTAATAATCTCCTACCACAAAAAAGGTGTATTGTGTACTAAATTATCGATACAGACCATAAAAAGCCTCCCATTTTTACCACCAGGGAGGTATGGTGGGTGTGCAAAGACAAGGCACTACCAGTGTCATTTTTTGCTACAGGATGAAGAAAAATGATAGAAAATTTTAGTTTTATCTTTTCATTGGTGATGATGGTTTCTATTCAAGCATTATCGTGTAGTCGACTTCTTCGTTTTCTCGGATTGCTAAAATATCTACCCCTACACGATCAGCTGCGAAGTCGTGACCTTGCAGGCGAATCCATTCATAATAGTGGTTCAGATCATATCTATTACATTCTTCACTATCTTCATCATCATCGTAAATACCTTCAGAATCTTCTTCGTCTTCTAAAACTGGTGTATATAATTTATCCTCAATGTCTTGGACTATATATTTTTCTAAGTTTTCTCTAAGAAACTCATTGTACGCCTCAAACAACCAATACTCCTCCACCATGTAATAGAACTTATCTTCGAGTTTCTCATGAAGTGGTTGAAGTGAAGTTTCACCATTTTCAATTGCTTCTAGAACTTCCTCGCAAGAGATTTCCTTTGTACCAAACTTTTTTAAAGCCTCAAGTTCTTGCTCGCTAATTCCTAACTCAATAGTATCTTTACTTCCATAGCTACAACCATGTCCATAGCCATAAAATGCTTCCAAATTTACTTTAATCTTTGCCATATTGTCTATTTGTTTTATTTTTTAGGGTTAAACTTAGTTTTATACCTCCCTCATTTTTACCACCGGGAGGTGTTGGTAATCTTACCTTCTCCTTTTATCCTTACCAGCGGATATCCTGTCGGCTTTGGTGGTGATGTAGCGGAGTTGGCTACGTACGGCATCGTCGTATAAGAAATGTGCCTTTTTGTTGTGTACGCTCGTTCAATTAGACACACAACACTTATTAACTAGGAGATATTATTGAAAACATCATTCTTACGCAAAGATAAAGTGCTACCTGTGTCATTTTTTGCTACAGGATGTTTGATTTTTCACTACTTTTTATTACTTTTGCCCTTGGTCTGTTTGAAATATTGGTAGTTCTGCTATCGCCCATGTTTAATTTTTAGTCTGTAGTTTCTAATTAGAGTTCTCGATTAAGTAATTCCGAAAAGATTTTAAATCAAACATTAAGCAACATTTGGGTTGGGTGTATATGTATTACAAATATATCATTTTTGTCAAATTATTTTGTTTTATGACAGAAATGATGTATTTTTACAACAAAATTATATGCAACATGCCAACTACTACTGAATTTATATTGAATTATGCATCTTCGAATAAAGGTTTTTTAATAAGAAAAGAACTTTTTGAATTCCTAAAAAATGAATACACAGATAAGAATGTAAGAACTATTGATTTGCAATTAAATAGATTAGTAAAGTCTGGAAATTTAATAAGATTGGGATATGGAAAGTATAGGTTAAATAATAATTCTCCAGAATTTATTTATAAACCTTCAAATGAGGAAAAACTGATATTTGCAAAACTTAAATCACGTTTTCCTCTACTTGATTTTTGTATTTGGAGTCCAAAAGTCTTATCTGCATTTATGCTACATATTCCTAATATAGGTTATACGTTAATTGACGTAGAAAAAGAAGGTATGGAATCTGTTTTTAATGCCTTACAAGAGATTTTTCATGAACGTAAAATCCTTTTCAATCCATCAAAAAAGGAATGTGATTTATACCTAACTGGTAGCAATGCTATTGTAGTAAGACAACTCATTAGTCAATCGCCATTAACAATTATAGATGGATGTATGGTTCCTCGCCTAGAAAAAATTCTTGTCGACTCAATTGAAGACAATGAATTACAATTTACTCAAGGTACCGAAATATACAACATATATGATTATGCACTAGAAAGAAACAATATTAATCTAAAAAAACTTTTACGATATGCTTCTAGGCGCAATCGCAAGGAAAAAGCACAACAAATAATGAACACTATAAATTATGATAAACAAGAAAAGTAGAACTATAGAATGGATTACAGATATTGCTAAACAATTAAAAATACATGATATTGCATTAGCAGAAAAGACTATTAGAGCATTTTCACTACTTGAAGCATTAGCTTTATCTGGTTGTCCTTTCGTTTTTAAAGGTGGTAGTTCACTCATGCTTCATCTGAATACAAGCAAACGCTTATCTATAGATATTGATATTATTTGCCCTCCTGGTACTATAATTGAAGAATTCCTAAATAAACACTCAAAAGAATATGACTTCGGCAAAGTAGAACTTGTAGAACGTATTTCTCGAACAAATATCCCTAAACAACATGCAAAATTCTACTATGAAGTGAGTTATCCTGGAAATGGTGGACAAGACAAAATTTTATTAGATGTGTTATTTGAAGAAACTCATTACTCTAAAATAGTTTCTCTTCCAATTAAAAGTCCTCTACTTATTACTGAAGACCCTTATACAATGGTAAGTGTACCTAGTCATGAGGATTTGCTAGGTGATAAACTAACTGCTTTTGCTCCGCATACAACTGGCATCCCTTTTTATAAAGGACAAAAAATATGCACTATGGAGATAATAAAACAACTCTTTGATATTGCTTCATTATTTGATATAACTAATAATCTCAACATCACAAGAGATACTTTTATAAAATTTGCAAAAGTTGAATTGGAATATCGTAATCTAGATTCTACAAACTATTTACAAGTACTTGATGACATATATGAAAGTGCCTTATCTATTTGTATGAGAGGTTTATACAATAACGATGAATATAAATTGTTCCAAGATGGAATAAGAAAAATTGGAAACTTTATTCATTGTGAAAAATACACAATAGACTCTGCAATTATAAATGCATCTAAGGTTGCATATCTCAGCAAACTACTTACTTATGGAGTCAATAATATTGAACATTACTCTGTAGATAATTTTATGGAATTGATGCATATAACCATTAAAGAACCTCTTCCTACAAAATTAAACAAATTTAAAAAGACACACCCTGAAGCTTTCTTTTATTGGTGTAAAACAGAAGAGTTACTACAAAATAAAGAATGATTTCCTATTATAGAAGTATACTATATTGGAAGGATTGGGCACTTTCTGCATCAGCATCTGCCTTGCTTATCATTTTCTTTATGGTGGTGCGATTGCCAACAAGTAAGTTTCCAATATATTTACGAAAATACTTGCCTGCAGACTTCGCTTCGTCTGGAATACGTTCTTCTATCTTCTCTTCGGCACGTTTGATAATATCCTCATTCACAGGTCTAGAAGAAAATATATGATTGTCGTCTGTCAGTTGTGGCACTTCTACTTCGTAGATATAACAATATCCACCTATACAGTGAGTATTGAGGTGCATAGCCTTAATGGCGTAATGTTCTGCCGTTTCATAACTAGAAGTTATGTAAATCCCATGCCCAAATTTTGACTTACCCTCGCCTGTGCCCAAATACGACAGCGAGAATTTATCAAAACAACAAGCACTCCCATGATAGAATGTTTCTTTGTTCATTGTATTCAAAACAAACATTATTCACTAATTTCTACAACACTCTCCGAAGAACCTGTTTTAGAATGTACACTTATTTGCACAGGGATGCTTTCGCGTATTTCTTCGCGGTGAGAAATAATACCCACTTGGCGTCCCACTTTGCTATGAAGAGACTTCAAGGTATTGATAGCATTTTGAAGTTCGTCGCCACTAAGTGTTCCAAAACCTTCGTCGATAAACAAGGTTGAGACTCCAAGATGTTGACCAAAATCGGCTAGTGCCAATGCCAATGCTAGCGACAACAAGAAAGACTCTCCACCAGAAAGTGTATCTGTGGCACGCATTGCATAACCATTGTATGCATCCTCTAGTTTCAAAATCAATGAACCTGGCACTATATGCAATTTGTATCTTTTTGCCATATTCTCTAGATGATGATTTGCGGCAGCCAACATTCCTTCTAGGAGAAAACCTTGAGCGATCTTAGATAATGTGTTGCCTTGTGCATCGCCATAAAGTGAATTGAATGCTTTCCATTTTTCATATTCTTCTTTAAGGGCGTCAATATGGGCTGTATCTTGCTTCTTTCTTCTTGCCTCGTCGTCTGTTTGTAGAGTTTTTGCTATTTCTCCTATTTGAATATTCAAGGCGTCTCTCTCGTCATTATACAGTTTTTTCTTTTCATTCAAAGAGTACTCTGTATCTTCGTCAGTAAGATTTGTTGGCTTTTTAGATAAGTGATTGTCAACATTCTCTTGCATTGTTTTAAGAGTTTTTTCTGCTGCAACGTATTTTGAACGCTGTGTTTCCACCTGCTTTCTATACTCACCTATGGTATTTTGAGTTATTTTGTTGAGCATACCAAGATATTCTATGCTATATTCACTATGAGTATATACAAATTCATATACCAAGGCATTTAATCTATTGTACTCTTTCTCTGCAGTAGCAAGTTTATCAGTTTCTGTCTTAAACTCGCTGTTTAATTTTACCCATATTTGATGTAAATTTCTTTGTTCAATAGGTGAAATACCTTCGATATATGCCAAATCTGGTTTCAACTGTAACACAGACTCGCGTATGCTTTCTATATTTGAAAGCTCTTTAGAAATATTCTCAATCTCTCTTTCTATTTGTGCAAGTTTCTCATTATTGGTTTTATAATCACTCGCTTTATTTTTAAGGTAATCTATAAACTCTGTTGGATTAGTTAAATCTAACTTCAATTTAAGAGAATCTGGAATTCTATCTGTGATAGATATGAGCAAAACATTTATAGAGTTTTCAAGATTACCAATCTCCGTTGCTATAGTTTCCAATCTTTCTTTTAAAGTATTAACGGAGTTTTCGTTGGTTTGTTTATTTAGCTCAGCTTGAGATTTTTTTCCTTGCAAGTTGTTGTACAATTCTTGCGCAACATCTCTATTTTTTTCCAACAACTCACCTTTTTCTATTGCTTCAGACGCTTTAGTAATCAAGTCTTCCATCTGATTAATAGATGCTTCTAAAAGAGTGTTGTCGCCCTCGGCAAGAGAAACTAAAGTATTGTATAGTTCTGTTCTATCAGAAGTTTTTGTATTACGTGCATCGGTTTCACTTTTAATTGCTCCCTCTAGTATTGCTACTTCATTTTTCGCTTTTTCAACTTTTCCTTTTTGAGCATTAAATTCTGCTTCTATCCTTTTATGTTCTTGATTCAAAGCGTCTTCTGTAAAGTTTATAGAAACAACTTTTTGACCACAAACAGGGCAAATGTTATCTTCCTTACCCAAATGCTCAATTAGAGTGGCACGAATGCTCTTTGCAAACTCATCTACTGTTTGTAAACGTCTTGTATGTTCAATTTCCAAACGTTCCAACTCTTGCTCCTCAGTTGCTAACACTTGCTTGCAAGACTCTAGTTTAATAGAGTTTTCTTCAATATTTTTATTTGCTTGAGCTATTTCTTTGTCTCTTTCCTCTACCCTTTCTTTTTGGTTTTTTACTTTATCAAGAAGTTCTTTTCTTGCACGTTTTGCAGGCAAATTACATTCTTCTAGTTCTTTTTTATATACTCCCAACTTTGCCTCTGCTTCTTCAAATTCTTTAACAGCCACATTCAAAGCTGTAGAAGAAAGTATATTTTTTTCTTCTGCATTAGGCAAGTCTTTTGTTAGAATAGACTGTTTCTCTTCAGTCCTTTTACTCAAATCCTTTTTACAGTTAACGTAGTTTTTTATCTCAGCCTCAATGGTTTGAGCATTTTCGTATACAGATACATAATCTTTTTCTGCTTGTAGTAGAGCAGAAAGTTTGCTATGCTCTTGCTTATTTTCTGAAAGTTTCGTTTTCACAAACTCCACTCCACACATAGCTTCTTTGTATAAAAGTTCACGCTCAGCAATACGTGTTTTTGCATTTTCTTTTGTTGCAAGTTGCTCCTCTGCATCAGACATATTTGCACGCACCTGAATTGTTTCTTCCCATTCACGCACCTGTTTCTCTTTGCCAAGAAAATCTTCTGAAGAAACTGCCGCTTTTGCTACAGTTAGTTCGTTTTGTGCCTTTGCAAGGTTTTTGCAATGAGTATCGTTGTCTTGTATCCAGTCAATCAACTTTTGAGTATCGTCTACCTTTTCAGATTTATCTTTTACAGCAGTTTCAAGATCTTTTTGTTGTTTTTCCAACTCATTTCTTTCCTCATCACCTAGTACCACTATCTGCTCGTTGTCTTTTGCAGCTTCCTTGTATGCTTTCTCAATAGATAGAGTTTTGTTATAGATAGCTATACCTATTTTTCTAAACTTATCTGTACCAGAAATCTTTTCCAAAATCTCTGCTTTCTCATTCTCGCTACTCTTTAAAAACTTAGTAAATTCACCTTGTGCAAGCAATGTGGTACGACAAAACTGATTATAGTCTAAACCTACTTTCTGAGTTATAAATGTCTCAGTTTCGCTGTACTTTCTAGAATTATCAGCAGAAGCCAATGTAGTGCCATCTGCATCCAAGAGTGCCCAAACTTGATTACTAATTTTAGTCGATAATTCTGCTTTCTTACCTCTACGCACACTCCAATCTGCACAATAATCCTTACCATCATTTCCCACAAAATACAATTTCACAAACGCCTCTCCTGTATTTTGTCTCATAATATTTCTAGGGTCATTAGTTACAAGGTCATCTTTGTTGATTTCTTGTTTAATACCACTACTTTTTTCTATACGAGGCACCTTGTTGTACAGAGCCAAACAAATAGCATCAAGAATAGTTGTTTTACCAGAACCTGTTTTGCCTGTGATAAGGAAAAGGTCTGTATCTGCAAGAGGTTGTTTTGTAAAGTCGATTTCTGCATCCACAATAGATGCAATGTTGTGTAATACTAGTTTTTTAATCTTCATTTTTTGTCTCCTCCATTGTTTTAAGAATTTCTGATAGCATATCTTTAAAATCGTCTTTAAATTCACTGTTTTTATGCGCAGCATATACCTTCATAATATCAATAGGCTCTATCTTCTGCAATTCTTGCATAGTAAGTGACTTTATCTGCGCCGAGTCGCCTGCTTTTACAACTTCCACCTCACGTGTAGGATTGGTTTCTGCCCATACGGCAAGTTTACCTTTAAGAGCCGCTTTTATCTGTTCTTCTGCATTAAATGGCAATGTTTCACTTGCACCTAAAAGCACATTTAATCTAACGTATGCCTTTTGGTCATTTGGAAAATCCTTTAGTTCTGCCATCACCTCGTTCCATTTTGCAAACCCTTCGGTAGGAATATTTACGAGCACGTTTACAGGTTTCACGTCTACAGTTTTTATCTCTGGCAGAGCACCACGAGAAGCAATCTCAACCACGCTAAAACTATGCTCATAACCACTACGCACCTCGTCGAAACTCACAGGCACTGGCGAACCACTATATCTTGCTCTACCCTCACCAAATGTTTGAGCCTTGTGAATATGCCCTAGCGCCACATAATCATAAAGACTGCCAAGTTCTGCAATATTTGTGCACTCAATACCACCAATAAATCTATCCTCTTGCACCTTGTGACCCACATAGTCGCAGTCTTTTATTGCCGCATGACCAACATACACAATAGGCAAATCCTCACCTACATTTTCGCGTACGTATGCCTCCAAAGAAGTGTAAAACTCCTCACTCAAGAAACGTTCGTTTGTATAAGGCACAGCTACTATAACACCCTTGTCTGCCACCTTTATTATATTAGGTGAAAAATCTGATGCGTCTATCTTACCCAACATTTTCACCCCAAGAGCATCCCAAGGAGTCTGATAAATCTCGTGTCGAGAAGCACTATCGTGATTACCTGAAATACAAACTATCAACATTTCTGGACACACATTGCGCAGTTTCACAAGATAGTCTGAAAGAGACTTTTGCGCAATAGTATTTGGCATACTCACATCGTAGATATCACCAGCAATAACCAAAACATCTGGTTTTTCGTTCTCCACTAGCACAGCCAATTGCTCCACCATGCTGTCATTATCTTCCTTTCTGTCTAGATTGCACAAGACCTTGCCTATATGCCAATCGGATGTATGTATTATCTTCATATCTTTCAAATTTTCGACTCGTAAAATTAAAAATTTCAAACGTTTCAAACAATTTCTTTAAAGGTTATTTTTTAACAACTTTCAAACAATTTCTTGAAGGGTTATTAACAATTTTGGCAAATATACTATGTAGGGTGTGTCATTTTTCAGTACAGGTTATAAAATTCTACATTTTTTCTGCATAATATCTGTTAACCCACAGATTTTTCTTAAATTTGTATGCTGTAAAATTAACAAATTATGTTACTCACAGAAGACGGTTCTACCACGCTATACAATGAAAATATTGGGGAATATTATCATTCCACTCATGGAGCGATACAGGAAAGTATGCATATTTTCATAAAAGATGGGCTAAACGAATGCCCCAAAGATGAAATTCACATACTTGAAATGGGGTTTGGAACTGGTCTAAATGCTCTTCTCACATTGCTCGAAGCAGAGAAAACAAACAAGAAAATTTACTACCACACAGTGGAACTCTACCCCATTAATACTGAGCAAGTAAAGAGTTTAAACTACGCTGAAATTCTTTGCCCAGAAAAAAAAGACATTTTGTTGAAACTTCATGAGGCAAAATGGGGCGAAAATTCAAAAATTTGCAGTAACTTTGAGATTGTAAAAATTCAGAGCGATTTT
>JAEIGA010017772.1_pt1 | contig 10834 bp, 10 predicted proteins | sample 9270691 | NCBI WGS metagenome assembly JAEIGA01 (sample SAMN17057246, study PRJNA624740) | gut metagenome | biome: biome; isolation source: fecal sample | host: Bos grunniens | place: China: Xizang | collected 2019 | reverse complement strand
TTACCAAGTACAATGTTCGAAGCAATATCGACCTGAACATGACCAAGTCTACCCTGTTTACCTTCAGCATCGGAGGCTATATGCAGGACAGACATGCGCCGGGTTCGAATGTGAGCAGCATCCTTCAGTATGCCCTTGAGATTCCGCCTATCGTGCATCCTCATGTATATTCGAACGGAATGTTTCCTATACAGTCCAATCGTGCTAACCCGTATGTGATGGCTACACAGACAGGCTATAAGGACAACTATCGTTCCCAGCTCCAGAGTACTGCAACATTGGACCAGGACTTCGGCAAGCTCTGGGCTCCACTTGAAGGTCTGCATGCAAAGCTCACTTTCTCATTTGACGTGTACCAGGACTATTGGTCGGAAAGGACCAGGAGGCCAAGCTATTATTATGCTACCGGTCGCGATGAAAACGGTGAGCTTATCGCCTCCCTGGTATCTACCGGAGATGAATTCCTCGGGTTTTCAAAGTCATTCGGAGGAAACAGGAATACATATTTCGAGGCTCCGGTATCATACAACCGTAAGTTCGGAAAGCATTCGGTGGATGCTCTCCTGCTTTGGAACATGAGCAGCCATGTGGACCAGAATGCTTCTTCTGCGATATATTCGTTTCCATACAGACATGCCGGTCTGGCAGGACGTGTTGCTTATGATTTCGACAGCCGCTACTTCGCTGAGTTCAACTTCGGATACAACGGTTCGGAAAACTTTGCAAAGAAATATCGTTATGGATTCTTCCCGTCTGCCGCCTTGGGCTGGATGGTGTCAAATGAGCCTTTCATGCAGAGTGTCAAGCATGTCGTGTCCCAGTTGCGCGTGCGAGGATCCATGGGTCTTGCGGGAAATGACCAGATTTCCGGTGGCAGACGTTTCGGTTATCTCACTACCATCAACGGAAATGCCGGCGGTCACAGCTTCGGTGACAACAACAGCGTCTCCTACCCTGGAGTCGCAGAAGATCAGTTCGGAGTTCCCGACCTTACATGGGAGACTGCAACCAAGAGCAACATAGGTTTCGACCTTGGCCTCTTTGATGCCCTTAACATCACTGTCGACTACTTCACCGAGCTTCGCAAGGATATCTTCATGCAGAGAAAGATATTCCCTGAGACTTCCGGATTCCAGAACGCCCCATATGCCAACTTCGGAAAGGTGTTCAACAGAGGCTTCGATGCATCACTGACTTTCAACAAGGCTTTCAGCAGAGATACCTATCTGTCGCTCATGGGTAATTTCACTTACGCGCACAACACGATCCTCGAATATGATGAAGCAGCAGGAATCGTAGGCACAACCAGGGCACGTACCGGAAACAGCATCAACCAGAATTACGGACTTGTGTCACTCGGTCTTTATACGGACGATGATTTCCTTGATCCGTCATCTGGTTCCCTCAAGCCTGGAATTCCGGTTCCGTCATGGAACAGGGTGAAGCCGGGCGACATCAAGTATATGGACCAGAATAACGATGGAGTCATAAATGATGAAGACGTTACAGCGATCGGCGGTTCGTCAGTTCCGGAAATAGTCTATGGTTTCGGATTCTCATTCAGACATAAAGGTTTTGACATAAGTGCTCTTTTCCAAGGTGTCGCCATGACGGATTTCATCGTGGGAGGAGACTATGACGACCAGAGGAATCAGTACTATATTCCAGGAGCAGGCGCGGGAGCTGTCGCCAATATTCTCGGCAATGTGGATGACAGGTGGACACCGGAGAATCCGTCGCAGGACGTATTCTGGCCTCGTCTGTCAATGGGTGTTAATGAAAACAACAACCAGGCTTCCACATGGTGGATGAAGGATGGCTCGTTCATGCGTCTGAAGAATTTCGAGATGGGATACTCTTTCCCGAAATGTCGTGTCTTCGTCAGGGGAACCAACCTCTTTACGATTGCAGGCTTCAAGCTCTGGGATCCGGAACTTGGCTGCAACGGCTTTGCCGCTTATCCTATATCGAGAGTCGTCTCTCTTGGTCTTGACATATCATTCAACTAAAATCTGACTTCCTATGAATACATATATATATAGAATAATTTCAGTCTGCTGTGCGCTTATGCTTTTTACGGCAGTAAGCTGTAACTATCTTGACCAGGAGCCAGATGACCTTATCACAGAAGATATGGTCTTCAATGATATCGTAAAGACCAACGGATGGCTTGCCAATCTTTACAGCTACCTCCCGGATCCATATATGGGATGGAATATGAAATATGGTCTGAATACACTTGCAGATGATGTGCAGATTCCTCTTGAATGGTCTGGTTTCGGATGGTGGAGCGCTTCTGCAATGAGCGGAAACTGGAGTGCGACTTCAGGCTACGACCTTTGGGGGGATGTGTACAAGGCCGTACGTGCCGCATATATCTTCATGGATAAGGTGAAGCCTCTTGGAAGCGAGCAGACTGCCGAGGATGTCGAGTATATGAAGCTTCAGGCACGTTTCCTTGTGGCATATTACTATGCTCAGCTCCTTGAATTCTATGGGCCGTTCCCGATTGTGGACAGATATTACGGAATAGATTCCACATATGAGGAACTTATGCTCGAAAGGACTCCTTTGGAAGATGTCGTTTCATGGCTTGATGAAGAACTTCTTGAACTAGCCTCAAAGCTTCCGGCAGTACATAAGAGTCCGAGTGAGGATCATGGACGAGCAACAAAGGGAATGGCTCTTGCTGTCCGCGCTCATGTCCATATGCTTGCAGCGAGTCCACTCTTCAATGGAAACAAGATGTATGCTGGCGTGGTCAACAAGGACGGAAAGAGTCTTTTCCCTCAGACTTATTCTGTTGAGAAATGGGAGGATGCGGCATCGGCTGTCCGCGACCTTCTCGATCTTGCTGAGTCGGGTGTCTATTCCCTCTACAAGCAGTACAATGAGGATGGTACCATAGATCCGTTCCTTTCATACCAGAACATTCATTTTGCTACAGGAGCGGCAAATCCTGAACTCATCTTCATAAACAACAACTGCAACTATGCAGAAGCTGACCAGAACCAGGCTCCTCATGGCTATGGCGACGGTAACGGAGGATATGGTGCAACGCAGAATCTTGTGGATGCGTTCTTTACACGAAGCGGACTTCCTATAGATAAGGACCCTTCTTATGTTGCTTCCGGTTACAGTGCAGAAGACATCCATTATACCAATACGGCGTGGGCTCGTGCAGATGGGACAGAGACAAAGGGATTGATCACCAAGGCAGGTACTCCGAACATGTACTGCAACAGGGAACCCCGGTTCTATGTTTCTGTGCTCTGGCACAGGGAATATTCTACACAGATGGGAGCACCTGTGGACTTCCTGCTTGGAGGTGCCAACGGCGGACCCGGATATGATTCTCCTCAGTGCGGCTACCTTATGCGTAAGAGACAGCACCCTCAGGCGACTGAAATCGGCAACCAGAACCATCCGTACCGTCATGGAATCATCTTCCGTCTTGGTGAGTTCTACCTCAGTTATGCGGAAGCTCTGAACGAGGCATACGGTGTGAAGCAGCAGGCTGAAGCCCTGAAGTATCTCAATGCGATAAGGGAACGTGCGGGAATACCTGCTTATACTGGTTCATATACGCAGGAACAGATGCGTGAGATGATCCGCATGGAGCGCCGCATAGAGCTTCTTGACGAAGGCAAACGTTATACAGACATGCGTCGCTGGATGATTTCCAAGGATGTATTCTCCAAGCCTATCAGGGGACTCAACACCAAGGCGACTACAGATGATGCCTTTTTCTTTACCCAGCGCAACTTCATGACGCGCTCGTTTGAGGACAAGAACTATCTGTGGCCAATACGTCAGACCTACATAGACAATAATCCAAACCTTGTCCAGAACTACGGATTCTGATAAAAACTGATAAAAAGTGCAAAATTTTTCAAAAAAGTTTTGCACTTTTATTTTTTGTGCCTATATTTGCAGTCCCAAATGAAAGGGAAACCATAATCGGGGTGTGGCGCAGTTGGCTAGCGCATCTGGTTTGGGACCAGAGGGTCCTGTGTTCGAGTCACAGTACCCCGACAAGAAAGGCAACTATCAATTGATAGTTGCTTTTTTTTGTATAACTTTGTAGACATAGCAAGGCGTTATGATACAGGCAAAAGGAATAGAAAAATCATTCGGATCCCTCAAGGTGCTCAAGGGGATTGACTTCAATGCTGACAAAGCAGAAGTTGTTGCCATAATGGGTGCTTCAGGAGCAGGAAAGTCGACATTACTTCAGATTCTTGGAACACTTTCTACTCCGGACAGCGGTTCGCTAGTCATAGATGGAGTGGATATAGGAAAGCTTAAAGGTGACAGGATGGCTGAATTCAGAAACCGCAGGCTTGGCTTTGTCTTTCAGTTTCATCATCTTCTTCCAGAGTTTACAGCCCTTGAGAATGTCATGATTCCCGCTTTCATAGCAGGAGTATCGAAAAAGGAAGCCGAAGTACGCGCAGCCGGCCTTCTGGCCGATCTGGGCCTTTCCGGACGTCTATCCCATAAGCCTTCTGAACTTTCGGGAGGTGAGCAGCAGCGAGTGGCCATAGCCCGTGCCCTGATCAATTCTCCTGCTGTACTTTTTGCAGATGAGCCTTCTGGAAACCTGGATTCCAGGACTAAGGAAGAGATCCATCAGCTTTTCTTTGATCTGCGTGACAAATATGGACAGACCATAGTCATTGTCACTCATGACCCTGACCTGGCGAAGATGTGCGACAGGATGCTCTACATGGTTGATGGTGTTTTTGTCTGATTGGAGTGAATCTTAAATGGGTGTCTTTAAATTCAAGAAGTTTAGCGTAGTCAATGAGAGAAGTGCTATGAAGGTCAATACCGACGGCGTACTTCTTGGAGCGGCCATGACCATAAGGCCGGAGGACAGGACTGTGCTGGATGTCGGCACAGGTACAGGTACGATAGCTCTGATGGCAGCTCAGCGTCTGTCCGACTTATGTTCATGTGGTGCTGATGGCGGGGACGGCCTTTCCATTCATGCGATAGATATCGACGAACCGTCTGCAAGTGAAGCAGAAATGAACTTCAACTTGTCCCCGTGGTCATCCCGGATGTCGGCCCATCATTGTTCACTCGAAGAATTTGCGCAGACTTCAGCCATGAAGTTCGATCTGATCTTTTCCAACCCTCCTTATTTTGAGGATTCCCTTCTGGCTCCCCAGGAGCGCAGGTCCAATGCAAGACATACATCTACGGGACTTTCATATAGGGAACTTCTTGAATTTGCTGCAGAAAGGCTCACAGATGACGGCCGTTTTGCAGTAGTGCTTCCTGCAGAACAGGAGGCTGCACTTACAAGACATGCCCGAATGTGCGGTCTGCATATGTTCCGGATAGTCAAGGTGCGAACTGTGCCCCGTAAGGCTCCCGGGCGTATTATCGCTGAATTTTCGCGGTTCAGGACAGATTCTCCGGCAGAAGAACTGATTACCATACAGAATGAGGGAAAGTATACCCAGGAGTATCTTTCCCTCACACGAGATTTCTATCTTTTTTCATGAAGCTTCCTGATGTGCTGCCTCCTGAACTTTTCCTCACCGAGATATAACTTTGCCACCTTGCTTACAGGAAGTACTTTTCTGAACTGCTCATCCGCCTTCTTTTCAAATTCGCTTTGTGCCGCTTTCGCTGACAGATATGAGTCCAGCAGCTTTGAGATCTCCTTTTCGGATCTTTCTGCCTTTATGGCTTCCTCCAAGGCCTTGTAAGCCTTGAATACATTATGTATGGCTTCGTCTTTCTCTCCATTTATCTGATTATATACCGGCCAGAAAGCTTGAGCTTCTTCCGGAGTCAGATTCATCTCCAATGTAAGGAATGCGACCCTTTCGCTCATCATCTTCTCCTTCCAGTCACATCTGTTGCCGGCATCTGCATAAATGAATGTAGCGGCAAGAATCAGGGATATCATTAAACGTTTCATGATGTCTGCTATTTATAATGTTCTATTGTATCTGTATCTACTCCTGTATATATAAGGTATTCTATTATGTCTTCATCTGTGATTTCAGCTTCTGCAAACCGTTCTTCTTCAAGGTCGTAGATCGTATTTATGTAGTTGCTTGAAAACACAAGCACATCTTCCTGAGAGTAACCGTCATTCTGGATTGCCGTACGCAGCAGGAGGGTTCCGGCAGAAAACAGAAGCATGAGGGCGGCAGCTGCTGCGGCAAAAGGACGCAGCCTTGCAGATGTCCTGACATGTCCATTGGATGTAAGGGTTGTCTTCAAGGCTTCTTTGTGGAAATCAGAAAAGTAGCCATCGGGTACGCCGAATGGCATCTTTTTGAGTTCCGCTCTGCTCAATATGTCTTTTTTCTCAGTATTCACGTTCATTTAGACACTATAGGGATGAAAAGGTTTAAAAAATAGCTTCAAGTTCTTTCCGTATGCGGTTGTAGGCATGGTGATATGATGCTTTCAATGCTCCTGTCGACGTGCCTGTTATTTCGGAGATGTCTTCATATTTCATTTCGTCGAAATACCTCAGGTTGAATACGATGCGTTGTTTTTCAGGGAGCCGTTGTATTGCCTTATGCAGTTCTCGTTGAAGCTCGTTTCCATTGAAATGCACATCATCATCGATTTTTCGCTCAAGTATATCGTGGGCATTTTCGAGACTCATCAGGGAGCGGACCTTGAACTTTCTCAGATGATTCAGGACTTCATTTGTCGCAATCCTGTATATCCATGTATATATTCTCGATTCGGACCTGAAGGATGGGAGAGCTGACCATATCTTTATGAAGATGTCCTGCAGAAGGTCGTCGGTATCTTCATGGCAGCATAGGAAGCGGCGGACATGCCAATACAGGCGCTCTGTGTATGAAGAGACGATTCCATTGAATGCCTTTTCATACTCGGAGTTCCGGAGGAGGTCCTGTATCTGATTGTCTGTCATCATTCTTGTTTCACTGTGGCCTGTCCATTGCAACAAAAGTAGTAAAAAATGCTTATCTTTGCACGAATAATCTGCGAACGATGAAGAATACACGAAATTTTTGCATTATTGCCCATATTGACCATGGTAAGAGTACCCTGGCAGACAGAATGCTTGAGGTTACCAATACGCTTACAGCGCGTGATATGGAGAATCAGGTCCTTGATTCAATGGATCTGGAGAAGGAGAAAGGCATCACGATCAAGAGCCATGCGATCCAGATGGACTATACATACAAGGGAGAGAAGTTTACCCTCAATCTTATTGACACTCCGGGCCATGTTGACTTTTCCTATGAAGTCTCAAGAGCCATAGCCTCATGTGAGGGAGCTCTTCTGGTTGTCGATGCGACACAGGGTATCCAGGCTCAGACCATCTCCAACCTTTATCTTGCCATAGAACATGACCTTGAAATCATACCTGTACTCAATAAGATCGATGTGGAGTCAGCGATGGTTGATGTTGTTACCGACCAGGTTGTAGACCTTCTGGGCTGCAAGCCGGAGGATATTCTGCTTGCCTCAGGAAAGACAGGTGAGGGTGTGCGTGATGTCCTTGATGCAATCGTCGAGAGGATCCCGGCTCCTAAGGGTGACCCGGATGGCCCTCTTCAGGCACTCATCTTCGACTCGGTGTTCAACTCGTTCCGTGGCATCATTGCATATTTCAAGGTTCTGAACGGATCTATAAAGACAGGTGATAAGGTAAAGTTCTTCAATACAGGAAAGGAATATCAGGCCGATGAGATCGGTGTCCTCAAGATGAAGATGCACCCTCGCGCAGAAATCCCTTGCGGAAGTGTGGGTTATATCATTTCCGGAATCAAGTCTGCAGTTGAGGTCAAGGTCGGTGATACCATCACACATGTGAGCAACCCATGCGCAGAGGCTATCGCAGGATTCGAGGAGGTTAAGCCGATGGTCTTTGCCGGCATGTATCCGGTCGAGACGGACCAGTATGAAGAGCTCCGTGCATCTTTGGAGAAATTCCAGCTCAACGATGCGTCTCTGGTGTTCGAGCCCGAGTCATCACTGGCTCTCGGTTTCGGTTTCCGTTGCGGTTTCCTCGGACTTCTCCACCTCGAGATCGTCCAGGAGCGTCTTTTCAGGGAATTCAACATGGATGTGATCACCACAGTTCCGAACGTATCATATAAGGTATATACTACTCAGGGCGAATGCCTGGATGTCCATAATCCTTCAGGTCTTCCTGCAGCAACCCTGATAGACAGGATCGAGGAACCGTATATCAGGGCTCAGGTCATCTCGCGTTCAGACTATTATGGACCGATCATGAAGCTTTGCCTTGACAAGAGAGGTGTTCTCATAAACCAGCACTATCTTACTGCTGACCGCCTTGAGCTGACATACGAGATGCCGCTTTCTGAAATTGTGTTTGATTTCTATGACAAGCTCAAGTCTATTTCCAAAGGATATGCTTCATTCGATTATCATGTGATCGGATTCAAGGAGGCCAAGCTTGTGAAGCTTGACATTCTCCTGAACGGTGATCCCGCCGATGCCCTCTCATCTCTGATACATGCTGACCATGCATATGATTTCGGAAGGAAGATGTGTGAGAAACTGAAGGAACTTATCCCGCGTCAGCAGTTCGACATTGCTATACAGGCTGCTGTCGGAGCAAAGATCATCGCACGTGAGACCGTGAAGGCTGTACGTAAGGATGTGACTGCGAAATGTTACGGAGGTGACATCACACGTAAGCGTAAGCTCCTCGAGAAGCAGAAGCAGGGTAAGAAGAGGATGCGTCAGATAGGAACTGTCGAAGTGCCGCAGAGCGCATTCATGGCCGTATTGAAGCTGGATTGATCATCCAGCTTTTTTTTATGGTACGGGGTCGTAGCCATGTCCTCCCCAAGGGTGGCAACGTAGGAGTCTCCTGACTGTAAGATATAATCCTTTGAAGGGGCCGTGCTTGCGGAATGCCTCAAGGGCATATTGTGAACATGTAGGTGTGAACCGGCATGAAGGCTGTTTCAGTGGAGAGATGCACACCTGATAGAACCTGATAAGGAAGACAAAGGGGAATATGGCAATTCTGCGTAGAGTGCCGACCAGTTTATTCTGTCTGTCCGTCATCTTTGGTTTCCTTTTTAGGGGTTTCAGGATTACATGCCTTGTTTATCTTCTCGATGACCTGTCCGACAGCAGTGTAGATCTGGGCATATTCAAGAACTTCCTTTGTCGTGTACATGAAAAGGATATCTATGCCTCCTTCTGCTACAAGGTCATGTTTCTGTTTTCTCCAGCTCTCCCTGATCCTTCTTTTGAGAAGATTTCGCTTTACGGCTCTCTTGAATGATTTCTTCGGTACGGAAATCAGTATTCTGTTGGATTCATTGCCGGTACCCTTAAGATACAGGTATCTCAGGCATGGTACACTGCCATGCCTGCCCTCGGCAAGAAGACGGGATATGCCTGTCTTGCCGCACAATCTTTCTGCCTTCGGAAGAGTGTTATGGAGAATATCCTCCATCTCAGTCGTTATTTAGAGAGATATGTTTCCAATGCTTTGGCAACTGACGGGGTCTCAGGAGTCGGAGCGGAAATCTCGATATTGAGTCCAGCCTCCTCCATTGCCTTGACGATCGACTTGCCATATGATATGAACTTCAGGTCACCCTGCTGGAAGTCCGGGTAATTCTCGAACAATGACTTTACATCAGCTGGATTGAACAGTATGACCACTTCGTATGAGTGAAGGTCGATATCCTTGAGGTCCTGCGATACAGGCTTTACGAAAACGGCTGTCTCGAATGACAGTTTCTGAGTTTCGAAAAGCTTTGTCACTGCATCTTTGCTGGATGACTCTGAGGTTGCTATGAGGAAGTTCTCGCCCTTGTGCTTTGTTCCGATGAGCCCGAGGATGGATTCTGGTGTTCCGTCTCCGAAAAAGATTTTCCTCTTTCTGTATACGATGTGCTTCTGGAGATAGTTTGCAACTGCTTCTGTCGTACAGAAATACTTCATGGTTTCAGGTACCTTGACGCGCAGCTCCTCACAAAGCTGGAAAAATGCGTCGATGGTGGTACGTGCTGAAAATACTATTGCGGTATGGTCGAGTATGTTTATTCTCTGTGCGCGGAATTCCCTGGATGTCAAGGGTTCAATCTTGAAGAAAGGCTTGAAGTCAAGCGTTGCTCCATATTTCTCTGCAATAGTTGTATAAGGCGAAGCCGTCAACGGCTGCTGCTGTGAAATCAGTATGTTCTTTGCGCTCATTCGTCATTAAAAAATAAGGGCCGAAACAACCAGTGTTCCGGTCGGAATTATTTCGAGGGCGCAAAGGTACAAAAAAGCTGTGAAAATAGAGCAAGAAGAATTAAAAATTTGAATTTTTCTGATAATATGGATGGCGTAGATGGCCATTGATACCCAAAGCATTGCGAGTTTTATGGTTTTGTCATCCACTCCTGTAAATGTCATGATTCCTCCCATTGCAAGCAGTATCAGAGTCAGGATTATGAAGAAGGTATTGGAAGACTTTGCTGCTGTGGACAATGTCTTGCTGCCGATTTTCTGCGGGTGGAAAAGTCTGGATACTGCGAATCTGAACAGAAGGTATATGCTGAATATGGACAGGATGGTCCAGATCTCAGAATTCTCATCCATTCCAGACATGAATGCGGGCGCATAAAGATCGAAACGGACTGTGGTGAGACAGAACGGTACTATCATGGCCAGGGTGATGAAGTCCCGGTCACGGCTAAGCTTGACGCTGGCTTCAAGGTTGACGCTTTCCTTCCAGCGGATGATGCATGCCATCAGTGAAGGAAAGATGTTGACAAGCCTCTTGAGGTTCAGTATCACCACAAGCAGGGAGACAAGACATAGAATATCGAACAGCATGTCAGTTTCC
>JAEIGA010017771.1_pt1 | contig 10834 bp, 25 predicted proteins | sample 9270691 | NCBI WGS metagenome assembly JAEIGA01 (sample SAMN17057246, study PRJNA624740) | gut metagenome | biome: biome; isolation source: fecal sample | host: Bos grunniens | place: China: Xizang | collected 2019 | reverse complement strand
GGCGTTATATTGAAGAAATTCCACAAAAGCTCGATAGAGATAGCTATATTTATCGAATTGGTAAAAAGTATGGACTTATTACAGAGCATCCGCGAAAAATTGAGTTTTATTTCGAGAAGCGCGAGCACGAAAAAGCAGAATATCAAAACTTGTTTTAAAAACATGCGCTAAATTATTTGATAAAAAATTTATATAAAATTGATTAAGGAGATTTTATAACATGTATAATTTTATTAGCACTTTTGAGGAGCTTAATAAGCTTTATGAGGAAGCTCCTAAGGTAGTTAGCAAGGTTAAGAAGCATGAAGAAGCTAAAGAGCCTGTTGAAGAGGCTTGTATTAAAGAAGAGCTCCTTGAGACTACACCAACGGTTAAGCTTTATACTAAGCAAGAAGCAGAAAAGATTATTCAGGCAGATGAAAAGCTATTAGCAGAATACAACGAGCTTCTTCCGGACTATGAAGAGGGTATGCTCGACAATAGTTTTAAGTACGGTAATTTCTTTAATTTGATCGAAGATGAGAGCAAAGTGGTAATTCAGTGGCTGAAGTCCGAAACGGAATCTGCAGAAATTATAGTAGATTCTCTAGAAACAGCTCTTGTAGCGATTAGAGACATTGAGGCTGCTCAGGGCAATGTGTACGGCTCTTCTCTTTGGATTGATGAGGAACTTACTGAAGCAGCTAACGATGAAGAAATCGAAATCGTTGACGACGAAGCTCCTGTTGAGGAACTCGCCGAAGAAGAGCCTGTAGCTGACGAGCCTCGTCAGGTTATTATGGAGTGCTCTAAGTGTGGAGCTCTTGTAATTAAGGACGAAGCTGACGTTGTAGCAGATGAAGAGTCTGACCTTGTTAATATTGAGGATGAGTGTCAGTACTGTGAAGAGGCTGAGGGTTATAAGATCATCGGCTCTGTTATGCCTTATGGTAATGAAGAGTCTGTTGAAGAGCCTGTTGTTGACGAAGAGCCCGTCGAAGAAGCTATTGAAGATGAAGTTGTTGAGGAAGGCCTTCTTGACATCAAAACTCCTGCAACTATTGCAGCAGATATTTTGAACTAAGTAAGTTATAAAAAATAAAGGTTAGTGTAAAAGCTAGCCTTTATTTTTTATTTTAATAAAACTTTACTACTCCATATTGTATATTATAATATATAATTTTAAAATTAAGGAGCTTATTATGGACCGTAGTTATTGTGATAAACAGTGCCCTCTCGGTAAGGTAAAAAGTGAAGAGTTTTTGAATAGCCATAATTCGGCTTATGACGCAGCATTAGATTTTATTTGGTTTACAGAAGAGTGTTTTAAAACTTGTCCGTACAAGGACAAGCATATAAAGAAGTCTGATTAAGGAGCTACATATGGCAGAGCTTATTTTTTATTGTGGGCCGATGGGAAGTTCGAAAACGGCTCAAGCTTTAATAACTGGTCGTCAGTATGACGAGCATGGTAAAAAGGTATGGTTAATTAAACCGGCTATTGACACAAGAGAAGAAATGCAGTACGCTAATGGTAGGATTGTGAAAACCTTAATTAAATCAAGGGTCGGTATTAACGCTTGGGCAGATGCAGTTCAGGTCACGGATCGATTAGTTCCCCCGCAGGGTACTGACGTGATTATTTGTGATGAAGCTCAGTTTTTGACTCCACAGCAAGTTGAAGATCTTAAATTTCTTGCCGATAAAAGGGATATACAAGTGCATTGCTATGGTTTGAGATCTGATTTTAGATCACAGCTTTTTGAAGGCTCTAAACGGCTTTTTGAGCTGGCTAGCTTGATTAAGGATATCCCAACTATTTGTGATTGTGGTAATTTTGCTGTCGTTAACGCTAGATTAGTGAATGGAAGTATTACAACACAAGGTGATCAAGTTGATATCGGCGGAGATGAAAAATACAGAGCATATTGTTATGCTTGCTGGAAAAAATATCAAAATTAAGGAGAAAATTCATGGCAATTATTATTGATGGAAAAAAGATTGCGGCAGATATTAGAGAAGAACTTAAGCAGTCGACAAAAGCTTTTAATGTGCTTTATTGTACTAGTCCTTGTTTGGCCGTGATCCAAGTTGGGGATAATCCGGCCTCAAGTACTTACGTAAATAACAAGATTAAAGCGTGTAAAGAAATTGGTTTTATTTCTGATTCATATCATTTTACAGATAAGCTAACAGAAGAAGAGCTGTTAAATGTGATTTCGACTCTCAACAATGATAATGCAATTAATGGTATTTTAGTACAACTTCCTTTGCCTGAGCATATTGATGAAACTAAAGTTATTAATGCAATTAGCCCTGAAAAAGATGTCGATGCATTTCACCCTTATAACGTTGGGTGTCTTATGACAGGCGATGCCGACTTCCTGCCTTGTACCCCGGCGGGTATTATGGAATTGCTTAAGCGCTATAATATTGAGATTGCTGGTAAGGAATGTGTAGTTGTTGGTCGTTCGAATATTGTTGGAAAGCCGATCGCACATCTGCTATTGCAGCAAAATGGCACCGTAACGGTATGTCATTCAAAAACTAAGGATCTTAAAGAAGTTTGTAAGCGAGCAGATATTTTGATTTGTGCTATTGGAAAAGCAAAGTTTTTTAATGACGAATATGTGAAGCCTGGAGCTGTAGTTATTGACGTTGGAATCAACCGAGACGAAAATGGAAAGCTTTGTGGAGATGTTGATTTTGAGTCCGTGGAACCTGTTGCGGGGTATATTACTCCTGTTCCAGGTGGCTGCGGCCCAATGACAATTGCAATGCTTATGAAGAATACGTATCACGCAGCATTAGCTCAGTATAATGACCAGCTAATGAAACACAGTGAGGTAAGCAAATGAAAAATTGGACAGCTTGTATAGTAGCTTCAATAGTGTGTAGATTGCTTGGGCTTGTCGCCGTCCTTGCTTTCGTATATGCTATGGTAATATTTACAGGAAGCTTACATTGTCTATGGCTTTTGTTTTTAATTTTCGCAGTAGACATTGTGCCTACTTATGAATTTAATTCAACAACTAAGGAGAATAAAGATGGCAATTAAAATTGTTAAAACGGGGCAAAAAGAATTTCACGGCTTTTGTAGATGGTGTGGTTGTGAGTTTACTTACGAGATTTCCGATCTAAAGCTTTCCGCAACAGGTAATAAACTCTATTGCCCAACTTGTGGTAAGGAATATTATCATCCTTCAATGGTCCAGGACCCAACAATCCCAGGTGGAATTGGACGTTTACAGACTTATCCTGAGCCAATTCCGTGTATACCTGATATGACTAAGACAGACCCTTGTGCTGGTTGTGCTTGGCGAGAAAATCTGTATAGAAATGGTGTTTATGTTGGAGATACTCCTTGTCAGTGGTGTGATAAAAATAAATTTAATACTATTACCTGTGAGCAGCCTAGTTTACAAGATTACATAACACCTGTAAATGAACTTGAAACTCATTTAGAGGATAAGAAATGTAATTGTGGAGATAATGCTGCGTGCAGCAAGTGTTCTGGTACCTCCTCAAATACTACAACACTCTTGAATTTTGATGTTAAGGCATCTGATAAAATAACTTGTATGTGTCAAGGGGATGTTTGGAATACCTGTGGTTGTAAAGCAGAATGCTTCTCAGGAAGCTCTACCGAGGCTGCTGTAGAAGCTGCACAGATTAGCTGTAATCATTGTATTGAGCAAGTAAGTAAAAGTATAACTGATAAGGTTTAAGCTCAATACAGATCAAAATTTGAGCTCTCAGAAGGCATTGAAATATATGCCTTCTTTTTAAAATTGGTAATATTTTATCGTATATTATATATGAATTATATTATATTTGGGAGGCAATTATGAGAAATAGTTATGTTGAGGAAATCTTGAGAGAGTGGAAAGCTGAGGCTGGTATTACTCATCGTATGTTGTATAAACTACATAACGGTGTACTTACTATTTATACTGACCGTCCTGGTCCCTTGATTGGCTTTCGCGGTGAACGTATTGAGCGTTATACTGTAAAGTTTAAGTTTATTCCTTGGAATAAGATTACTGAAATTCGACTTGAGGAAACCGATGGAATCTGCTAAAAACTTTGAGGTTGGCGACATGGTTGAAGCTTATAAACGTATTATTGGCTGGATAACTTATATTGACCATAAAAATGAAACTGCTGACGTTGAGTGGGATGAAGGTAATTTTGATTATACCAGTATGGTAGTTCCTTTTAAATATTTAGAGAAAGTAAAGGAGTAATTTATGGAATATTTACATCATGAAATGAACCCAATTTTGCACGCTGTATATCACTCTATTTTGATTTTGCCGCTGCTGTATTTTGCTTATGTGTTTATGGAATTTCTTGAGCATAAAGCAGGACAAAGATTTAAGAAAGCCTTAATAGAAGATCGTCGTACAGGCCCCGCAGCTGGAGGACTTATTGGCTTAATCCCCTTTTGTGGATTTACCGATCTCGGTGCCGGGCTTTATGCAGGAAGAGTTATTTCAATTGGCACCTTGATTGCATTATTTATGGCTAACTCTGGAGAAACCCTACTCCTGCTTGCTGGATACCCTAATAAAGTACTTTCTATTATTTTGATAGTACTAGTTAAGTTTTGTATTGCTATCGGTTGTGGCTTTGTTATTGACTTGTGCCTGAGAAGTAAGGAACCTGATTTACATATTCATGACATGTGTGAACAGGAACATTGTGAATGCGAACATGAAAATGTATGGCTTTCTGCTTTGAAGCATACCCTGCCCGTATTTAGCTTCGTACTTAGCTTTAATTTGCTATTTGGAGTACTTGAGCTCTTAGGCTTGATGGAAGGCTTGGCTATTATAATCCAGAGTATTCCCGCCCTTGGAGTAGTTTTTGCAGCTGTTATTGGACTTATCCCAGGTTGTGCTCCACTGGTACTAATGCTCAATCTTTTTGGTTCGGGAGTTATTTCAAGTGCTGCTCTGCTAGCTGGCTTAATCGTTTCTACCGGTACTGGCTATATTGTACTCTATAAGGCAAATAAAGCTTGGAAACAAAATCTAGCGATTACAGCATTTATTTTTGTAGTCGGCCTGGCTGCCGGTGCTCTGTTTGAATTTTCTGGGTTATTTACTATCTTAGGAATTTAATAAAAATAATAAAAATTAAACATTCTGTATTGTATATTATAATACAGAATGTTTTTATTTATGGAGATTTATTATATGGCGACAAGAAAGTGGCAACAGAGAAAAGAAACGTTTAATCCCGAAAAAAATTATTTTGACATTACTTATGTAGATGTTTCACGAGAAACATCAGCTGAAGAAAATAAACTTGAACGTTTGTCTAATACATTTGATGTGCTAGCTATTTGTTTTGGAGTTTTAGGTGCACTCTGCCTCTTGTTTGGTAGTGCTGCTTTTAGCGCTTTGAACTTGTGGCTTGCTTTTTGGATCAATTTTATCAGTAGTGTTGGTGGAGTTGTTGTTGCATTAACAGTGTTTTTAAAGCTAAGCTGGAAGTACGATGAGCTGCATGAAAGATATCTTAAGGCTAATGATGTTTGGAATACTCTTGAAGTACAAGAGATTAAAAGACATAATAAGGAACAGACTGAGTTTGCTACTAAGTGGCGAGCTGAGCATCCTCTTGAAGAAAAGATTAGATTTTGTTTAATGGATCCTAAATCAAGTGTTGACGTAGCTAATCTTGCTCGTTATTATGCAGAAGTTTATTTGAAGGAGAAGGAAAATGAAGATTTGGGTTGACGATGTAAGGCCTGCTCCTGAGGGCTATGTTTGGTGTAAGTCTACTTTAAATGCGCTTAATACCATGTATAAGTATCGCTTTAATGTGATAACTGAAATAAATCTTGACCACGATGCTGGCGATTATGCTAAAGAGGGTGGAGATTTTATTAAGGTTTTGACGGAGCTTGAAAGGCTTTGTCATTCACCTAATATGCTTAAAAGAGCCTTTTGGCAGAATAAATGTGAGAATGAGTATACTTTTGTTTTACATTCAGCAAATCCTGTTGGTGTTCAGAATATGAGAGCTATTATTGAAAGAAATGGTTGGAAGGAGATAAGATAATGCCTGAAGTAAAATGTATTTATAGAGTCGACAATGACAAGAAAATCTTTTGCCTTAAGAAGAAAACCACTATTCACCAGCCCTATTTGTGCTCTAAAAATCGGTGCTCTGAATGTCATTTTCCTACCTTAGCCACTATTACAATCAATGTTGGCCGATGTGATGAATGTCCATTCCATGATATTGACCGTACCCGAGGAGCAGGAGATGCTTATGACTATTTTTGTAAAGCTAAAAATGGAAAAAAGATCTCAGGCTATATCGAATACAGAGATGAACTGCCTCCTGTGCCTACTTGGTGCCCGTTTTATTTGAATAGGAAGGATGGTATTAAATAATGTCTTGGTACGAAATACTTTTTGCATGTTATGTTGGTATTAGTGGTTTACTGCAAATATTACTCTTTACATACATACTAGTAGAGCCAGATGATAATATCATAGAAGGAATTTCGGAGATAGTAAATCCGGTTATAATATATCGAAACTATAAAGTAAATTGGTTTGGTTGCCTTATGCTGACTTTGCTCGGGAATGCAGCGTATCCACTTTTTGCTGTTATTTACTGGCTGTACTGTCTTGGTTGGCTATTTTGTAAACTGTGTACAGTAGGAAGGAAGTAATATGAAAGAAGCAGAAATGCTGAGTTGGAAAGTTAAAGTATTTGATTGTAATGCCCAGCGTATAAAAGATTATGATATTTTTAAGGGCTATTACAAAGATTTTGTTAAGAAGCTTAAGAAGAAGTGTGCTAACAAAGAAGAGTTTAGCGAAGCTATGGATCGTGAAATGATGCATATGTTTTGGAGCCGTTGTGAGTGGGAGCTTATTATTGAGCTTGACGAAGATGACCTTATCTGGCTTATTCCCTGGGTAGGCTGCAAAGAGCCTGAGAAAACAAGTATCGAGGTTGGAGCAGACAATACTTTTGACTGGCTCGGTTTTTTGAAAACAGTAAATCTTAACGGTGATAACCGAGCAAAAATTGATGTGTATGACCAGCTTAAGTACCATTGGGATGATTTTATTACTTATTTGTGGACAACTCGACAGAAGTACGAACGCTGGCACCCTAAATTTGAAAATTAAAAAAGGAGAAAAATAATGAGAGCTAAAATTAGACTAGATACTATGAGAGATATTAATGAATTCGTACGTATTTGTACTACCATCGTTCCAGCAGTATATATTACAGACGGAGCTGGCCTTAAAGTTTCGGCTAAATCGCTTCTTGGCGTGGTTTATGCAATGGAATTTGGTGAGATTTGGTGTGAGTGCGAAACAGACATTTATTGCCATATTGAGAAATTTATTACGGAGTGAGTATTATGGTAGAACTTACTTATGGAGAGCTTAAGCTAGGTTTAATTTGTTGTACTGTATATCAGAGCTGCAAAGGCTGCCCAATGTATCGAGGTGATGACTTGGGGCCAGTGTCAGCTGGTGATCTGACTTGTTCACATATGCTTATGGCAGCTGCAATGAATTGTATTAATGTTATGGAAAAAGACCTTGCAGATATGACAAAACGAGCAGAGGGCTGGGAAGAGCAGTGTCTTAGAAGAGAGCAAGAGCTTTTCCAGCTCAGAGAAAGTTTAGACAGGAGAGCTTAACTATGGCAGGTTTAGGAGACGCTTTACGTGCTGCAGCAGAAGAAGCTGAACAGATGCAGGCAATGCTTTTTGAGGTCGACGGACGCGCTAGGTATCTTGAAGATGAAAATACTCGGTTGAAAGAAAAACTGACTAAAGCTGCAGATTTGTTGTATCAACTATCACAGATTTTGAGTAATGACTAAAATTTACTAACTAGGTATTGTATAATATAATAGTCCGATAAGGCTGCTTCCTTTGAGGCAGCCTTACTATTTTATAAAGGAGTATTAATAATGAATATTTATTTTGTATTGGTGGCAATGCTTTTTATGCACGTGCTGGATGACTATGGTCTGCAGTCAAGATGCTTAACATTTTTAAAGCAAAGAGATTGGTGGCAGAAAGAAGCACCTGATAAGCTTTATCGATTTGATTACATAGTAGCTCTTTTTATGCACGGTCTTTCCTGGGCCTTTATGATTATGCTGCCTATTGCATTTGCACTTAATTTTAATGTTAATCCAGCTTTTTTGTTTATGTTCGGATTTAATGCCATTTTGCATGCTTTTATTGATGACCTTAAAGCAAATAAAAAGATAATTAATCTTTGGGTCGACCAGTTTTGCCATATTGTCCAGATCGGTGGGACTTTTTATGCATTTATTGCTGGAGGTTTTGGATGTTAAAGCAACTTGATATTAAACTAGAAGACTATTGGTTTGGCTATGACGAATACTATGTTTTTTATGATGATGAACATATGACGGCTGAGCAAGCAGAAAAAGCTTTAGAGTTTATTGATTGGGGTGGTTGGGAGCCTGAACTTACTCCTTACTATTTTATTTTGCCTGCAGTAAAGAAGCCCATTTTGCGCTGCATTAAGGAATACTTTTTAAGTGGAGCTTATACGGAGGAACAATCAAAATGATACAGTTAAGATGTGCTGGCTGTAGAGAAGCTGAAGGTATTACAGTAGTTAGTTCCATGTTTGGAGCAACCTCTTTTGCCCTTTGCGATAAGTGTTTGAAAGAGGGTAGAGAAGACTATAGAAATATGGTTAATTATATTTCAGCGGCTGGACATTGGCCTCAGGATATTAATGAAATATATCAAGCTGAAGTAAGACGTCAGCTTAAGCTTCATGGTAAAACGGAAGAAGAATTTAGAGATGCTGTTGAATATGCTATAGCAGAAGAACAGATGTTTATGATCTCTATACATAACGGAACTTTTGAATTTTAATTGTAAGGAAGAGGTGATGTAATATGGAGTCGAGAGTAGTTTTTCTTGACTATGATTAGATGGAGTTGTTAATACTCCAATGTGGAATGCTGAAGGAACTCATTGTTCATACGGTTTTCCTAAGCAAGGCAAAGTAAATAACTTCCAGGCAGTACAGTGGCTTTCAGAAGCTTGCCAGAAATTTGGTTATGATATTGTCGTAACTTCGACTTGGCGACTTGATAATAACTATAAGGAATGCCTTATTAATGGCGGGCTCAGAAAAGGCATTGAAATTCTTGGACGAACTCCTAGATTTAGTGGTCAGCCAAGAGGTTCTGAAATTAAAGCTTACTTGGATGAGCATCCTGAAATTCTATATTATGTGATTGTGGATGATGAAGCTGATATTCTTCCTGAGCAGTGTGGTCATTTTATTCAAACTAATGGAGATACTGGCTTTAACTTAAGTGAGTTTAAGGAATTTGAGACGATTTTTGAGAAAGATAATAAACAGGGCGGCTCTTTCCCAGATAAAAAGCAGAAGGATTATAGAAAGGTTGGAGATTAAGTTATGGTAAAAAATCAAGTAGTAATGGCTTATAAGGACTATGAGCAGCTTCATCAGCATCTGTGTAATATTGCAGGTTATATTAGAGCTTCGTTGTCAGATACTAGAACACCTAAGTCAATTGACACTGTTGATCGTTTGATGGCTTGTCTGGAGTCAGTAAGAAATGAAGCTGCTGAAGCGTTAGATCTTTTAGATGAAGAGGAATGAGGTAAATTAAAATGTTTTGGATCGGTTTAATTATTGGTATAGTTGTATGGCAATTTGCATCACTTATATTTTGTTTTCTTTGGCAGGAAGACGAGGATAAGTATGTTATGGCTACCACTGGCTTGATCGGTGGCCTTTGTTTAGGTCTTATCAAAATTGTTGAGAAAATTAAGACCTTTTATGGCCATAAGATGTACAAAGCAGCACTCGTAGATAACGAAGGAAAACTGTGCTACTGTGAATCTAAGGATGCGGATGAATACACTCAAGCGGGCCAATACTCCTGGGCTTTTTATCTTAGAAATAAGTACAAGATAGAAGATGGCTGGCGACGTACTGATTGTTGGGTTGGCACAATCAGCCTAAGATATGTTCCAGTAAAAGTACTTAAGGCTGAAGGAGCTTACCGTTTACCTAAGTCGAAGGAGTTATTTGATGAAGAAACAACATAAGTATAATAAAAGCTTCCAATCTATGGAAGCTAATATTTCAGATACTTCTTATGGTATGTGTCCAGCTCCAATGAAAGCACAGCAGGCTATTAATATTTTATGTGATTATCTTTTAGGTGAAGATTGGTATTGTACTATGCCGATGGGCGTTGAACAAGTTAATGCTTGTATAGTCGAACAAATACTTGACAAGTACTCTAAGCAGTGGCGAAAAGACTGGAAGCATCGTGAAAAAGATCTATACAAATAAATTTAACTTTATTGTATTATATAATATAACTTGATATAAGGAGAAATTTAAAATGGCAACTAGATATGGATTATTTGATCCTATTACTAATAAGGCGTATGACTATGTTATAACATCTAGACGAGAAGAGCATCTATATAATGTACTTGACACAGTGTGTAAAAACCAGTGTCCGCCTGATACTGATGATTATTTGTGTGAAAAGACTGAGGCTGATGAAGGTAATGAGCTTCTTCAGTGTGCTAAGTGCTATCAGCTTTGGGCAAATAAAGCTAGCGGGGCGACTTCTCAGAGAGCTAAACGACTGTTAGAGGCCATTGATATGGCAGCTAGAGATAAGTGTCCCACAGATCTTAAGGACATGCTCTGTAAGGCTTCTGAAGATGAAAGTACCGACGAAGAAACCTGTGCTAGATGTATTCAGCGTTGGGCAACTATTCCATTTGCAGAATTTAGAAAGTGAGTTTGATTTGTGAAATTATTTG
>JAEIGA010017770.1_pt1 | contig 10834 bp, 8 predicted proteins | sample 9270691 | NCBI WGS metagenome assembly JAEIGA01 (sample SAMN17057246, study PRJNA624740) | gut metagenome | biome: biome; isolation source: fecal sample | host: Bos grunniens | place: China: Xizang | collected 2019 | reverse complement strand
CAAGCCTGTAGAGGCTCCGTCTGTAGAAGTTTCTCAGGAAAAACCTGGCTTCTTTGACGGATTCAAGGCTGTTTTCAGCACTCCGACAGCCCTTACCCTTACAATCGGATTCAGCGGACTCATTTTCGTGATTACCGGATTCATGACATGGGTTCCAGCATATCTCCAGGAAGAGTTCGGACAGACTCAGGCGGAGGCCGGATTCAACTCGATGTTCTGGACTTATGTGGCAGCATTCGTAGGCGTGCTTCTTTCAGGAACACTTTCTGACAAGCTTGCAGATCTCAAGGGTAACAAGTACCGCATGTTCCTTCAGGCTCTTGGCCTTGTAGGAGGTGCCGGCTTCCTCATGTTCATGGGTGGAGATTCGTCTCTGGTGCTCGTGTATGTATGCTTTGCAGGATGGGGATTCTTCCGTGCCTTCTTTGATGCAAACACATATGCCGTTCTTTATGATGTGACTCCTCCAAGGCTGCATGCCTCATGTGCAAGTGTGATGGGTATGACCGGATTTGCAGTAGGCGCTCTTGCTCCTGTCATTCTGGGTGCTCTCAAGCAGAATCTCGGTTCTTTGAGTTCGACATTCCCTATACTTGCCGTTGTGTGGATCGTATGTGGTATCCTGATGTTTGTGGTTGCCAACATATTCTATAAGAAGGATCGCGAACGCGTTCGTCAGAACCTTGAAAAATAATCATCATGAAGACAAGATTTTTACTGATGTTCTCATTTCTGGCTCTTTTTCTGGCATCATGCGAAGATGATGTGGATAAAGGTACAGTCTGGGACGACCCTCATTTCATAAGGATTACAGCGTCGTTGGAAAAGTTGTCCAACCTCGGGGTGGAGACTGAGATTCCATGGTCCTTGTCTGACACTCTCTATGTCTTTGATCAGACAGGTGCGGGAGTGAAGGTGGGTACAAATGATCCGGCTTCAAACATTTTCTTCTCATATGGATGGACTGGCGGAAATCCGGGAATTTCAGTCTTTCCTGCCTCGGCAGCGACCTCGGTGTCTGTGGATGGAAATGCCTGTGTGACTCTTCCTGCAGGTCAGCAGATCAGCAGGTTAGGAGACTATGGTCCTGTCATAGCTCTTGGAACGGTTGAGGGTAACCGCACTGCATATAAGCTTCCGGGAATGAAGAATGCCTTAGGTTTCGTTAAGGTGTCAATGGCTGATTCGACAGCTCGCAGCATCACCATAGAGCCTGTGGCTGACGGTGAATACCTTGCGGGCAATGTGGCTGTAGATTATCAGAAACTTGTGGCTGATGGCGTCGGTTACTGGACTCCGATATCGGCTGCGGAGATGTCCAGGACGGTTACTTTGACAGCTGCATCAGGTACGGATGCAGAGACCGTGGACAACTGTCTTCATGCAGGAGTGTATCATGCTTCAGTGCTGCCTCAGACATATTCTGAAGGCCTTAAGATAACCGTAACCTATGCCGATGGCAATACTCTGGTACGTATCCTGAATGCCGAAGGCGGACTTGTCGTTCCGCGTGCTGGCGTGGTTTCATTCGATGGCACCCTGGATGATACCCTTCCGGATGAAATAGTGATATCACTGGATTTCTACAATGAGAATGACATCAACCCGCTTGGAACATTCATTGAGGGAATTACCAACCAGAAGGCTGCCGGTGAGGAATATATGTGGAGATACCTGTATCAGGTCGATGGAAACGAAATGTTCAAGGACTTCCCGTTTGTCGTTAGCAAGGGTCTGGAGGCCAATGCGGAGTATAAGTACACAAAACCTTCAAACCTTCAACATAAGCTGTTGTTCACACCGAAGAACAATTCATGGATCAAGCTCCCTGGAATCCCTGGAAGATATCTCAAGTCGGTGTCGATGTCTCATGACAATACTTCTGCCAAGAGGTTCAGGATGCAGGAAGCACCTCAGACTCCAGGCCCTGTGGGCAAGTATTATTCGTCTCCGCTCTTGAAGGCAACAGCTTCAGGAACTCCTATTGTTGAGACGGTTACCTTCCCGACAGACACCACTGATCCAAATCAGCTCAAGAGCACGGAAGAAGGCAAGTCATATACAATGCAGTTCACTTCAGGTGCATCGTTGAGGATATGGAATATCACGCTTGTATACTCCAAGACATTGGAAACAAAATAATAAACTCAATAATTATGAAAATGAACAAGAAAACACTCGAGAGTGCATACCAGAGTCCGGCATGCACCTCAATGGACCTCAGGTCCGAAGGTGTCCTCTGTGCCTCTTACGGCAATGAAGATTTTGAGGACAATGTCAACTATGATGACGGAACAGAAAATAAAGGATGGTATTAAAAGTGAAAGCAATGAAGACAATGAACAGAATGTTTTGGGCGATAGCTGCCGCTGTAGTTGCTGTAGCTTGCGCCAAGGAGACACAGATGTCTCCTGTACAGGAATCGGACGGACTTGTTCCGATGACTTTCTCTGCTTCGGCAGAAGGTGAAATCCAGACAAAGACCACTTATTCTGGCCGTAAGGTATATTGGGAAGCAGAGGATGAGATCTCTGTATTCTCAATCGGTACTGAGGTCGTAAAGACCGGATTCAAGGCAACTTCAGTTGCTGAAGACGGAACATGGGCAAGTTTCTCAGGAGTTGCAGCTCCTGGCGCAGAGACTTATGTTGCAGTTTATCCTCATCAGGATGCAAATGCGTTCGACCTTGCTACTCAGACACTTATCGTGAATATCCCTACAGAGCAGGCAGGTGTTGCCAATGGATTTGCTTCTGGCGCAAATGTGTCAGTTGCTCTTTCAATGACTACGCCGGCCCCTGCAGCCGAAGGAGAGGAGGCTCAGGCAGAATTCCTCAAGTTCAGAAATGTAGGTGCTATGTTCTGCTTCAAGTTTGAGACTGCTGATGATGCAGCTGCAGCAAAGAGCGTCACAATCAAGGCTAAGAAGTCTGATTCAGAGTACTGGGGACTTACAGGAACGGCTTCTGTGACTTATGATGCCCAGACAGGTCTTCCTGTAGCAACAGAAGGAAGTGTTGACCATGTTACTCTTGTAGCTCCGGAAGGAGGTTTCAAGAGTGGTCCGGTATATTATCTTCCTGTTTATCCTGTAGGAGCATGCACTGGTCTTGAGGTTACTTTCACAGATCTCAACAACGTTACATATGTCAAGAACAATGACCTTGATGCAGAACTCAAGCGCAACTGTCTGCTCAATATCGGTGCTATTCACGATCCTTTCGCAAGTATTCCTGATCAGCTGACAGTGAAGGTCAATTTCTATAATGATGAGATCAAATGGCCTTTCACTTCATGGGTTCATACTGAAAATGAGTCTGTGGATGGAGACCATTACATCTATAGACATACATATGAGCATAATGGAGTGCAGGTGACCAAGGACCTTGAATTTGTAATTTCAAAGGGACCTGATGCAGGCGCAAGTTATACTTTCAATACATTCAGTCAGCTTCCAGGTGGTAAGAAGGTGCTTACCTTCCTGGGCGGCGTCAACAGCTGGGTAAAACTTCCTGGCATCCCTGGCATGTATATAAAGTCCGTATCAATGAGCACAGGTAACAAGGGTGTGAAGAAGAGATTCAGACTTCAGGCTGGTACCGATGTCAATGCTGCGGCTTATTATAATTCTCCTCTTGTGGCAGCTGAAGACTTTACCAAACCAGCGACTTCGACTATCACTTTCCCTACTACTGATCCAACGATGGGTCCTCTCAAGAATACCCAGGAGGGCAATTCATATGTCATGATGTTCACTAAGGGAGGCTCATGGACTCCTGTGAACATGCGAGTGTTCGACATTACTGTCGTTTATACTAAAAATAAGCCTGAATAATTCCGGCAGTTTCTTAAATTTGCAGGTGTGTGCCGGTGTGGCACACACCTGATTTGATATGAAGTCATTCCCTCGCATAGCTTGTGTGCTCATCGTTCTGCTGTCCGCGATATCTCTTCGCGGTCAGAGCCCTGATGTCATCAATCCTGAGAAACTTCAGGCGGCGGTCCATGTGGGGAAGATGATGCGTACCCAGCAGCAAGGGGATACTCTTGTGCATAATGCGGCGGCATACCAGGTGATGCAGGGCGCTGATTCCGAGAGCCTGCTTTCCAAGATGCCGGGCATATCGGTGAGCGATTCGGGTGTTGAGGCCGGAGGAAAGGATGTCAAGCGTATCCTGCTGGACGGACAGGAATTCTTCGGCAACGATGTGCTCACGGCCCTAAGGACGGTTCCGGCGGATATGGTCCGTCAGATCGAGGTCATAAACAGGCTGAGTGACAACGCCAGGATGACAGGCGTGGATGACGGAGAAGGTTACATGGCCATAAACATAGTCACCAAGCGAAAGGCCGGTGATGCGATGGTTTCCGGTCGCGCCTATGCTAACTATGGATTCCCGGACCATTATATCGCAGGCGGAAACATAAGCCGCTTTGCTGATGACAAGACCCTGAACATAATCGGAATGAGCAATAATATCAGCAAGTTCAATTTCACCACTTCCGATATATTGTCTGGTGCGTCCGGCTTGAATGAAGGAGCGGGCAAAGATTTCAATGTGAAGGCTCTGGCCGGAATATCTGCAGTACACTCTTTGGGCGCCAATTACAGCAGCAAGAGCTCCAATCTGAGTTATTTCTTCAATATCATAGACAATGAGAACAGCCAGAAGTCGGAGAAGAATACCATGACGGCTATTGCAGACCGTCTTCAGTCTGTCCTGGGAACTTCGAAAGCATGGTCCGGCAGCATGACCCACCGTTTCTCCGGCAAGATCGACTTCTCTCCTTCTAAGAAGCACTCTTTTGTCATACGTCCTGACTTCATGTTTGAAGACCTTTCTAACAAAAGGGATTCATACTCCCTATATCGCTATCTCTACTCCGATGCATCGACCAAATACATAAACAATCAGCTGAATGCGACAACGCAGGACAGGTGGCATGTCCGTGCCGGCACGTCCTTGAACTACAGGTATGCATTTGACAAGCGCAGGCGTTCGTTGACCCTCTATGCCCGTTACGCATTCTATGGTCTTAAAGGAGTGAATTCGTCATGTCAGTATAAGTTCAGGAACGAAGATACTGATTATGATATTGCCGGTGAGGACCTTTACAGCACTTCCATCCAGAGCAGGGACAACAGCACTCTGCAGCATTCCGGCATAGCCAAGGTTACGTTTACGGAGCCGCTGAACAGACGTTCGGTGATATCGACCGATTATACATTCAACATCGTCAGCACCGGACTGGATAATATGGTTGATGTCCTGAATGGCAAGACCGGAGAGTATGAGCGTTCCGACCGGATGTCAGCGAGGAGTGTGAGCACGTTCCTGAACAACCGTCTGGGGGGACGATACAGCTACGGCTTCAAGAAAAAGAATGTGGTGCTCAGCGCCACCTATCAGCATACCAGCTTCTTAGGAGATGTGACTCTTCCTTCGGAGGGCCTCAGCAGGAAGAACTACCACCATGTCCTCTATCAGTTGACTGTCAATCTTCCCTTCAATAAAGCCAATACCTTGAAGATAGAGGCCAAGGGCAAGACGCAGAACCCTCCGACCTCTATGCTGCAGGATGTTGTGAACATGAGCAGCACAAGTAATGTACGAGCGGGCAATCCTGATCTCGATCTGGCCTATATGCACGAAGCTGAGCTTCAATATAGACATACCTCCAGCAAGCACGGATCCACATTTACAGTAACGGCCACCTACACCGGAAGCCCGAACTATTTCTGTGATTCTCTGGTGATAAATACCCCTGATTTCGAGGTGATGGAAGGCGTCAAGCTGGGCGAGAACAACCAGTATGTGAAACCGATCAATCTGCCGGGTTATCATAAGCTCTATCTCAGAGTGGGATATGGAATACCGATAAGTCTTATAAGGTGCAATTTCAATGTGAATGCGACCATGACGCTGAAGCAGCTTCCAAGCATGGTGAACGGTACCTTTGTGCCGATCCATACCGACTGGTATCAGCTGGAGGGAAGACTTCACAGCAATATAAGCAAGAATCTGGACTTCATGGTCGGATATAATGCCAGGTACTCGGCAAATGAATACAGCGGCAGGTACGGTGTTGTCCGGAACAACTATTTCCTGCACAGGGTGATGGCAAAGTTCAAGTGGGTATTCCTCCAGGGCTTTACCTTTACGGGTGCAGCCCAATACAAGCGCTATGTCAGCACCCAGGGACTCTTTGATGACGAGATGCTTCTGTGTGATCTTTTTGTAGGAAGGAAATTTCTCAGGAGCCGGAATCTTGAGGTCAGCGTCGGAGTAAATGATCTTTTTAATGATAATGTGAAGAGTTACTGGCACACGGTGAATGCATCAGGTACCAATGACGGATACAATATAGGCCTTGGACGCTATTTCTCGGTACAATGCATCTGGCATATCAGAAGCCAGAAGGCACGACAGACTGCTGACTGAGTATCATGTCAGCCTTCTTCACGGTCTCGATAAGCCTTTCTTCAAGAACCTTTCTTGTGGCGTCGGTAAGACGCATGTCAGGAAGATAATATCCAATGGACGCAACAACTTCGCCGTTTCTGAATATCGGTGCGGCCATGCATGCGAAATGGTTGTTTATCACTGTGTAGCAGCGGTGGCGTCTGATTTCTGCCAGCTGCGCATCCAGATCTGCTCTGCTTCTGACTGCAGGCCATTCTTCTCCCGGCATGCCGGCAAGCTTCAGGAAGTCGTTGAGGCGTTCTGCAGAATATTGCGCGATTATCACCTTGGCTGTAGTTGCCTGCCATACTCCCATCTCGTAGATTACCTTTGCCTGAATGGCATGGTTTGCCTCGGCATTGTACAGGTGGATCCTTTTGTCATTCTTGATGACTGTCAGCATCACATTCTCGTTCACTTCCTTGCTGAGAGCATCAATCAGCGGCTTGGTGATGGTCTTTAGCCTATACGGATCGTAGTCGGCTCCGGCAATGGCGTATATCTTTTCTCCAAGTATATATCCGGAACGATATGAGAGCTGTTCGATAAGCCCGAGATCCTTCAGGGTCTTGAGTATGTTGGCGCAGGTGGCCCTGTTCATGCCGAGGGTATCCGCAATTTCAGACAAGGGCACTTCACGCCCCCTGTCTGCAGACAGGTAGACGAGTATCTTTTCAACTCTTTCGATAACTTGTATCATCTGGCTCCGGGTGATTTTAGCGGATGCAAATATACAAAAATTCCATAATGTAAAACAGCGGACGTATTGTGCGGATGTGAATGATTTTTGCTATATTTGGGACGGTGTCTCCCCGCCGCTCGGAAATATGATGTTACCTATTGACCATGAAGTCCTGCATTCTGCCATGAATGAGGCTGGTGTGACGGATATATCCAACGCATCCATCCGGCAGTCCGGAGCCATGGCCCGGATTCTTGAAAGCCGTACAGGCATTCCTTTTCTTCATCTGGAAATGGGCGTTCCCGGTCTTCCGCCATCGGAAACCGGAGTTGAGGCAGAATGTCGTGCCCTTCGCAGTGGAGTAGCTTCTCAATATCCTCCGGTGCCTGGAATCCCGGCGCTCAAGCAGGAAGCCTCGCGCTTTCTCAAGGCATTTCTGGATATAGAGGTGGATCCGAAGGGGTGCATCCCGACTGTAGGATCGATGCAAGGCAGTTTCAGCGCCTTCCTTCTGTGTTCTCAAATGGATCCGTCCAAGGATACCGTGCTTTTCATCGATCCGGGATTTCCTGTCCAGAAGAACCAGACTGCCATGCTCGGCATACGTTCTGAGTCCTTCGATATATATCAGTGGAGGGGTGAGAAGCTGCGTGAAAAGCTTGAGGAACATCTTTCGTCGGGACGCGTGGCGGCTATGATCTATTCCAGCCCGAACAACCCTGCGTGGTTCAATCTTACGGAGGAGGAACTCCGGATCATAGGAGAGATGGCAACAAGGCATGACGTGGTGGTGATTGAGGATCTTGCATACATGTGCATGGACTTCCGCAAGCCTCTGGGACGTCCTTTCGAGGCTCCATATCAGCCTACGGTTGCCATGTATACTGACAATTACATCATAATGATGTCCGCTTCCAAGATGTTCAGTTATGCAGGACAGCGCATTGCGGTGCTGGTTATCTCGGATATGATTTATAAAAGGGAATATCCGGCTCTGCGGGAACGTTACGGCATGAAGGCATTGGGAGATGTGTATGGTATGGGAATCCTGTATGCGATATCTTCCGGAGTAAGTCATTCGGCTCAGGTGGCTTTGGCGGAGATGTTCAGGGCGGCTTCTGACGGGCTTCTGGACTTTGTGGCTGACACGTCGGAGTATGCAAGGCGCGCCGCTTTGGTAAGGAAGGCTTTCCTGGACAACGGATTCCACATCGTTTATGACAGGGACGGATCCCAGCCGGTTAGTGACGGATTCTTCTTTACTGCAGGCTATAGACGTGGCGGTGTGGAGACTGATGGTACTGAACTGATGGCAGCTCTTATGAGGTATGGAATCGCAACCATCTCGTTGGCTCTGACCGGAAGCTCCCAGAATGGTGTCAGGATATGCGTCTCGCAACTGAACTCGCCTGAGCAGTTTGATATGCTAAGGGAAAGACTGAGATTGTTTGATTTGAATGAATGATTATACCATGAAGATGATGACAGCGGCTCAAGCCGTACAGCTGATCGAATCCGGTGACAGCATATACATACAGGGAAGTACATCCATTCCTGAGGTCCTGTCGCAGGCGCTTGCAGACAGAGGAGGAGAATTGAAGGATGTGACCATATATGCCGCATTTGCCGTAGGCAGGTGTGAGGCTCCGTATTGCCGCCCGGAATACAAGGATGCCTTCAATGTGAAGAGTCTGTTTGTTGCAAATAATGTACGTCGTTGGCTGGCAGATGGTTATGGTACCACCATACCGGCATTTCTGGGCGAGATACCATCTCTTTTCCGTGATGGAACCCTCCCGCTGGATGCAGTCTTTCTTAATGTGTCCCCTCCGAATGAAGACGGTTACTGCTCGTTCGGCGTGTCTGCAGATCTGGCAGTCTCAGCCCTTGAGTGTGCATCGAAGGTGATCGTACAGATAAACAAGGCCATGCCTTTCTCATATGGAGATGCCCTTGTGCATGTGTCCAGGATAGATGCGGCAGTCGAGGTGGATGACCCTCTGGTTGAGGTGCCGACTCCGGTGCAGACGCAGGCGGATCAGGCCATCGGACGTTATATTGCTGAAATGATACCTGACGGAGCGACCCTCCAGATCGGAGTTGGAGGAATTCCCAATGCGGTGTTGTCAGCGTTGAAGGATCACAGACACCTGGGCCTTCACACGGAGGCCATGACTGACGGAGTCCTGCCTCTGATAGAAAGCGGAGTCATAGACAATTCATGCAAGGCTGTATGCCCTGGCCTGTCCGTAGCATCCCTGGCTCTGGGCTCTCGCAGGCTATATGATTATATGGACTATTGCAAGGATCTGATACTTAAGGATGTGGCATGGACAAACGATCCTTTCCGCATTGCACGGAATCCTAAGGTCATGGCAATCAATTCAGCTGTGGAGGTGGACCTTACGGGCCAGGTATGTGCGGATTCTGTCGGTACCCGCATCATTTCAGGAGTGGGCGGACAGCATGATTTCATGTATGGAGGATCACTGTCGGAAGGAGGAAAGACCTTTATTGCAATCACTTCGCTGACAGAAAAGGGACATTCCAAGATACGTCCGGTGCTTGCTGAGGGCGCCGGAGTAGTTACGACCCGACATATGGTCCAGAATGTCGTTACGGAGTATGGTGTCGCCCAGCTGCGAGGCAAGAGTCTGGTCGAGAGAGCACGCGCTCTGATTGATATCGCCCACCCGTCTGTCCGGGAAGAACTTGAACGTGCTGCATTTGCCAGATTCGGTCATGCATGGCTGCGTCATGCGTAAACTGGATTTTTTTTTATAATTTTGTGGGAATACCGCCGATTCAGGCAGCCAAGGCGGAAGTTTGCAATGAAGAATAACGATTATATAGAGATACAAGGCGCGAAGGCCCACAACCTCAAGGATGTTTCCCTTTCGATCCCGCGCGGAAAGTTTGTGGTGGTGACGGGATTGAGCGGCAGCGGCAAGTCCTCTCTGGCTTTCGATACCATATATGCGGAAGGGCAGAGAAGGTACATGGATACCCTTTCCACCTATGCAAAACATTTTATGGGCATCCTCGAAAAGCCCGAAGTCGAGTCCATCACGGGACTCAGTCCTATCATAGCCATCGAGCAGAAGACCACCGGAAACAATCCGCGTTCGACAGTCGGCACCATCACCGAAATATATGATTTCCTGAGGCTCCTTTATGCAAGAGCCTCGACAGCATATTCCCCTCAGACAGACAAGGCTATGGTCAGATATACCGACGAGCAGATAGTCTCGCTGATCATGGATAATTATCAGGGACGCAAATGCTATCTTCTGGCCCCGGTGGTCAAGGGAAGGAAGGGACATTACAAGGAACTTCTCGAGCAGATGCGCAAGAGAGGATATACTCAGGCCAGAATAGACGGGGAGATTGTGGAGCTGGCTGAGGTGACTGCTCTGGACCGTTACAAGGCCCATTTCATAGAGATGGTTATAGACCGTCTCAAGCCTTCGCAGAAGGACGAGAAGAGAATCAAGGATTCTGTAATGTCTGCCCTTAAACATGGCAAGGGATCCCTTGCTGTAATTGATCTGGAAACCGGTGCTGTCAGCCATTATTCCAAGCATCTCGTATGTCCGGACACAGGCATATCGCTGGCCGAGCCGGCTCCGCATTCCTTCTCCTTCAATTCCCCTCAGGGCTATTGCCCTCACTGAAAGGGTCTGGGAAT
>JAEIGA010017769.1_pt1 | contig 10835 bp, 6 predicted proteins | sample 9270691 | NCBI WGS metagenome assembly JAEIGA01 (sample SAMN17057246, study PRJNA624740) | gut metagenome | biome: biome; isolation source: fecal sample | host: Bos grunniens | place: China: Xizang | collected 2019 | reverse complement strand
CGGTGAGTGATGAGAATGAACTGTGTATTCTTTGTCATTCTTCTTACATACTGTGCATATCTTACAACGTTTACGTCGTCAAGAGCAGCCTCAACCTCGTCGAAGATTACGAATGGTGCAGGAGTAACCTTAAGAATTGCGAAGAGAAGTGCAATAGCAGAAAGTCCCTTTTCACCACCTGAAAGAAGGTTGATATTCTGAACATTTTTACCAGGTGGCTGAACCTTGATTTCAATATCACATTCAAGCACATTCATCTCATCCTCAAGGACAAGCTCAGCCTTACCACCACCAAAGAGCTCGGCAAAGGTTTCGCCAAATGCCACATTGATTTTCTGGAACTGTTCACGGAACTGAACACTCATTTTTGTTGTCAAATCATCAATAAGACGGATAAGCTCTGCCTTTGATTTTTCAACGTCACCAATCTGCTCTGACATAAACTCATATCTTTCAGATACTTCCTTATACTCATCAATAGCAGAAACGTTAACTGAGCCTAAGCCTCTGATTTCATTTTTGAGTGCTGAAAGACGAGTTCTTGCCTCACCGATATTTTCAATCACGATTTCAAGGGCAATTGCCTCACGTCTTGTCAACTGATATTCGTCATAAAGCTTTGAGTTATATTCCTCAAACTCAATAAGCATTGATGCTTTTCTTTCCTCAAGACGAGCAAGCTCACCGCTGATTCTTTCTCTTTCAGAGGATTTTTCCTTTTCAAGATTACGAAGGTCGGTATTTTCCTTTTCGAGCTGTGCTCTTGCCTCAAGCAACTCATCAACATCATTTTTTGCAGTGCCACACTGCTTACGAAGTGCGTCTGCAGAATCTCTTAAGCTTTCAATATCCTTTGTAAGCCAGATATTCTTATTATTAAATGCTTCAATTTCCTGCTGAAGCTCTGTAAGTCTGTCAGAATGTGAGCCCTTAAGAATGTTAAGTCTACGAATATTGTCGTCAGCAGATTCAATATCCTTTTCAAAGCCTAAAATTTCCAATCTGATTTGCTCTGCCTTCTGTGATAATTCCTCACGGACAGCTGCAAGACTTTCTCTGTCACCGCTGACTGCTTCAAGACTCTTTTCCTTATCGGCGATTTCCTGTGTAAGCTCTTCAACCTTTGTTTTAGCAAGAACGCTGTCAGCATTTATTTTTTCGATTCTTTCGTTAAGAATTCTTTCTTCTTCAATAAGCTCACCAACACCACTTGATGCTGTTTCGTACTGTTGAAGTGCAAGGTTATATTCACCTTCAAGACGGATTTTCTCCTCATTTGCAGAAAGAATATCGCCCTCAATACCATTAAGGTCAGCAACAGCAGAAGCCAAATCCTCTGAAATCATCTTTTCCTGAATGAGAAGATTTTCTTTCTTGCTCTCAAGGTCCTTTACACCTGCAGTAAGCTTTTCAATCTCGTTACTACGGCTGAGCATTCCAACGCCCTGTGCCTTACTACCACCGGTCATTGAGCCACCGGCATTAATAACCTGACCGTCAAGAGTAACGATTTTAAATCTGTTTCTGTATTTCTTTGCCATAGAAATAGCAGAATCCATATCCTCACAAACAACAGTTTTACCGAGGAGATTTTCGATTATATCTCTGTACTGACTATCTGTTGCCACGAGCTCAGATGCAATATTCACATATCCGTAGCAATCGTCAAGGTCTTCCTCATTAAGGCTTCTTGATTTAATTGCAGTAAGTGGTAAGAATGTTGCACGACCACCACGATTTTCCTTAAGATAAGCAATAGCCTTTTTTGCATCATTTTCATTGTCAACAACAATATTCTGAATTGCGACACCAAGAGCAGTTTCAACTGCAACTGAATATTTATCCTTAACGGTTATAAGCTGTGAAAGTGGTCCGTGGATACCGTTTAAAGCACCACGCTTACTTTCCTTCATAACGCTACGGACAGAGCCCTGATAGCCCTCCATATTCTTTTCAAGGTCATCAAGAATTCGGATTCTTTCATTCTTACGCTGAATTTCACTTTCAATACTATTGATTTCAGCCTTGACCTTTTCACTTTTTTCTGTTCTTGTTTCTACCTTTATTCTGTAACCGTCAACTGCATTTTTATACTCATTGATTTTTTCAATGCACTCGTTAAGTAATTTTTCAGCCTCGTTTTTCTTTTCTTCAAAGGCTAAAACTGTTTCCTTGCGATTACCGAGAATATCGTCAATTGCAGTAATTCTTGCTTTGATTTCTTCAATCTGTGAATTTGCAGTTTCACTGATAACACGATTATCAGCAAGGCTTACTGTAAGAAGTGAAATTTCCTTTGCAAGGTCAGCAGCAACAGTTGCGAATTCGTTATTTTCAACCTGAAGCTTTTCGATTTCTGCAATCTGTTCCTGAAGCTTTTTATTTGCTTCCTGAAGACCTGCCTGAGATTTATTTTTCTGCTCTTCAGCCTCTAATACCTGAGCATCAATGTCGGCATCATCCTGATTTGCAGTTAATTTATCTTTTTCTAATCTTTCGATTGATTCCTTGTTATGTAAAATTGAGGCTTCATAAACCCTTGCCTGTGCTTCAAGCTCAGCAGCCTGCTCCTCAAAGTGAGATGTTGACGAACGAACCTCTTCAATCTTCACATTGATTTCGTGATTCTTTTCGATAATGCTGTTCATTTTCTGCTCGATTTCCTCAAGCTGACGCTGTGCATCCTTATACTGAACAGAAGCAATATCAATTTTTCTGTCCTGCTCCTTTAACTTCTCCTGAGTTTTCTCAATATTGTGAAGCCAGATGCCGATTTCAAGATTTTTTCTTTCCTCGGCAAGAACTAAAAATTTCTGTGCCTTTTCACTCTGAATTTTCAAAGGACCAACACGACTTTCAAGCTCACTGAGAATATCTCTCAAACGAACAAGGTTTTCTTCAGCCTGTGAAAGTCTTTTAAGTGCATCGTGGCGCTTATAACGAAAATGAGAAATTCCTGCTGCTTCTTCAAACATTTCACGGCGTTCACCTGACTTTGAAGAAATAAGCTCGGCAATCTTGCCCTGACTGACCATTGAATAACCATCACGACCAAGACCTGTATCCATAAAAAGCTCGTTGATATCACGAAGTCTTACACTCTCACCGTTGATTTTATATTCACTGTCACCACTACGATAAAAACGACGTGTGATACTAACCTCATCGCTATCCTTACCGAGTGTTCTGTCAGAATTGTCAAGACAAAGCGTAACCTCCGCAAAGCCTGTTGCCTTACGGAATTTTGTACCGCTGAAGATAACGTCTTCCATTTTTGAACCACGAAGACTCTTTGTTGACTGTTCACCAAGCACCCAACGGACAGCATCGGAAATGTTACTCTTACCACTACCGTTAGGACCAACAACACCTGTTATTCCCTTATTAAATTGAAGTACTGTTTTTTCCGGACAGGACTTAAAGCCCTGCATTGTAATTGATTTTAAAATCATTTATTTTCTACAACCTTAACTTCAAATTCTTCTAAATTTTCTTTACCCTTTATTATACAATAAAATCCTTGATTTTTCAATGCTTTTTCGTTTCTTTTCTGTTGTCCTTTCGCCTTACTTAAGGCTTTTTCGTTGACAAAAACCGTATATTCACAATTTTTGTCTTTTCCCTCTAATTTTTCGAGAATTTTTTCGAGGTAAATGTGCCCTTCACAAAGCTCACGGAAGGCAGGATGATAAGCACCACCAACCATATCACCCTCAACTGTTTCACTACTGTGAAGTCCTAATTTTATGACTTTTATATTATTGCTTTCAAACAACTGCAAAAGCTTTGCACAAAACGGTGCAGACTCCTCTGCTGTTGGTGATTTGTATTCACCTATTTCCTGTAAATAGGCTAAATGAGTATTTTTAAGCACTACTGTAGGATAAATTCGCACTGTGTCAGGCTTTAATTTTACGATTTCCTCTGCAGTATATAAATCTTTCCCGAAATCGCTTTTATAAAGTCCTGTCATCATCTGAAGTCCTAATTCAAAGCCATATTCCTTTATGAGTGCTGATGCACGTCTTACATCCTCTGCAGTGTGACCTCGTCTGTTAGCTAAAAGTACCTCATCATCCATACTCTGTGCACCTAATTCAATAGCAGTTACACCATAGCTTTTCAGCGTCTGGAGTATCTCTTCATCAATGCAATCAGGCCTTGTTGACACACGGATTCCACGAAAATTATGACTATCCAAAAAACACTTTGCGGCGGTTAAAAGAGAACACATATATTCCCTTTCAATCGCCGTAAAACTACCACCAAAAAATGCAATTTCTGTATTTTTCGGATTAACATTATATTCAATTGCTGTGCTCACTGCACTCTTCACATCTTCGGGAGTAGCAGGTATAGTTTGTCCGCTGATTGTCCTTTGATTACAGAAGCTGCAATCATTAGGACAACCCTTATGTGGAACAAAAATACTTATATTTGAGTGGCTCATAATCCCATTAACTCCAAGGCAGATTTTGCTGCTTCCTGTTCAGCTTTTTTCTTGCTACTACCGGCACCTCTGCCGATTACATTACTGTTCATATGAATTTCAACAATAAATTCCTTGTTGTGGTCAGGACCACTTTCACCAACAACTATATACTCAAATTTTTCAGTAGGATTCTGCTGTAAAACCTCTTGCAGTGTGCTCTTATAATCCTTGAAAACAGGTTTTTCCTCAGATGAAATTTCAATAAACGGAAGCACAAATTTCTTTGCTTCCTCAATGCCACCGTCAAGGTAAATTGCAGCAATTACAGCCTCAAAAGCATCTGACACAACTGACGGACGATGTCTGCCACCTGTGTGCTCCTCACCTTTTCCAAGCAAAATCATATCACCAAGCTGAATTTTTTCAGCATACTCAAAAAGAGTCTTTTCACAAACTGCATAAGCACGTTTTTTTGTGAGCTCACCCTCTTTTTTGTTTTTGTAATGCTCAAAAAGGTATTCTGCAGTAATAAAGCCTAAAACTGAGTCACCTAAAAATTCAAGACGCTCATTATCAAGTCCTGTACCCTTTTCATTGGCATAAGACGAATGAGTCAATGCTCGTTGAAGCAAATTTTTATCTTTAAATTCATATCCGATTTTATTTTCAAAATCAGTCATTTTGTTCACCTAAATTATTATTTTTTGCAAATTCCTTTAGAGAATTCATACCTCTGTTTGCTAGTTGCATATATCTTTCCTGCTTATCACGAATTTTGTCAGGAAGTGGTGGTAAAACACCGAAATTAGCACCCATTGGCTGAAAATTCTTAACAGATTCATCACTTATGTATCTGCTCAATGCACCAATCATAGTATCCTGTGGCAAAACAACAGTCTCTTCACCCTTAAGACGGCGTGAAAGGTTAATTCCTGCCATAAGACCACTTGCAGCAGATTCCATATAGCCCTCAACACCTGTAATCTGTCCACCAAAGAAAACGAGTGGATTACTGCGCAAGCTGAAGTCACCGTTTAAAAGTCGTGGAGAATCGATAAATGTATTTCTGTGCATAACACCATAACGAAGAAATTCAGCATTTTTTAACGCCGGAAACATACTGAAAACTCGTTTCTGCTCACCGAATTTAAGGTTTGTCTGAAATCCTACAAGATTGTACATTGTACCGTCTTTATTTTCCTTACGAAGCTGAAGATTAGCCCAAGGTCTGTGACCTGTACGTGGGTCGGTAAGACCAACAGGCTTAAGCGGACCATATCTCATAGTGTCCTTGCCACGTGATGCTAAAACCTCAATAGGCATACATCCCTCATAAACATCCTTTCGTTTATCGAAAGAATGTACCTCAGCACTCTCGGCATTTATGATTGCCTCGTAAAATTCTTCGTATTCTGCCTTATTCATAGGACAATTAATATAGTCAGCCTCACCACCACGGTCATATCGTGACTGAGTGAATGCACATTCCATATCAATACTGTCAGCACTAACAATAGGCGCTGCCGCATCGTAAAAGGAAAGTCCGTTGCCACACATCTGACGGATAGTTTCTGAAAGAGCGTCACTTGCCAATGGCCCCGCACAAATTACAACACCATCATATCCTTCAGGTAAATCCACAACTTCCTTTTCAATAACATTTATATTTTTATCATTTCTGATTTTTTCAGTAATAATTTGTGAGAATAAGAGACGGTCAACTGCAAGTGCACCACCTGCTTCAACCTTACATTCATAAGCAGTTTCAACACAAATTGAGCCTAAATACGCCATCTCGTGCTTTAAAAGTCCTGCTGCAGAATTTAGTCTTTCTGCCTTTAATGAATTTGAGCAAACAAGCTCTGCAAAGGTGTCTAACTTATGTGCAGGAGACTTCTTTAAAGGCTTCATTTCATACAAATCAACCTTTATATCATTTCGTGAAAGTGCCCTTGCACACTCAACACCTGCAAGGCCTCCACCAATTACTGCTACTTTCATTCTTCCTTTGCCTTTCTCTTACGCTCTGCTTTCTTTTCAAAGCCACAGCCCTCGTTAAGACAAGCGATAACTCCACCTTTTCTCTTGAAAAGTGACTTTCCACACTGTGGACAAAGGTCATCAGTAGGCTTATCCCATGTCATAAAGTTACATTCAGGATAATTTCCACAACCAAAGAAAGCAAAACCTCTCTTTGACTTTTTCTCAATAACCTTACCACCACAAACAGGACAAGTTGCCTTTGTTTCAACTACCAATGGCTTTGTATTTTTACATTCAGGGTATCCAGGACAAGCAAGGAATTTACCAAATCTACCTGACTTGATAACCATATTTCTTCCACATTTTTCGCAGATTTCGTCAGTTTCATCTTCCTTAAGCTTAATCTTCTGCCCCTGCATTTCTGCCTTAGCTTTATCAACAGTTGCGATAAATTCATCATAGAATTCATGAAGCATCTTAATATAGTCAGTTTCGCCACTTTCAACCATATCAAGCTGTGATTCCATACCAGCAGTAAACTTAACATTTACAATCTTTGAGAATTTATCCTTAAGAAGAGTTGTAATAGCCTCACCCAATTCAGTTGGCTTTAATTGTTTCTGTTCACGAATAACATATTCTCTTTGAGTAATTGTTGAAATGATTGATGCATAAGTTGATGGACGGCCAACACCTGTTTCTTCAAGTGCTTTGATAAGTGATGCTTCTGTGTATCTTGCAGGTGGCTGTGTGAAGTGCTGATTTCCTGCAAGCTCCTTCATCTTTATACTGTCACCCTCGTTGATTTTAGGAAGCTTACCCTCGTCCTCTTCATCCTCATCTGTACCTGACTCATAAAGACATGTATAACCGTCAAAACGGACTGAATAACCACTTGCACTGAAGGTTACAAACTTACCATTTGCTTTATCCTGCTCATTTGCGCCTGTGATTTCTGCCTTAACAGTATCCTGAACACAATTTGCCATAAGTGAAGCAATGAAACGCTTCCAGATGAGTGTATATAATTTGTACTGGTCATTTGAAAGGCTTGATTTTGCCACTTCAGGAGTAATTGCCATCATTGTAGGACGGATTGCCTCATGACCATCCTGAGCGTTAGCCTTTGTCTTGAAATATCTTGGCTTTTCAGGAAGATAATCCTTACCGTAAGTGTTTAAAATATATTCGTTTGCATTAGCTCTTGATTCCTCTGAAATACGAAGAGAGTCAGTTCTCATATAAGTGATAAGACCCACTGAGCCAAATCCTGCAACCTCAATACCTTCGTACAATTCCTGAGCAATCTTCATAGTCTTTCTTGCCTGGAAATTAAGCTTACGTGATGCTTCCTGCTGTAAAGTAGATGTTGTAAACGGAGGAGCAGGCTGACGACGACGAACGCCCTTTTTAACTGATGTTGCAGTATATTCAGCACCCTCAAGACGTGCTAAATACATATCGCTCTGTTCCTTATTTGTAATCTTCACCTTACCTGTTTCATCACCTGTAAACTGTGCCTTGAAAGCCTTTTTTGATGATGGAGCAAGCATTTTTGCATCAAGAGTCCAATACTCCTCAGGATTAAATGCTCTGATTTCATTTTCACGGTCAACAACAAGTCTTACTGCAACAGACTGCACACGACCTGCTGAAAGACCACGACGGATTTTCTGTGAAATGAATGGACTGAGTGTGTAACCCACAAGTCTGTCGAGAATACGACGAGCCTGCTGTGCATTTACCAAATCCAAGTCGATTTTTTCAGGGTGTTCAATACCCTTTACAACACTGTTTTTATTGATTTCGTTGAATTTAACACGATTATTTTCGTTCATATCAAGGTCAAGAAGTGTTGCAAGGTGCCATGAAATAGCCTCTCCTTCACGGTCCGGGTCGGCTGCGAGAATAACTGCTTCGGAATTATCGGCGAGCTCCTTAAGCTCCTTTACAAGTTTTTCTTTACCTTTGATTACAGCATATTTAGGTGCAAAATCGTTCTTTACATCAACGCTTAATTTTGCAGCAGGCAAATCACGGATATGACCCTTTGAAGAAACAACCGTGTAATCCTTACCCAAATATTTCTGTATACTTTTCGCCTTTGAAGGCGACTCAACAATTACGAGTTTTGACATATATCATCTTCCTAAAAATTAATCTGTATTTATTGTGTATCGTCTGCCACTGTGTTGAGTGACAAGACCATAAATTTCAAGTTCTGTTATTGCAGAAAGTGTCTTTTCAGTAGTTAACCCGCAAGCACTGATTATTTCGTCAATGTGAACAGGCTCTATACCTAAAAAGTCATAAATCCTTCTTGCATTTTCTGTCAGATAAGCAGGCGCCTCTTTTTTAACCTTTTCTTCCCGGAGTTCAGGCTTTGGCTGTTCTGCTTTCTGTTCAGCAATAATTGTTTCCTCATTTGTGAGATACTTTTGTGTTCTTTGAAGAACCTCATCGTCACAAAATCGGTTTTTGTTATCTAATTTATCATAATATCTCGAACGATATGTTTCAAGAATATCATTTGGTGAGAAAACGGGAATTGCACCATATCTTATAAGATTATTTGTGCCCAGAAATGACGAGCTTACCAAATCTCCGGGAACAGCAAAAACATCTCTTCCCTGTTCAAGTGCAAGTCTTGCTGTTATAAGTGAACCACTTCGTTCACCTGCTTCAACAACTATTGTTCCAAGACTCATTCCTGAAATAATGCGATTTCGCAAAGGAAAGGTCATACGACTTGCAGGATAATATGGAGGAAATTCCGTAATAATAGCGCCATTACTTATGATTTTATCCCTTAATGGTTTATTTTCCATAAGATATTTTGTGCCAAGACCACAGCCTAACACACAGATTGTTGCACCATTTTCATCAAGTGCACCCTTATGTGCTGAGCTGTCAATTCCAAGCGCTCCACCTGAAACAACTGTAAATCCAACGCTTGACATAGCAGACGACAAGGCTCTTGCTACTCCGTTACCGTAATCCGACGCCTTTCTTGCACCTACAATCGAAATCATAAGCTCATTTGTAAGGATGGTTTCATCCCCCTCCACATATAAAACCAAAGGCAGATTCTGTATTGTTAACAGCTGTAACGGATAGTATTCACTTGAAGGTGTAACAACCTTCCATCCGTTATTCAGCGCTGTATCATACATTTTCTGCGCTTCCTCAATAGGAAAGCTTTTAAGCTTTTCCACCTGACGCTTTGTCAGAATATCGAGTTTAAAAAGCTCGTTATGGCTTGTGGCATATATTTCGTAGGGATTCCACTCATAATATGAAATTAAGTCAAGACAAGGTGTACCTGCACCTAAACCGCAGGACATCCAAATCCAATACACATCATAATTCATCTTGTCATTTCCCACATAATAATCGACGCAGCAGCATTAGCGTTCAGAGACTCTGCTCTGCCATCCATTTTGATTGTAATTCTGTCACTTGATTTCTCAATAATTTCCTTTGAAACGCCGTTGCCCTCGTTACCGATTATGCACATAGCACCCTTTGAAAAATCAACGGAAATTACATTTTTTGCATCTCTGTCAGGTACAGTTGCAAACACATCAATTCCTAAAGCCTTGCATTTTTCAACTTCATCTTCCAAATCCTGACAAATATATACAGGAAGTCTGAAAAGAGCACCCATTGATGCTCTCAAAGCCTTTGGATTATAAATATCACAACCACCGAAAATTACCATTCCATCAAGTCCCAATGCCTCAGCAGTACGAGAAATCGCACCTAAATTATCAGGATTCTGAATGGTATCAAGAGCAATATATTTCTTACCCTTTTCATACTCAAAACTATTCTGCTTCATTCTGACAGTACACACAATTCCCTGCGGAGTTACAGTGTCGCTTATAGCCTTCAGTACATCATTGCTTACAGTATAAAATGACTTACAGCCATCTCGTAACGATGCGATTTCTTCGCCATATTTTTCAGCACAGTTTTCAGTACAAAAAACGCTTTGAATTTCACAACCACTCAAAAGGGCATCATGACACAAACGGACACCTTCCACTACGAAAAGTCCGCTGTTTTTTCTGTCCTTAGATGAAGTAAGGAGTGATTTTACCTCTTTAATTTTCGGGTTATTTTTAGCATTTATTACAACATCAAACATAATTTATAAAACGGAAAACCACGCGCGAGGCTTAACTCGTGCGTGGTTAATTAATTATTTAAGAGCTTCTTTTGCTTTTTCTGTGAGTGCTGTGAATGCTGCAGGGTCAGCAATAGCAATCTCTGAAAGCATCTTTCTGTTAAGGTCAATACCAGCCTTCTTAAGACCGTTGATGAATGTTGAGTAGTTCATACCATTCATCTTGCAAGCAGCTGAAATTCTTGTAATCCAGAGCTTTCTGAAATCACGTTTCTTCTGCTTTCTACCGAT
>JAEIGA010017768.1_pt1 | contig 10835 bp, 20 predicted proteins | sample 9270691 | NCBI WGS metagenome assembly JAEIGA01 (sample SAMN17057246, study PRJNA624740) | gut metagenome | biome: biome; isolation source: fecal sample | host: Bos grunniens | place: China: Xizang | collected 2019 | reverse complement strand
CCGTCAAGATAGGCTTTTTGTTCATCTTTTGTTCGTAGTCGTAACCTCATCCCTTATCCTCACTTTCCTGTGGCTCAACCATTCTGCAACCGCAATTAGGGCAATAGTCAAATTTCCAAATACTCTGTTTATCACAAGCAGAACAAAATTGCCCTTTTAGATTTTTATAAATCCAATGTCCTTTGGGAAGTGGTGTTCCATTCTTAATCTTATTAGCCATCATACTGTATACATCAAGAAATATTGCTTTATACGAATTATCAACCATTTCTTTTTCTTTATCTGTTAGTTCAATTACTATCTTCATTCCTTATTCTCACTTTCCTGTAACTCATAGGGTTCGGGTAACGGCATCCATGCAGTTACATTTTTCCAATCATCTTTTATTCCAATCCAAAGTCCTAAACGTGTATAGCCTTTATTAACTGTAACTAAATATTGTCCTTCTTTTTCTGGCAACATTTCAATAACTGGAATCCACTCTGTCTTTTCCTTTGGTGTGACGGTGGGTAAATTATTTAATAGTACAACTGCACGATGATAATCTTTATCATCATTTATGCTATCACCAAGTACATCCATTACCGCCTGTCTGCTTATGCAATCCTCACAAGTTTCCTGCTCTAATATACGATTACAAGCACTATCAATTATTTCTTGCTTAAATCCTGTAAAATAGCACTCAAGTATTGCTGTTATATTTTCTTTAGGTGTCATTCGCTCACCTCACTGTACTTGTCGATAATTTCAATCGCTCTATATAGTCCTTTGTTAAATATGCTATTTGTATAGTTCTTTTTGCCCTCTAATATTATCTCCATTCTTACCTTTTCCCACGCTTCAAGGCTCTTGATTGCCATGTCAAAGGCATCTAAAATATATTTATCAGCGTAATTGCACTTATTAGCCGCCCTTGTAAGTTTTAACTGTTCTATTGCTTCTTCTCTGGTCATTTATTTACCTCCGCCAGCACCCCATCAAACGCAATATCTATCTCTTTTAGTGCCACTTTATCGTCTTTTTGCTTTTCTATCAGTTCAATGTACAAGTTTAGTAGTTTCTCCTTGTATTCTTCATTCGTCATAGGCATTCCTCCTAGATTTCAATTTCTTCGTTCCAATAATGCTTGATTCTCTGCTCTGTACTCTTAACTTGATTGCAAGAGAAATAGATTCCATTAAATTCATAAACCATAGGACACCCGTCACAAGTTCTCCTGTTCCCACATATTTTCATCTTCTGTTCTTTCGTCAGCAGCTTGCGTTGTATCTTCATTACGATCTCCTTTGGCTCAAACTCACAGTTCCAACTTTCGCAAGCGTAACATTCTTCGTTTCCGTTAGTAAATCCTGCCAACTTGTAGTGTTTACAGTTTTCACAATCCCTATCATCTACCCTTGATACTTCTATCATTCTGTTACCCCCAATTTACTAACCAACTTCTCAACATCTTTTTTAAACCATCCCTTTTCATTCTTGATAACCTCTCGGTAATCGTCAAAATCATACTTGCAACCGTTATAGTTATCTAACACAAATTTCATCTGAGATATGGCTAAATTCATAAAGCACTCATAGAATTTATACTCACTCGATATCGGAACATCTATCAAGTTATCAGCGCTACCTTTACGATTAGTAATCACACAGCACCCACACATAGCCGCTTCACGAGGTATTCTATCTTTTCCCGGATGATTGCCAAAGTCTATGTAGAGCATTGATTCTTCCATAAGTGCCTTAACCTCGGAAACCGACATATTCTCAATCGGGATAAACTTTTCATCTGGCATTTTAGCCATGATCCGTTTTGTAACCTCGATACCCTTTTTAGGATTGTAAAGCACTTGCCGTTTTCTCGGCTTACCCAAATCAGCGTTCATATACTCGTCATTCAGATAATCCGTAACCATAATAGCGTCAATGTTTGTCTCTCTTTTCAGCCATTCACAAGCGTAATAGGATTGTGCTATATGTATCACACCATCTGGGAATTTAAGGTACTGAGACTTAGGAATCCATCGGATGTAATAGTCTACGCTTTCCCAATATATAACTTTCGGATGATCTTTGTACTTCTCACTATTAGTCTTGCTAGCCCATACTTCCGGGAATATCAGCACCGTGTCTTTACTCGGTCTGCTATTGATTGCTGCAATGTTTCCATACTTCTTATATGGCTCCGGGATAATTGCGTCTTTTTCATCTTCAAACCAAATATAAGCATCAATATCAGCGTAAGTATTCAGCTCATGGCAAAGTTGATGTAATAACTCTATGCCACCCGTTACTAAGTTCTTTAGGCAAGCGATGTAAATCTTCATTTTTCTACCTTCCTCTTGTATTCTTCAAAGTTCTTACAAGACCAAAATATAAACCTGTTATTGACATATCGTTGTAATTGCTTTAACTCATGGGATTTTGGCAAATCATATTTCTCATAAATCATTACAAATGGCGCATACCCATTGTCCCTTAACCAATAAATTCTATATAGGTCTTGTTCTGTTACTCTACGTTCCCTATCGCCTACTAACACATAGACTTGCAAATCATGTGGATTGACTTTTGACTTTTCCCTAAATACTTTGAATTTAGGCTGTATTAAATCTTTATCCTCGTACCTATCCCATGCAAAGTGTATGGCTTTAATCGGTATCTGATTTAGCATTTCAGCCTTTTCCTCGTTCATCATACGAATATCCAAACCTTGATTAAAGTCCACTTTTGCCTTGCTATCAATCAACTGTTGCAATAAATCTTTCCATTCCTTACAAGCAAGAATATTAGGATCACAAAGCACAATGTTTTTTTGACCGTTCCAAAACTCTGATAAATCAGCAACCTTGTGACTACATACCCCTTCTTTATCCTTGACTATGCAAAAATCACATCCTCTCGGACAACCTCTTGTCAAAAACCCATATGCCGTATCTTTGGTTTGTTCTGGATATATAGAATAATCAGGGTAAATATGTTCTATCTCGTCAGGCAGGTTCTTATTTCGTTCTGCATGGAATATTTCTTTACCATCAACTGTTTCTATACAATACCCACTACCACCTTTTTCTATTTCTTTTGCATAGATCGGTCTGTCATAATCTGGCGTAAAACTAAATACCTTTGACATATAAACCTTATCATATTCTTCCATAAGTCCAAGAAAAGGATCGTACCATTCAACTTTATCTCCCTTAGACTTATGCCAAGCTGATAACTTCATCAATGGTAAATTCGGATAATTGTGTCCGTCAACATCTATCAATCCGATTTTCAATCTATCCTCCATGCTCGCTTAGTACCCTCAATATTGCGTCCCATAGCCTTGGAAATGCTACCCTCACGCAAATAGTTGTAATAGTACATAGGCATATCGTAAATCACCTGTGTATGAGGTTTAGCAATCATTGTGTTATGGAAATAGTAATCGGATATACTGTATACATCTGTAAATCGAGTATCACCTATCCATGACCGTTTCCATGCCTTATTCCAAACCGAGGGGTACAAATCGCCAGACTTTGCTATTGGATTTGCATACATTACGCCCTTCCAAATGAAACTGAAACATAACAAATCCGGGTTATTTTCTTGCCTTAACTTTTTATCTATCTGTTCAAACACAAATTCATGTAAGAACCAATCATCATCATCGCTCCATATAATGTATTCACCCTGCGCTATATCTAATCCTGCGTTACGGGTAAGACCGTCCCTACCGAAATTAACTTCAAGTGTTTTTGCTCCATAACTTTCAGCTATTTCTTTTGTTCTGTCTTTGCACCTATCACAAACTACAATCAGCTCATAGTTTTTAAAACTCTGTGCCTTAATGCTTTCAAGTCCCTTAACTATGTGTTTTTCAGCATTATAGGCAGGGATTATTACTGAAAATCGCATTTCTCTACGTTCCACTCCTTCCCTTTACTCATAGTTATTGCTACGCCTGTTTCTTCGTCTTTTGTGTATATTTCAAGCCTACAAGGTTCATCACCCATTTGTGGGTCTGTAATGCTCACTATCGTTGCGCTATCATCCTTAAATGGATATATACTTTTCATTTGTTTAACTATTGCATTAAACTCAGATAGTTTCATTCCGCCTAATCTTGTCATTTTTCCCACCTCTCTAAAAACTTGTCAAATTCTTCGGCATTATCACCCAACGCACATATGCACTCCGAACAGGCATTTATAATCTTGCCATCTTCAAGTTCAAAACCTACACCATTCGGTAAACCTTTTTCATCATTTCCGGGAATTATCTCTTTGCCACACATATCGCATTTCATTTCTTAATCTCCTTTCCGCACTCAGGACAGAAATTCAGCTTATACCCAAGTCCTTGATTTCTGTAATCTGTAGTTCTTCCAGCTCTCTTTTTCCCTATTGAGGGCAGCCATTGTTTTACAACCAAAGCTACTGTATATTCATACTTAAACGGCTCTTTTTCTCTTTCAAGCCAAAAGTTTTCACATTGTTTATGACTTTCAAGGCTTTCACAAAATTTACATTCAGCCATTTAATCACCATCCTTGTCCTAAATATTCAACCCAACCGTTGCAATAATCACACGCTCCATATCTCGATTTCAACAAAGCACCACAATTCGGACAAAAAACACCATCTGGTACTTTGAGGAAATAGTTTTTAATATCGCTATCTTGATAAAGTTTCAACTCATTCATAACTATTTCATTCAGGCTAATATCTGGCATTTGTGGTTCTATGAATGTTTGCATTTCATACGTTTGGATATTTGCTATTTCTATCTTGACCGTATATCTTTTTTTAAAATTCAGCGTTGACAACAGTTCCATGCTTCTTTCGGTCATGGGCATTTTTACCGAAATATCATATCTCGGATTTTCTATAACCCTATGCAAATACCCGTCTGCCGTTCTGTATGATATTTCGTTTTGTATGGGTTGACTTTCAATCTCGGTAATCTGATCAAAATACACAAAATCGTTACCGCTATCGATCAGCACTCTTGCCATTCTCTTTCCAACTCTGCCATTGTATTGAACAGGCTTATTGCAGAACCCACATATTTCTTGTTCTGGGTCAACAGGCGCACCACAATGCCTACAATGGTAAGCTACAATTTTATCTGTCATATTCCCCCTTCCTTCGAGATAGTCAAATTCCGACTACCCCGATTTTTCTTACTTTAAAGTTGCTACATCCTCACCACCTGTAAAAAACGGATTAGCTTCTTTGTATGTTTTATATTTGTTACGCATATAATCCTCAAAATAAAGTCTGTTTCGTGATGCCTTAAAATTGTAAATATCTGAAAATTCTTTCAGTTCATCTTCCAGCCTTGCCATCTGCGAGTATCTATGCCTGCACTTCTCGCAATTACGCAAAAATCGTTTATATTCAAAATCTTTGGTTTGACACATTATCTTGACAGCTCTATAAAAGGCATCATTTCTCCTACCTTCGTAGGCAAGGGCTTCTGTAATTTCATCAGCTTTTCGTGCAAGGTCTAATACTTGACATTTATCTTCTTCGGTAAAGATGAGTTTCTCATACGCTAAATATGAAACCTTTTCATTTTTTCCACCTTTGTTTGCAAAACGCATAACTCTCGGAAGCGGGAATTGAGTTTCTTTTATAGTTTCTAACAATCTCGTATAATTTTCGTTTCCACTCTGGCTGAAACTTTCTAAGTAATCCTTTGCACTCCAAGAACTATTAAAGGCGTTCATTCGTCTACAATCATCAATTCCTTTTTCTGCATCAATAATGTAGTAAATTGGCAGCTTCAACTCTTTTCTTGCCTCGAATCTTCCCTGACCATCAATAATTTCCATGTGCTTGTTAACCACAATCGGATTTAACACTTCACCCTTTTTAAAACTCTCTACCAATAATTCCTTTCTGTTTTTAAGTACGCTCCTGTTATGCTCTAACTTCTTAAACTGTGAATAATTGCGAGTAGAATAAATCTGTCCTATCACATCATCCATATACACTCCTTCCCCGGACTACTCAAACTCCGAGTAGCCCGTATAAAACACTAAACTTTGGTTACAAACAACGCCCATTAATGTGTGATATATTTTTCCCAAGTGCATTATGCGTTCTGGGACGGGTATTGTTTTTATTTCCACGGCTACTTGCCGGAGGGATCAATCCATATCAAATCCATCTGGCATGGGTACAAATATTCCTGTTTCTTCTGCCATAGTCTGCTGAATGTCTTTCCAACTAACATAGTCCTTGACTAAGCACTCAGCTCTGGAATTGAATAGCTTGATAAATCTGTTAATCTCGTCTTGCTCAAATCCAAATTCATCGTGCATACAGTAAATTGAGAACAGCAGCATAGACTTAATCGTGTTAGCCTTTTCGGATTTTTCAAACTTTTTTAAGTCTGATTCCTTGACCTTTAAAGGTATGTTTCTTGCATTACGCATTGTTAGGTCCTTTTCGGCTGCTTCTATGCCCTTTGACTTGATCATTTCTAAAATCCAATTAGCACCTTCGTACCGGGCTAATTCTTCTTTTGACAATCTGCTCATTTCCCCAGCACCTCGTTTATATTGCCGGTATATCTGTATCTCAGGAAGTGGCAAGGCTCATTGTATCTGTTACGGGTTTTGATGATTTCGGTAGAGAATGTATGGCCCTCTCTTTCTAATTCACAAATTCTGGCTGATAGCTGAGTACAGCCGATCTCTATTACAGCTTCATAAGCCGTTATGCCGTTATTTTCACGCATATACTGTAAAACTCTGTCACGCTGAGTAATCTTCTTTCCCATCCTGCGCCTCCTTTATTATTCCAACTGCTTTAAACAGTTCTACTTTTTCACGATATGCTTCTGTAGCCCGGACACTCTTTTGCGGCATTTCTACTTCACAGCACATCTTAAACAACCTATCCGTTGACCTATCATCAAATGGAAGTCTACCCATCGGGATATTTGATGTTATGATTGTCACCCGGTCATTATTGATCCGTTCATCCAAAATCTTGAAAAGTATATCTTCCATCCACTTCTGGCCACAGTTCTTTTGACCAAGATCATCAATTACAAGTAGCTTGCAGCTATATAACAGCTTTATAGGTCTACGCCTTATTTCTTCGCGTTCATCCGGGTATTCAGTTTGCGATATTTCCAGCAAGTCTGAAGCACTCACAAACTTAGTACCAATGCAATACTTAGATATAAGCTCATTGCATATACAGGATGCAAGAAACGTTTTCCCAGAGCCTTTAGTTTCGTTCCAGATATACAGACCCATTTTACGTTTCTCCCATTCCTCAAACTTTTCAATGAACGAATCTATAATCTCCTTGGCCTGTAAAGCTTGATCGGCCATCTTATCGTTATCGCCATATGTTCCCCAATCAAAGGCGTTATAACGCTTGTTATAAAATGCACTCGGTATTCCGGCGTACTTTTTGACTAATGAAGATCGTCTCTCTAAGCCACCAGCACATTTGGGACAGGGTACCGCAAAGAAATCTTCCCAATCCTTATCACCGTACAAGTAAGGACCCGTTTCCTTACGGTATCTCTCCCAAAACGTACTCATAAGCATTCGTTCCATTACATATCCTGTGCCGCCACAACTCTCACAATCCACGGAGTTTGTTGAGTTTATCGTTGAAGTCCCGGTATTCTTGTCTCTGCCGTTCTGATTCTGCATTATTCACATTCCCTTTCGTAAATGAATATCCTCTATCCTGTTCCTTAGATAACCAAGTATTTACAAATTTCTTGATACCCCTTAACGTTTTACGTTTTGTTGGATTTGACATACACCAACCACGCATAGCGTTAAACTGTTGCTTAACATTTACATTTGGATAGAGCTTTACGTATTCGTCATATAAGCTCTGTTCAGGCAACCACTCTGTCCCATCGTTTAATAGTAGTGCTGAAACATCTGCTTTTGGTTTTTCGTTTTTGATCGTTTGCTGGCTCTGAGCCTTTTGGCTCTGAGCAATAATAGTAGTATCTATACTACTATTATCTATAATATCCTTATCTACACTATACTGCGGCAACCGTTTGGCAACCATCTGGCAACCATCTGGCAACCAAGGTTCTTCTTCGCCATTCGCAAGCGTGTAAGAACCGTTATCTTTAATCTTTAAACGCTTTAATTCTTCCTGATATGCAGTTTCGGTGTATCTGTCTTTCCGTAGCGCATTAGCCATTCTCCAATGCTTAATCACAATCACGCCACTTTCAAATTGCAGAATAAAGCGTTTCGTAAGTAGTATCTTTACATCATCTATACTTGCATGGGCTTTAAACATCGCCATTTGCACTTGATTATTAAAACCATCATCATCGGCTGCCATGCAAAGATGTAGATATAAAGCCTGTGTGCTACTCGGAAGCGATATAAATTCATCTGCGTCTGTAATTTTTTTTGTAAACATCCTTTTCTCAGCCATTACTTTCACCGCCTTGTAGTATTTTCGTTATTACTTCTGCCGATTCAGCCGGTGTACAGAACACAAACTTGCAATCATATTTGGCTTCACAAGTCATACAGCACTTTGCTAACCAACTACCCTTTGCACAATTTGGATAAGCCTGTTTACCTTGCTTAAAGATAAACGCTCTCGGATTTTTCCATCTGAATAAGTCTTTTATCTCCTTAACGGGCGTGTTATAGATGTTCTTACGCTGACTAATCCATTGAAAATCGTTCTCAATTACTATGTATAGCTTGATCCCATTATTCTTGGCTAACAGAAGTTCATCCCGGAAACGCTCATGGTCTGCCTGAAAGTCACTTATAAGCTCCATAATTGATTGCTTGCTATCAACGGATATGTTATAAGTTCCCATCAAATCCATCTTCTTCAAGTCAACCCCACGTTTAGCCTTACGGTTTATCACATCTTCAATCTTTGAATTGTTCATCACATAATCGCCAACGGGAAGTGGTATTCTGACTATTTCAACACCCTGTTCAGACCACCATTTGTTTTTGATAATGTGTTTACCCTCCTTATTCCCTTTGTCCTCATAAATCAACATACAAATACTCCTTATATCCATATCTTTGATTTTTCGTTTTCACAATGTTCGTTGTACCATTCAATAGCTTGTCTATATGTAACTCCATTATTTTTGAATACATCTAACAAGGCATACATCTTAGGGTGTGTTTGTTTCAGCTTTAGAAATCTGGAATCATCTTTAGTTTCAGTTTGTGCGCCAAACCCACACAATACACACCCTGTCCTTTGACACCCCGTACATCTATATTTTTTGTCTTGCTCATAGAAGCCTAAATCTCCGAATGTTAGCTGACCTTCAATCTGCCCCCCAAAATCCTCTACAACAGAACCATATACTGAGCATATCTTCAAATCGTTTTTGACCACATATTGCAGCACATCATTTTCTGTCCAAAAACTCATAGGGTTACTTACAGGTCTCTTTACATCAAAAGCATTACATCCGTTTTGTAGCCATTTCTGTTGCCTTAAAAATGATTCGTCTGCCATCTGAGCTAACATAGGTTTTCGACCTGTTTGTTTTTCATATAGATGAATAGGATTTTTCTTCATAACATTGCAGCACTTCTTAGATACTTCAAAAGGAGCTTCAACTAAGAAACTGTACTGAGATATGTTATAACGGCTTGCTTGCCCCGTTTTAGGGTCTATTCGTTCCCCTTTAAGTCGTTCAAGCCTATACTTAGGTATCTCTTTACCCTTTGCTAAAAATGATCTGGATTCATCTACAATTTGAGATACTTCTTTAGAAATCATAGGAAAACCATATTGCTCGCAAACTTCCATGAAACTGATTTTGGGTTTCAAGATTTCTACATTGTCATAGGTCTTAACGAAATCTCTCAACTCAGGGTACTGTGTCGGAACATCTACGAATACGGCAGGAATATCTGTGTACCCACAAACATTACGGACTATATCAAGTAATACCGTACTGTCCTTGCCACCACTAAAGCTGACATATACTCCATCTTCTCCGTACTCATTAACCCATTGCCTAATGCGTTCTCTTGTTAGAGAGATTTTTACATCAAGTGGAAGTGCCTGTTTCACTCTTAAATCATCTAAAGTTCTTTCTCCCATTTACTTACCTCTAAAATACCCTTGTAATGCACTACAAGGGTCATTTACCCTTGTTATGTGTCTTGATGGTATATTTTAATGTGTAGCCCCAAGACACGCCTTAAAATCAAAAATTAAGCGTTAGGGTTTTCATCAAAAAAGTCAGCACTTTCTAACCCTGATATATCCATAGACGATGATACATAAGCTGCCGTGTCCTGTATCTCGTTCTCGTCACGCTTACCATCACAAGGCTCAATCATCTGTGCGTTAATGCTGACGGTGTATTTAGTCACACCATCTTTATCTTTGTATCTGTCAGCTCTGATAGCACCTTCAACAATGATCTTTCTGCCTTTTTGCAGGTACTTCTCTACAAACTCAGCCTGCTTGTTAAAACAGGTTATTCCAATAAAGTCTGCATTAGGTTCACCTTTTTTAGCGTAAATTCGCTTAACAGCCAAAACAAACTTAGTGATTACAGTTTTCTTGCCGCCTGTTTCCCGGCGTTCCGTCTTTGGCTCACTCGATATGTAGCCACTTAATGAAACATGATTCATAACTGATAACTTTTACCCTTTCTTGCAAATAAGATGTTACATTGAGTAACTTTGCGTATTGCCTTTTCAAACTCTGGAATATCTGAATTTGAATCTGACATATGGCATACTATGACATTCCTTAAAGTCCTTTTACGATCTGTAACTTTAACAAATTCAACGCCTGTATCAAGGCTCATATGTCCATTTAAAACGTGACGTTTCTTTGTTTCTT
>JAEIGA010017767.1_pt1 | contig 10835 bp, 8 predicted proteins | sample 9270691 | NCBI WGS metagenome assembly JAEIGA01 (sample SAMN17057246, study PRJNA624740) | gut metagenome | biome: biome; isolation source: fecal sample | host: Bos grunniens | place: China: Xizang | collected 2019 | reverse complement strand
AATTAACGGTTTCGGCATTACTTCTGTTACAAGAGCTGAATACATTGTGTCTGGGTTAGCTCCCGTATTACCGATAATCTGAAATGCCATAATCCCAGGGATAATAACAATAATCGGTGTAAAGATTTTCATTAAACCGACAAACATGATCCCCTTTTGTCCTTCTTTTAAATCCTTGGCTGCCAAAGCACGTTGAATAATAGATTGATCAGTTCCCCAATAATAAAAGTTCACTAGTAAAAGGCCCGTTAAAGCCGCTCCAAATGGAACAACATCATGATTGGTACCAATTGCATTAAACTTTTCAGGAGTCGCTGCAACAAATTGTGAAAACCCTTGAGATATGCTGCCGTCTCCTAAAGTAAGCAACGCAAAAATTGGGACTAATAAACCGCCAATGGCCAAAGCAACTCCATTAAATGTATCTGAAATCGCAACCGCTTTCAATCCACCCAATACTGCATAGAAGAAGCCGATTATTCCGATTAACCACACCATAATCCAAATGCCAGCCTCATAGCTGATATGAAAAGTGCTTTCAATATCGAACATTTGGCTTAATGCAATGGCGCCCGAATAAAGGGTCGTTGGTAGCATATTTAACACATATCCCAACAAGAATAATATCGACACAAACGATTTAACTTGACTATCATACCGATCTTCTAGAAATTCAGGAATAGTTGTGATTCCTTGTTTTAAATAACGTGGAAGCAGATAAATAGCTACTAACGCTAAAACGAATCCGGATGTAACTTCATAAGCCATGTTACTCATATTCCCCGCAAAGGATTGCCCGCTCATTCCAACGAATTGTGTGGCATTTAGGTTCGTTAATAGCAGGGACATCCCAATAACGCCCCATGTTAGACTTCTTCCGCCTAAGAAATAATTATCCTTAGATACTTTTCCTTTAACACTTTCTTTCCTCAATTTTGAAAATGTATAGTAGGCAACTACACCCGTAAAGAGAATAAAAGAAAGAATGATATACCACTGCACAATGGTTCCCCCCTGTTGACTTATTATAAAAACGTTTTCATGGGTATCATAATAAATTTTAGTAAATTAATCAATTTATTTACTAAATACAGAGAAAATAATTTTGTATCTTCTAAAAAATATCAAGGAATTATTAACACGAGTGATTGGTAGTGGTTATCGTAATGGTTATCTATATTTTATGTATTTCATACTTCTATCCCTTACACCCTTCCTTAATAAAACGAAAATAATCTAAAGAAATTTACTAAAAAGTATAGTATACTGAAAGCGCTAAAATAACCGGATTTTACTTTTAGAAAAGAAAGGGGGCAGCTGTCCAATGGCCACCATTAAAGATATCGCAAATATGGTTGGAGTTTCGATTGCGACCGTTTCAAGAGTGCTTAATTACGACAACTCTTTATCAGTCAGTGATGAGACGAAAAAAAGGATTTTTGAAGCGGCTGAAGAATTAGACTATCAAAAAAAACCTAAACGCAAACCTATCATGTATAAAGTAGGAATCGTGAATTGGTATACTGAAAAAGAGGAATTAGACGATCTTTATTATATGGCAATCAGACTTGGCGTGGAAAAGCGCCTGGAATACCACAATATGAAGTTCACTAATTTTTCTATAGAGCATTTGCGTTCCCTCCAAAATGAAGGATTTCAAGGGATTATCGCAATTGGTAAATTCAGCGAAAACCAGGCTGAGGAACTAAAGAGTGTGTCAAGTAACCTTGTTTTTGTAGATAGTTCACCTAATGACGATCAATTCGATTCTGTCATAGTTGATTTCGAAAAAGCCACACGAAATATTCTTCAATATTTTCTGGATCAAGGACACACTAAAATTGGCTACTTAGGTGGGCGGGAAATTTATAAGGATCACACTTCCAAAATTGACGATCCTCGAAGAACTAGTTTTGAACGATTTCTATCGGACATGGGCCTCTATCAGGAAGCTTATATGTATGAAGGCAAGTTTTCTGTTGAAGATGGATACCACCTGATGAAACAAGCAGTCAAGGACCACGAAGATGAAATTCCTACAGCCTTTTTTGCCGGAAATGACTCTATTGCTGTTGGAGCATTAAGGGCCCTTCAAGATGCAGGTGTCCGCGTACCGGATCAAGTTAGTATTGTTGGAGTAAATGATATTAGCATTTCAAAATATATGTCTCCCCCTTTAAGCACGGTTAAGGTCTATACCGAATTAATGGGTGAAACGGCAGTAGATTTATTGCTTGAGCAGTTTTCTGGAAGACAAGTCTCAAAGAAAGTAAGTATAGCTACACAACTTAAAATAAGAGGAAGCTCCAAGTAAAGCGCACAAATAAATGTGCGCTTTTTTGTATGGTAAACTAATTAGTAAAAATTTTAGTAAAATTAATTGACGTACTTTACTAATTTTTATTACAATAAAGTTGGATACGCTTTCAAAAAAAGGAAATATACTCTCGTTAAAAAGAAAACTGTTCGATTCACTAATTATAAAAAGCTTTACCTAAAATTTAGAGGGAAGTGACCAATATGGAGCATCAAAAACTATTATCTGCATTTCACAGTATATTCTCAGGCAGTATGAATGATAAGGTTCGTACCTTTTTTTCACCTGGCAGAATCAACCTAATCGGTGAGCATACTGATTACAATGGTGGGTATGTTTTCCCATCTGCCATCACCTATGGCACATATGGGTTAGTACGACTGCGTGGAGACCGCACTATTCGGCTATATTCACTGAATTTCAAAGAGGTCGGGATAATTGAATTTTCTTTAGATGATCTGGATTATGACCCATCCCATCAATGGGCGAACTATCCTAAGGGAGTACTTCGATATATAGCCGAGAATGGAAATAATCTGCCGAACGGCCTTGATATTCTCATATACGGCAATATTCCAAATGGAGCTGGCCTTTCTTCCTCTGCTTCACTTGAAGTTTTAATCGGTGTAATGGTAAATGAAGTCTTTCAATTAAAGATAGACCGTATCGAGTTAGTAAAAATTGGTCAAAAGGTGGAAAACCAGTTTATTGGAGTAAACTCCGGTATTATGGACCAGTTTGCAATTGGAATGGGAAAAGCAAAATCAGCTATATTGCTTGATTGCCAGACTTTAAGCTATGAATATGCCCCATTTGATATAGCAGATCACCAGATTGTCATCATGAATACGAATAAACGAAGAGAACTGGCGGATTCAAAATATAATGAACGGCGAAGCGAGTGTGAAGCAGCACTTGCAAGACTGCAAACTGCAACTGATATATCCTCCCTTGGAGAACTATCTATCGATCTTTTTGATCAACATAAAGCTGTCATTGCCGATTCCACACTTGAAAAACGGGCACGCCATGCCGTTTATGAAAATGATCGCACAAAAAAAGCCTTTCAAGCCTTACAGGCTGGTGATTTAGTCCAATTCGGTATCTATATGAACGAGTCCCATATTTCACTTCGGGATGATTACGAGGTAACCGGACCGGAACTCGACGCATTAGTGGAGGCAGCCTGGCAGCAAGAAGGTACCGTTGGCTCCAGAATGACGGGTGCCGGTTTTGGCGGCTGCGCAATTGCATTGGTTCAATCAGCTCATATCGAACGTTTTATTCAGGAAGTCGGCGATGCGTACCAACAAACAATCGGTTATGAGGCAGATTTTTATGTTGCGAGCATTGGTGATGGGACAAAGGAAATTATAACGGAGGCGATCGTATGAGTATACTAGTTCTTGGTGGGGCTGGTTATATTGGTTCCCATGCCGTATACCAACTACTGGACGAAGGTTACGACACAGTGGTGGTTGATAATTTGCAAACAGGCCATAAAGGTGCCATACATCCAAAGGCAAGATTTTATCAAGGAGATATCCGAGACAAGGACTTTTTACGTGAAGTTTTTACGACGGAAAAGGTAGACGCTGTACTTCATTTTGCTGCCTATTCACTTGTTGGAGAATCTATGGAAAAGCCGCTCGAGTATTTCCGTAATAATGTATATGGAACACAAGTACTGCTTGAAGTGATGAACGACTTCAATGTTAAGCATATTGTCTTCTCCTCTACCGCAGCTACATATGGAGAGCAGAATCAAACACCGATTACGGAGGAAATGCAGACAAATCCAACCAATGCCTACGGTGAGACAAAACTGACAATGGAGAAATTGATGAAGTGGTGTGATACAGCCTATGGCATGAATTATGTGTCGCTCCGTTATTTTAACGTTGCCGGCGCCCGTTCAACTGGGGAAATTGGTGAAGACCATCATCCGGAAACACATTTAATTCCAGTTGTACTGCAAGTGGCATTGGGACAACGAGAGTCTATTTCCATTTTTGGAGAGGATTATCCAACGAAGGATGGCACTTGTATCCGTGATTATATCCATGTTGAGGACTTAATTGATGCTCATATTTTAGCATTGAAGTATCTTCAAAACGGTGGAGAAAGTAATATCTTTAACCTTGGCAGCAGCAATGGATTTTCAGTCAAGGAGATTGTCGAAGCAGCCAGAGCTGTAACAGGCCACGAGCTTCCCGCTAAAATCGCCCCTAAAAGATCCGGTGATCCAAGTACGCTAATTGCCTCTTCTGAAAAAGCCGGGCGCATTTTGGGCTGGAGACCAAAACGGACGTCCATCCAAAATATTATTACCGATGCCTGGAAATGGCATCAGGCCCATCCAAACGGCTATGGAGATAAGTAACCTAGTTAAATCGATTAAAAGGGGAAGATATCATGGAGATCTATGCAGCAGTTCAACAGCTTTTGAATCAGGCTAAAAGATTACAAATGCTTGATTCAGCAGATGAAATATACGCCAGAAATCAGATATTGTCACTGCTTCATTTAGATGGCTTTTCGAAACATCCAGTAAAGAACGAGCTGTCGATCCCAGATTTATTGGATGTTATCGCTGATTATGCTGTTAAAACTAGCATTATTGAGGATTTAATAGTCAATAAAGATATTTTAAAGGCCAAGATAATGAATGTATTTATGCCAAGACCATCAGAGCTAAATCACGCTTTTTATCAAAAGTATAAAGAATGTCCTGAGGAAGCAACCAAGTATTTTTATGAGTTAAGCCAGAATAGCAATTATATCCAAACTAAACAAATAGCGAAAAACATCAGCTACACGGTTGATACGGATTATGGGGAACTGGACATAACAATTAATTTATCAAAGCCTGAAAAGGATCCTAAACAAATTGCATTGGAACGTGAGCTGAAGCCTGTTACATCTAATTATCCAACTTGTCTCCTTTGTATTGAGAATGAAGGATACGCAGGACGGTTAAATCATCCTGCCAGGTCCAACCATCGTATGGTCCAGATTCCACTCGGGGAGGAATCGTGGTATTTACAGTACTCACCATACGTATATTATAACGAGCATTGCATTCTGTTGTCGGAACAACATCGTGATATGAAAATTAATTTCCGTACGTTCACCAATTTGCTGATGTTTGTTAAAAAGTTTCCGCATTATTTCTTGGGATCTAATGCCGATATCCCTATTGTAGGGGGATCTATTTTAACCCATGACCATTATCAAGGCGGACGATATGAGTTCGCGATGGCCCGAGCGAAGGAAGAAGGAACTTTTTCAATTAAAGGGTTCCCTTCTATTTCTGCAAATATCGTGAAATGGCCTATGTCCGTAATTCGTATAAAAGGAGTTCGTCTGGAGGAAGTTGCAGGCGCAGCTGATTGGATACTCAAAAAATGGATTCATTATAGTGATCCATCAGTGAATCTTGTAGCCTATTCCGGAGATACCCGTCATAACACCATAACACCGATTGCAAGAATGCGAGATGGCCAGTTCGAGCTTGATCTTGTTCTTCGCAATAATCGAACAAGTGAAGAGCATCCATTAGGAATCTTTCACCCTCACCAGGATGTTCACCATATCAAAAAAGAGAATATTGGTTTAATAGAAGTTATGGGTCTTGCTGTATTACCTGCCCGCTTACAAAAGGAGCTTATTGAGGTTGAAAAATATCTGCTCAATCAACGCAATGAAGTGGCAGATTATCACCAAGCCTGGGCTGAAGAACTAAAAGTAGTTAACGGGAAAGAAATTACCCCTGAATCTGTAAAAATGATTATCTCTCAGGCAGTCGGTTCCAAATTTCTGAGATGTTTAGAGGATGCCGGTGTATTTAAACGGACCCATGAAGGAAAGCAAGCATTCAAACGATTTATCGATATACTCTAACCGTAAAAGAGCTTATTAGAAGCGAAAAAAGAAGGCAGATTTACGCCTTCTTTCTTCATTCCATCTATACCAGTTTATGATTCATTAAAATGGATTTGTTGCAATAAAACTCGCTGTTTTCACGTAAACACGTGGATTCAATTTTAATTGGTCGACTATAAATTCTGCAAGATCCTCAGGCTGAATGAATTTCGAATCATTGTTCTCTTTAATTAAATCGAGGTCGAGAGCCAAATCTGTAGCAACTGTACTAGGTGTCAAAGCTGATACACGAATATTATTACGGCGAACCTCCTGCGCAAGTGATTCGGTAAAGCCAATCACCGCGAATTTTGAGGCACTGTAAGCACTGGATGTAGCTGCCCCATTTAATCCATTAGTGGAAGAGACATTGATAATATCTCCCCCATTTTTTTCGATTAGTTGAGGAAGTACAGCTCGTGTCACGTAATAAGTACCCATTAAGTTTATATCTATAATCCTTTTCCATTCCTCCGGATCCATCTCCGAAACTGTTCCGAATGTTGCAATTCCTGCATTATTTATCAAAATATCAGCAGTGCCTAAATTCTTGGTTAACACTTCAATCGCTGCTTCTACCTGTTCCTTTGATGAAATATCAGCGGTTGCATATGCTACTTTTACGCCTAAACCTTCAATTTCAGCAGCTGCCTTTTTAAGATTTTCCTCTGACCTTGCAAGCAAACCAACATTTACACCCTCTTTAGCCAGTGCAATTGCTGTCGCTCTACCAATCCCTCTGGCTCCCCCAGTGATAAATGCAATCTTTCCCTTTAATGTCTGTGCCATGATTAGAATCTCCTTTCCATATCAACCTTGAAGTTCTCTTCCACAGTATAATACGCAGCAGTTAATAAGACTAAAGGTATGCACCCGAGCTTCCTTCCTATAACGCCAATTATTTCATTAAGACAAATCTCATAGTCCAAAGTTTGAATTTCTTGCATTCACCTTTCTGGGCAATGACACATAAATTGAATAGGTAGCGTCAGGATTATTTATGATGATTTTATCAATTATGATTAACCGTAAAGACTATAAAACTTAGTTTTTCAGGAAAGGAATAATGCCGTGAATTTTATGTCATTTCGAGGTATTGTAACCGACATGAATGATTTTATGATAGGACAAAACGGGGAATCAGAGGGCTGGTTTAAACAACTTACAGTTGAAGATGGGAATAACGGAATAGTTAATTTCATCATATCACCGACTACTTACTTCGTAGAACAGGCAATTGTGGGCCTCGGTGATAAAATTACTGGTTATTATGATGGGGATGTACCGGTACCATTGATTTATCCACCACAATATCGGGCTCTTATCATTGTTAAGGAATATAACGATCAAAATGTTAAAGCAGATTATTTTAACAACCAACTGGTGAGCCGTGATGGTCAATTACAATTAAACCTCTCCCCTTACACTCCTATCATTTTAAGAAATGGGCAGCCATTTTCAAAAAATATCGGAAATCGGAATCTCATTGTCATCTATGGACCAGCTACAAAAAGCATCCCTGCCCAAACGACCCCCTATCGGATTATTGTTTGGTGTTAACTACACGCATAAACCTTATAATTAGTGTCGTTCGGTCTGATTATTTCTTAATGATACTGTCCAGCATTAAAATATAAGCTTTTATGGATGACGGTTCTCTAAAGTATTATAATTTGCTCCACATTGATTCTCTCTTATCTCCTGGTTAACGTATAAAAACCTACATTCCATGGGATGTAGGTTCTTCCTTTATAAGCCTTTTCTCAATTTAAATACCCAATTAACCCTCCAGATTTTTTCAAGAGGGTTATTTGGATAAACTGATTTCCTAAGATTTATCCAAGAAATCAGTCTTTCTAGATAAAACTTGAGCAGTAGAAACTTTTAAAAAGAGCCATATTAATATGACTTTTCTGCTGATATCAGTTGAAAATGTTATCCACACAATCAAGAAATGGATTAATTACGGGCAATTAATGCCGCAATTCGCTTATTAATATCACCACGCATTAGCCCGCCATGATAGCAGACAACAGTCTCGATATCAAATGGTGTAAACTTCTCCAGTGATTGAAGAGCCTGTTCCATATTTACCGTAGAATACGGTGAGGAGGGTTGAAGTTCACCATTATGGATTACTAAAGCATCACCAGCTATCAGCGTCTTACTTGCGTGATGATACAGGCTTACGTGACCTGGTGTATGACCTGGTGTATAAATAACCGTCAAGCCTCCCCCCATTGGGAGTTTCATTCCATCCGTCAATATTTGCTTCACATTAGGCTTTGAAGGACTTATGAAGATATTTTCAAACGATAGGCGTACATCGTCCGGTAATGAATCTAACTCAGCTACTAAATTCTCTGGTGGGAATTTTAAAAAGCCAACTTTCCCATCAATTGTATCTCGATCAGCTTCATGAGCGTAGACATCGAAAGGCGCCTCCCCTGATTCATCCAAGAATCCTGGTAAACCACCAATATGATCAATGTCTTGATGTGTCAGAATAATAGCCCTAAGTGGTTTCTTGGAAATTCCGGCCTGCTCGGCATACAAGATAATATCTTCAGCTAAACCAGGCATGCCCGTGTCAATTAACGTCCAATTGTCCTTATCATTTACAATAACAGGGTGAATCATCATAGAGCGGCCACTAAGTTTCATTTCCAATTCTAACATTTCTAACCCATCCGTAATATTCATCTTCACTGCCGAGCCGGCGGCAAAGGCCGATCCTCGGCGCCACCTCCCTTTTAGGAATATTTTAACATATCCAAAGAAGCAGACATGTAGAACTCACAGCATATATTTTCAATTTATCAGCCGAACGGGTGCATTGTAGGATCCAAATTTTAAGCTTAAGTCGCTTGCTCTATCTAATTTATATATCATTCTTATTTTATTTTTATATTGTTTAGGCTCATTTTTAATTATAAATTTGAAGAATCAGATAATTTAGTATATCATTTCTTTATTAGACTAAAGTATACACACTAAATTACTGTTCACCTAAGGGAGGGCTTATAACAGCATGACTGTATTGGCAGATCTTAAAGACACAGACACAGAAACAATCACTGCAAAAAATTATGTTAATGAAGTATTTGAAACAGTCAAAAAGCGAAATCCTAATGAAAGAGAATTTCATCAGGTTGTTAAAGAAATTTTTGATTCACTCGTCCCTTTATTTGCTAGGCATCCAGAATACATGGAGCAAAGTATCCTTGAAAGAGTTGTAGAGCCAGAAAGACTGATTACCTTTCGAGTTCCTTGGGTCGACGATCAGGGCAAGGTACAGATAAACCGTGGATTCCGTGTACAGTATAACAGCGCCATCGGCCCTTATAAAGGCGGCTTGAGATTTCACCCAACTGTTAATGCAAGTATTATTAAATTTCTCGGCTTTGAGCAGATTTTTAAAAACGCTCTTACCGGTCAGCCGATTGGTGGAGGCAAAGGTGGATCTGACTTTGATCCTAAAGGGAAATCTGATGGAGAAATCATGCGATTCACTCAAAGCTTTATGACGGAACTAAGTAGACATATAGGAATGGATATAGATGTACCAGCTGGTGATATTGGCGTTGGAGCTCGAGAAATTGGATTTCTCTTTGGACAGTACAAGAGAATACGCGGAGGCTATGAGGCGGGTATTCTGACAGGAAAAGGACTTGGTTACGGCGGAAGCTTAACTCGAACCGAAGCTACTGGATATGGCACTGTTTACTTTGTACAAGAAATGCTTAAAGAACAAGGTCTTAGCTTTAAGGGAAGTACAGTGGTAGTATCCGGTTCAGGTAATGTCTCCATCTATGCAATCGAAAAAGCTGCACAACTAGGAGCAAAAGTTGTCGCCTGCAGTGATTCTGACGGCTATATTTTCGACCCAAACGGTATTAACCTAGAAACCGTGAAACGTCTAAAGGAAGTTGAGCGGAAAAGAATCTCGGCATATGTAGAAGAACACCCACATGCACAATATACGAAAGGTTGCTACGGAATTTGGTCCATACCATGCGATATTGCCTTGCCATGTGCCACACAAAATGAAATTAGCGAAAAATCAGCGAAACTTCTGGTTGCAAATGGACTAAAAGCCGTCGGCGAAGGCGCTAATATGCCATCTAGCTCCGAAGCTATTGATGTGTTTTTGGATAACCATATCCTCTTTGGTCCAGCAAAAGCTGCCAATGCAGGAGGTGTAGCCGTTTCTGCCTTAGAAATGGCACAAAACAGCGCTCGATTATCCTGGACATTTGAAGAAGTCGATGCAAAATTGCAGGATATTATGACTAACATTTACAAGGAGAGCGTCAAGGCTGCTGAGGACTATGGCCACCCAGGCAATCTGGTGGTTGGCGCTAATATCGCGGGCTTTAAAAAAGTAGCCGATGCCATGATTGCACAGGGAGTTATTTAACATTTTATTTTATGAGATATCATAATGGCCTCGCCCCTTATTATTATCCTTATCTGATATGACTTCGGTTGGTATAGGCAAAGACACGCCAAAAGTCTATATCCAAGGTTACTTCGATATCTATACAAGATAAAATGAATACAAAAAGGATGTCTCTTAAGGCCAGACATCCTT
>JAEIGA010017766.1_pt1 | contig 10835 bp, 21 predicted proteins | sample 9270691 | NCBI WGS metagenome assembly JAEIGA01 (sample SAMN17057246, study PRJNA624740) | gut metagenome | biome: biome; isolation source: fecal sample | host: Bos grunniens | place: China: Xizang | collected 2019 | reverse complement strand
CTCTTGAAACACAGGTACAGCTACCTGCTGCTGCCGTACCTGCTACGCAGGTAGCTGTACCATAACCCGGGAAACCTGTGATTGAACCAATATCTACAACACCTGTTCCTGAGTAAGTTGTCCCATTGAATTTAACACCTGTTACAGTACCAGTACATGTTGTAAATGCTGTACTGTTCCATGCGTTACAACCGAGACATACTGTCCCTGATCCCGTAATCTTACAACAACATGTTGCGCCACTATTAAACTGAATTGAAGTAACGGTACCTGTACAGCAAGCACCAGGGTATGTTGTGGTACTGATTGTTGCATTACCCATACTGAGGATACCGTTATTGAGTGCGAGACCACATCCTGTTCTAACAGCAATATGTCCGTATGGATTATCATACGCATTTATACATGCATCTGTAGTAGCTCCGTATGCACAACGTCTAAAGTGAGAACATGCTGCACGTGCACTTAAAGCAATACCGTCCGGTACTGAGTATGCACCGCTAATCCAGTTACCGCAATCAACCTGTATTGGTGTTAGTGCAACGTGTCCGTAAATCTTACAGAAACAAGATGGGGTGCAACAGTTGTTGATGTATCCTTCGCCGCCTCCAATACCGTAAGTTGTATCACTACTTGCGTGGTATGTAGGTGCTTTACCTGCAATATCTCCTGTAATAGCTAACACTTCGTTAATTGCTGAAACAACTTCTTTATTTGTTGTGTCGAGGGATGCAGGATTACCGAGGCAGTTGATTGTTGCTTTTCCTGTTGTTCCATCAACACTTAATTCGCCTGCTGTGGTAGAACTTAACACTGAACCGGCTTTTGTAGTTGTAGCAACAACTGCGCATAATGCACGAATTGATTCCAACAACTGTGTACTGTCGGTACCTGAAGGAGTTTTACCTGCTGCAGTAAGTACTGAGATTATTTCATTAAATACGCTACTTAAGTTAGTAACGATTGTTGCTTCAGCAGTAGTTAATGAATACCACAACCAGTTCCACCAGTCAGCCGGCAGTGAGTCCAAAGGAATAACCCCGTTCTCCATTTGGGTAGGTGTTGGTGGTTCTCTGTATGTAGTTGCGTTTGATCCATATACTTGCATTGCGGTTGCAATACATGACGTTGGTTGCATTATGCTGCCTCCCTGTGATATGTATATCGTAATACATCGAGTATTTTATCGAAGCCTTGAATTGACTGAATGATGTGGAATGCTGCGTATTCAGTTGAATCACATCCGTGATCGAGGGCATCCTTACCCTTACCTTTACGTGGCTTACCTGCATCATCAAAGTCTCGTGTTTCAAGACCCATAATAATCTTATCCTGTAGTGAATCCCGATCGTTATTCGGTTCCATTATACTTAATTGTCCCCAAGCTAATGCCTTATTGACAGCCATAATACGTTCAGTGATTGATGCATTCTTATTGTTCCAGTATAACTCAACGTGATACTGCGACATCTCATCACTGAATCCCGACATAATTTCCTTACCACTTGCATCAGGAATCATGATGATTGGATTCGTAGGATACATCTCACGGAGACGCTTTGGAGCATCACCCATGTAATCCCAGTGATGGCTATTAACAACGAAAATATGTCCGTCACGAACGACACATTCACTTGAGGCATTAAATCCCATGTTGAAGTCCTGACCGACATAAATCGTTTCGCCTGGTTGAACAGGAAAACGCATACATACATGTTTCTTGCGGTTGAATTCAGGATATACTCGTCCGTTTGTTAAGTTAACAAATTCTCCGTCTAGGTAAGCCTTAGCTTCCTCTTCGGTATACAGCTTACGAAGTAATTCAACCTGACTTTTAGCAAGTGTCGTGTTGTATTCCGTTTTCCCTTTTACAACAGCATAAGGTAAGCCCTTCTTTTTGAAGTACTCACACAACTGGTATGTACCTCCCATACCTTGTGCTGTTGTAGAAAAGAAAATGAAAGGGTCTCGTCCTTCAGGGCCTCCTACAGGACCAGGCATTCTAACACGACAACGTTCCTGAACGGCCTTAACAACTTCAAGTACGCGTTCAGCAGGTAACTCGTCCATCTCATCAACAATTGCGCAACAAAAGTTATGAGCATAAATGTCGCCTGGATTAGACATAGCTAAATATATAAATGTTATGGAGCCAACCTTTAATTGACCTTTCATAACGTTATCATTATATGGAATATTGGCTTGGTCTAAAAATGCTTTGAAATCTTTTAATACAGTTTGTGTTAAAAGTTTGATTGTTACACCAATAATACCGATCGTGAGTGGAATAGGACTACGCATGTATGCATTCAACAGCATCAGCAGCACCTGAACATCTGTGAATGACTTACCACATCCGTATCCTCCGATCAGAAACACATAAGGAATATCTCCTCTAGTAAGGAGCATGTTTAATGAGGCACGTTGATGTTTGAAGGGTACTACATCGACTCTCATGGTTTACCATCCTGTTAGCCGTTACCATTGGGCTGATTAGGAGCATGAATCTCAACACAATCAGCGTCATCTTTAGAATAATTGATGTTAAGATTAACAGTACCAACATCACCCTGTGGTTTACCACTGTAACGAGGGAACATTTTCTCGAGCATCCATGTGGTAGCTCCTTCTTTACCCATACGTACCTGTTTCTGACTGATTTCTTTCATCTGCGATAACAAATCGAATTCAAACGACTTAATCAACTGTTGCCATTCCAACTGCAGTGCTGTATCTTCCGAGACAGATACAATTTCAGCCTCAGTAAGTCCCGCATATATGTATGCGTCTTCCAAGGCCATGCCAATGAGGAGTGCGTTGTAGATTTTATCTCGTTTATTCTGACTTATCATGCATTTATCATAATGTCAGGTACGCTTTTTAACAACGGCTAAAAAATATCTTAATCTGAAAACAATTCCCTATCGGGATCGCGTTGAGCGGCCCTTAACATTTCCGGTGTCAGTATTTGTACAGGAGCTTCATCGCGAACAAGTAATGATGATGCAACTTGTCCATAATGTGCTGTATGCTCATCATACATTAATTCAACATCAAGGTGACTGCCTTTAATAGCTTCCGCCCTAAACAATCCATAAGTGTATTGTGGTCGTGCTTCAGCTAAATATACCATGTACGCTTCTGCAATACGTTTGTTATGCCAATAATAAACATTGTGTTCAACACCCCTACGTCTGCCTAAGGATGGTTGAACAGGACTAAATCTATTGCCTGCATCGTCAATCGCGTAGATTCTATATCCGAAGGTGTTGTCCCCTACTTGTGCTTCTTGAAACCCTTCTATCTCCGCGTCCTTACGGTTCAGCTCAAAGGGGTTCTTGATTAAATGGTTCGCTTCTTTATACGTCATATTTTCAATTTTAGGCCTTATATAGAAGAAATTCAGCGACATAAATCTGACGGCATAGGATATGTACCTCATGTCATAAATCTGACCCTATTAGAAATGCGTTCAGGTATTAACGTCATTTTTCTGCCCCTATGAATCCGGTGCTCTGGTGTGTGCGGAAGATATAGAGTAAAGTGAAGCTATATCACTTAAACACAGTAAAATAGGCCGTATGGCTAAGGAGGTAAGTATGGTTACTTACAAGAAACATGGTACAATCATCAATGTTGATGATTTAATTCATTTGGCTATGGGTTACGAGATTCGTATTGTAGATGAAGCTACATATAACGAGTGGTTAAATAATCCATTGTTCGGTATTGGTGATGATATTAACGATGACGATGATATCATTATATAATTAATCGTTGAGGAGGTTGCTATGAACTATGGTAACACAACTACAGAACGCTTCTATCATAATATGTTAGAAGTTAAGTGTGATGTATTAAAAGACTTAATACAGAACAAAGAGGCTTGTGATAGATATGAACGTCTATCACATATTACTAATAGGGTTGAAACTATTGGTGGAACCCGTTGGATTAAATCGGATAATCGGTAAGGTTTATACAGCTATTTACAAGCAAGGAGTATATTATGAATTATGTTATTAGATTAAATGAACAGGAATTATCATTCCTCTTTAACAACCTTGAAGCATGTGTAGAGAATGAAGCTAAAGGACATGCATGGTGGACAATGATGGATATGCTTTGTTGGGATGAAGAGAAACAGGTGTTCAAGCCTGAGAACCCTCTCCTCCTTATCAAGGAACAGAGAGACGAATTCTACCAGGACATGATATGTGATGGTGAAGAAATCCTTCGTCAGTTGGAGGTAGATATAAGATATCATTCATTGAATGATTCCTCATGGGCAAACAGCAAGTGGTGCCTCGAAATCATCTCAAACATTCTGTATAAAATTCAGAATGCCGAACGTATAGCTTAAATCTTATGGAGAGAGTTTATCACTATCCAAGCAAGGAGTATATTATGGTATTACTAAGTGAAGAATTGTATGAATTGATGATGGAAAACATCGAAGACAAGGGTGTTCGTGAACAGGTGTTCGAAGAACAGGTGAATATCTCGGAAGATGATAAGGCAGCTTTATGTAGTGCTCTTGAGACAGACATCAATTACTGGGAGAACAGTATTCGCAAGCATCCTAATGAGAAGGAGGTTATACTAAATCACATTCGTAACTACATCAAACATGATGAAAAGCTGATGGATGTGTTCAAGTTATAAGAGAGTGTCAGCTATTTACAAGCTAAGGAGTATTAATTATGAAAACACGAAGTGTACAGATTGACTGCATTATTGAAGTCGCATTCAGAGGAACACCATCTAAAGAAGAGATGGCTAAGAAAGCAGCTGCACTTATTAAGAACTCTACCTATGAGGAGTTAGGTAAAATGATTCAGATAATGGGACCTGAAGACGAGTTCCATTACTTTGATGAATACGGTGATGAAATGGAGGATTAATATGAATAAAGGATTTCTTGAATGGTGTCTCTTTCAACGACACCTTATGGCAATCGAAGTACTTGTAGTAGAATATGGATTCTCATAGTGCAGTGATGAATACCCAATGATTGAAATCTTGGATAAGAAAGGCATCAACACCCTCAAGGTGTTCGAATTCAAAGACTTTGACGATTTAGAAAATCAGTTAAAGAACATCTAACAATTTAGGTCCTTAAGGGTAGTCGGGGAATAGACCCTGGAGAGAGTAAACATTTACTTATGTACTTGGAGGTACAACATGAAAACAATGGAAATGGTTAAATTGGTAGACGCAAAGCGTAAAGAGATGGAATCACTTCTTGATGAATTACTCAAGAGCGATGTATCAGAAAACACTAAGAGAACTCAGAAGTTCCAACGAACTAAGGCTATCCATGACCTGGTGGTACTCAGTACTATCCTGGAACAAGCTAAATCAGACGAGATTACATTCTCGGCAGAAGCACAGAAATGGTTCGACAGTATGGTAACACTCACTTCAGAACGTAAGGCCAAGTACGTTATTGAAGTACACGAAGGTGACAAAGTCATGGAACTTATGGAGAAGAATAAGGAGGTTAAGGATGTCTACCATAAGATGATGAAGGCTGCTGAAGAAGCAGGATTGAAAGCGGACTTTGCAAAGGGTATCTTTGTAAAAGCATAACAACCTTATCGGAGAGAGTTTATCTACAAGCAAGGAGTAATATATGAAATTAACAAAATATGAAATGCAGGTGGTAGTAGACTACTTATTGGTACAGCACGATACACTGTTCGAAATGATTATGGATAAGAGTTCTGTATTCAATGACAAGGAATGCAGAAAGGATGAACTTGCAGTAAGAAAATTCTTACTGTTGGCAAAAGAGAAGGGATTGAATATAGATAGGGCACTGTATCCAATGGATCGTAAGATTAAAGAATTAGACAAGGAGTAATATATGGAACAGAGAATGTTTAAGACTAAGTATGGTTTTTGTGGTTATGTAGCTATAGTGACTAAAGGTAAAGCACTTACAGAAATCGAAATCATGAACTGGGGTGGTCTTCCACAGACAATAGGATGTGTGAAGAATAACAAATGTGGGAATGCATTGGACTGTATGAGACAGATCAACAATGTGTTGGGAACCAATCTTACATGGGAGTTGATGTAATATGGAACTCGTAACTAAAGGTAGTGGTATCACTCACAACTGGTCAGTAGAATACGACGATAAGCCTATTCTACTTTTGGTAATGAATAAGCCTAAGATGTCTTATGGAGAAATCCTCGATGTCATTAAGGCTGAAGGTGGTTATGTCGATGAGAAAGGCATCGTACATAAGGGTACAGCAGAAAATAAGGTATATACCTTAGACTAACAAAATAGTGGGCTGCGCATACTAATCACGCAGAAGGAAATTATTATGACTAAGAAAGCAATTATGAACGCAAAAGAAAACATTGAAGACTACTGCATGCTCAATAACTGTAAAGTAAATACATCATCTGTACCTGCATTACTATCTCTTATACGTGAGTTAAGTAGTGAACACCTTGAGGATTACTTAGATGAGGAGCCTGAATATGTACATGATACGGTATCTTATATCGAGTCTGCAAGTATATTGATTCAATTCCTTACAGATGAAGACTAATTAAAATCAGTGGAGAGAGTTTATCAGCATATTTATAAGCAAGGAGGTAGCCTATGAAACTACTCGACAAATCCATCATTAGGAGTAGAGGACCACCACGAGTACCACTAACTCAGGTTCTGCTCTAGCCGAATGAGCACAATCTACGTCCTCAGTCTCACAGGAGACAAAGCTTACGCATTGCGGCTTTAATGCACTTGCCGCCGGGAGTCTGCGCGCATATGCATTAAAAAGGGGCCCGTGGGTTTTGCGCTACGTACCGTGCAGCTTACTTCAGAAAAAGGAGCGTACCACCAAGAATTTTTCTAAAAACCTCTTGAATTTTGTTAAAAATATAATATAATTAAAACATAAAGTGAGAGAGTAAAAATTAAACGACACCACGTACACATCGCGTGGTAGTAACAAGGAGGTAGCATATGGCTACAACAACTAAAACAAATCGTGTTCAATTAATCGATGAAAAATTGAACGAACTCAAGAACGTAATCGCTGAAACAAAGACAAGCGATGGTATTTCAAAGAACACACGTTCTACTAAGTTATACGCACTCGGAAGAGAACGTCGTGTATTGCACTTAATTCGTTCACTCGTGGAACAGGTACCTGAAGCTAAGCTCGATGATGCAGACATGGACACATTCGTACTTATTACTACACTCGCATCAGAACGTGCTGTACAGGCTTCAGTAGAAGTACATGAAGGTGATTCAATTCTTGACTTGCTTCAGAAATACGCGGACAAGAAAGACATCAGTAGCAAACTAAATAAGGCGTGTGAAAAGGCAGGTCTTAAATTAGACTACGGTACTGGTAAGGTTGTTAAAGCTTAACAGTACATGCCTGACTCGTTATGGGTCAGGCTTTCTTTATTGTTGTAACAATTACGGTTACGGTTACAATTACGGCTACATGCCTGACTCGTTATGGGTCAGGCTTTCTTTATTGTTGTAACAATTACGGTTACGGTTACAATTACGGCTACAAGTAGGAGGTGCTTATGCCTAATTATTCATACGAAGACGAAGTAAAAGACATTATCGAATCTGATTTCAACTGGGAGTCAGATGTTAACGCATTGCTGTCGGAAGACGACATCGAGTTAATCTATGGATGAATCAAGAGTTCCGGCTGAGTGGTACAAGCGCTTCATCACGCATGCTGTTAACAACATTGTTAACCGTGATGGAGACTTGCGTTTCACATACAAACAACTACGGAGCGGATTAAGTGGTAATGATGCAGCCGTCAAGGCCCTTGTTGCCAACATCCGTTCTGTACTACCTGCTCAAGGGCTTAGTGATAGACAAATTATGTCTCTAACACAGGCCCTTGTTTGCGTGCATATGGGGTTCCATTTAGTGAACCCTGACTTAATTGAATTCGTAGGTGAGGAGGTACTCAATGACCTGTAAGTACCATGCGCCCGAGGAGGGTAGAACAATGACTGAAGACATGATCCGTACACGCCTCAAACAGCTTGAGGAAGAAGTGCAAGCACGCTCTAAGCACAAAAACCCGATGTACTACAAAGCACTCGAAAATTACCGGTGGTGTAGTATCGTCAGTGACTTGCTCAATGGTATGACACCGGATATAAAGGAGGTGGAAGCGGTTTGTGGTGTTAAATCGGCACGAACAAGTACCACTCAGCCAAGCGCGATAGACCTCAGTGATGAGATCATCGAGGGTGCTAATGTAATGGACATTATCAATAGACACAGGGATATTCCTAATATCCACGACATCCTGAAACAAGCCATTGCGGATGAAGGCTATGCCGTTGAGGGTTTCTATATTATACCCCAATAACAATGAGTCAACAATCATGCCTCTGCTGCCTTGGCAGTGGGGTGGGTATAATAGAGGGAAATATGGCCTATTTTTGACTTATTAATAGCCTTAGGTTTAACGGATTAAACGGATCGAATCGAAAAAAAATATGCAAAAATCGTAAACTACTGATCAGTAGTTTATGGTATAATTTTTTGAAGTTTTTTTTCTAGGGTTTTATAGCGATAGTCATTAGACCATTTTGCATAATTCCTTATAAAATAAAGAATTAGCTGCGATTCAAAAATCTGCCCTAAATTCATCTTAAGCAGAGTTCCGATGGATCCATCTAGTCAGGTGGAGAATCCGCTTAAATCTTTAATATTGAAGCAGAATACATTTTAACAAGAATCAGTGATTTACGATTTTTTCTCACTGTAAAAACGTGATCCATTCTTGTTTTAATTTTATAATTAGTGTATACTAAAGAAACAACAGTTGTCATACTGTAATTAGTATGTAACATTGGAACAATGTTACTACAACAGCGCTTTAGCGCTTGTCATGATAAACCACTCCACATCACCTTTGATGCCTTGTCACGACAGCTGTAGTTGTGAGACGAAGTGGTGAGATAAACTAGAAAGGAGGAAACAATGACAAACAACAAGACAGTGTTCATCAATTGGTATAAACACCATCATCCGGAAAACTTCATCCGCGATGTGAAAGGTTCTTGTTTAGTAGAAATCGAAGCAATACCGTCCGGCTTTGGTAAAGCATACAGTGGTAAGCTTGATACAAACTACACGACATGCCTTGTTACAGACATGAACCCTAAAGCAGGAAACCAATATGATGGCACAGAAGGACACATATTTGTGTTTATTGGTAAAACACCTGCAGAAGCAATTCAATACTTAATGCAGCCGGAACCACGTCGTCGAGGACGTCAGGCAGAAGGTAAAGGAGCATTTGTTCCAACAAGCATTAACGCGTTCCTAAAATGGTGTGAACGTAACAACGTAACAATACGATCAAAACAACGTATGCCTAATTGTGATCCATCTCAATTTGGTTTACGAGGCCTAACACGATCATACTATTATTGTGAGATTATGAATAACGACATTGAACGTCTCGACTTCGCAGTAGCTCCAGGCCGAGAACGAGGCCAGTTGTTAAAGAATGTTCCTCACAAGAAGGTTGATTCAGAATACACCATGTTGTTACTTACAGCTCCTGAAAACAAGAAACAGAACAAACTCGACAGAGCATTACGACAGTGTATCTTGTTCAGGTCTGAACCATACTGTATCTATTACGCAGAACTATTCTTGCAAAAGCACGTGAGCAGTATTGATATGAGTAAGATCAACTGGTCAGGCAACGTCGGTATGGAAATTATCGCAGCTTGCTGCATTCCTGGTTCTGGTAAGGGTGAGGAGGATACCATAAATGGAAGTGATCAGGTACCTGAAGAAACATCCACTAACGTTCCATTCGACTTCTAGAAGCAAGCCGTTAAAGCCTAAAGATGGTATTGCGTATCCGTTTGGAATGTTGTCATACAAGTGGAACAATTACTACTTAACAGTAGATGGCATGACAATGATGATTCCTTATACAACTTACCGCTTCTTAATCAGTAACAAAGATATTCCTCATCGTGAAGGTATCTTTACGTTTCATGCAGGTTTCGAAGGATCCCGAGAAGGTAAGTTGTTATTAAGGAATTACAGTACCGATAAGGTAAATGAAGTAATTAAGAAAACAAAAGACTTGTTCGAAGCAGGCCTTGTTGAGACATATGTCACCGAATGGTGGCGATATTTAGTTTAACGCGGTATCACTGAATGGTGGAGGTATTTAGTATGAGCAATTACGATACGGTCGCACAAAATTACGATACATTCGTACAAAGAATTGTAAACATCGAAACACCGTCCTTAGAACTGATTCTTGCGGCGAGACAACAGTTCATTGACGAGTGTGACGAGAATGTGTTACAAAATCAGTTGTTGGAAGCACTTGATCCGTTTATTGATCAGGTGACTGATAAAGAAGTATCATGGTGGGGATTGATAATGTGTTCATTGTTCGAAATTCATCATGCAGCAAAGCAATTGGGGGTATGTGATGGAGAAAACTAGTCAATTAACAGGAAAACAGTTAAAGGAGTACATCGATCGTTTTAGCAAAGAGGAACTTAAGGAGCAGGCTAAGATGATTTGCGCGACTTTAGCTAAAGCAGCTGATGAGTTTGCTCAAGTTATGGAACAATTGGATAAGTCTTATCCAGAAATGTTTGTTATTATGGGTACTACAATTAGCCTTAGTATTAAGGATAATGCACTCGGTGAATATGTATGTATTCGAGCAGGAAGTAGGAGGCCTGAAGATGGTGATCGATAGTTATGAATGTTGGGGTGATTATCATGGATCAGTTAAATGGGGCAAGTATACGGTTGATTATACAGTTGAATGTACTTG
>JAEIGA010017765.1_pt1 | contig 10836 bp, 3 predicted proteins | sample 9270691 | NCBI WGS metagenome assembly JAEIGA01 (sample SAMN17057246, study PRJNA624740) | gut metagenome | biome: biome; isolation source: fecal sample | host: Bos grunniens | place: China: Xizang | collected 2019 | reverse complement strand
GACCATATTTATGTCATTAAAAATTTTCCACCTGACGCCCGTCATATCGTTCCAACGCAGACGGTTCGCTCCAAGATTCGTAACTTCGACTTCAAGAACATTATCTGTAGCTTTCAAATGAGCAATATAGCTAAGGTATTTGTAAGGCGGCATAAACCTGACGCCGAGATCCCGACCGTTCAATTTAACGCGGGCGATTTCACAAACTTCACCAAGATCGACATAAATAATAGTGCGGCCCCACTTAAGTTCACCTCTCCGATGTTCATCAACATCGAATTTTGCGGTATATCGCATCGTTCCCGAAAAAGATTCATCCCACTTATGCCAGGACTCGAGCGATGAGAGTTTTCTTGCCTCCGGCATAACCGGACCGCCGCAAACAGCTTCAACCTTCCACTCGCCGATTTCAATTTCAAGGCTCCGTTCAACCGCGTTCGTCAACACTCTCGTAGGAATATTCGGCGCGGCGGAGACAAAAAGCGAGTGACCAGGCTCAATATCAACCCGCCTCTGCCTTCTTCTGATACTGCCATCAAGAGGATTCATGATCACAAAGCCCTCTTCAGGCTCAGGCGAATCATGCTCGATACGAACCGGATTGTCTCCCTGATTGACGACGAAATACATGGTATGTCCGTTCCTCTTCCAACGCGTCGCCGAAAGTCCACTCTTGGGATCGAACGGACTCTTTCGCGCCTTAAGAGGTTTTGAAACAAGAGCGGGATCAATGACTTCGGCATATTTTTCTCCGAGTCCTTGCGCGAGCATACGCCGTGAAATATAATCAAAAAAGTACCCTTCACCATACAGTTTTTTAGCGACCTTGCCGATCGGTTCGCCATAAAACCACTCACGGCCGTGAACACTCATTTGCCTGACTTCATTAGGCTTTTTCTTGCGGAACGAATCAGGATCCCACACAATAGCAAGATCATTGTCGCTCTCCCATGTCTGGAAAATCGACTGACAGCGCGTAATGTAATCGTTAAGCGCCTTCACTTCGCGCCAGATAGGATTTCGAGGATTCATCTCCAACGATGCGTAAAAGCACCACCCCGGCCAAGGCGCATCAACAGGCGAATAATTAAGCCCGTGATAAAACACATGATTGACACCTGCGAGAAAAAGTCTATCGATAAACTCCTTTATTTCCCGCGGCCGCTCGCAAAAATGCTCATCGATCCATGTGCAGCTTTCAGCAGAGACTAGACGCGTACCTTTTACATGCGCGGCTGAAGAAGCGAATTTAGAAATGAGAATATCGCGATCGCCCTTGCCGAACATTTCTGTTTCGGGAATATCCGCCAAAGCGTAAAAGTCGAGCCAGTTCGATGGCGCACCATGCGCCTCATTACGCGTTATATAACCGTTTCTACGACACCAATCGGTCCATACGTTAAACGTCGCAAGCTGAAGTTCGTCTATATCGCCTCCGTTTTTAGGACGAGCGTTGTAATACTCGTAGCTGTCATGATAGAATGCGCGGGGCTTTTCAGCTGAACCGTTGAGGCCGAACGCGGCCTCGAAGCGCTCGACGTGATTCGACATTGCCCCCGGCGAAAACGGATCGATCATATAGCCCTCGCCGCCGAGACCGGCGCGCTTTACCTTCATCTTTGAGCTCGCGGCATCCGACTCCGTCACCCACGGCCCTCCGAAACACCATCCCGCTCCCATAGTTAGATCGACATTAAGATCGTATTTGCGAGCAGTCCTTACGGCCATGTTCCACGCGTCGATCCATTCGGGCGAAAGAAGCGAACGATACTGTTTCTCATACCCTTTGACGCCGTATATGGGAATTACATGAAAACCGCCAAATCCTTTATCAGCCAATTCGCGACACTGATATTCAATGCCTTCTTGATCGACAGCCGAACCCATCCACCAGTTGTAAACCCAAGGCTTCATCTCCTGGGTAGGCTCAGGCCACCTAAACACATCGCCAAAGCTCGCGGCAACAACACCCAGACAACTAAAAATTAAATATACCCTTTTCATATTAAAACTCCCTGATTTCAAGAGGCTTAAGTTCCACGATTTTTTCATCACGACCGATACACACTTTAACGCAACGCTTTTTATGCATATCAAGATTCATCACATAAGCCTTATCAGGATAAACGGCGCTCGTGAAAAAGTGAAGTCCGTCTTCTTTATTCTCCTGCATCAAGACAAGTCGCTGTTTGACCTTTTCGGCGCAAGATACAAGAAGTTTTTTCCATCTGACGCCCAGCCCGGTATTACCGCCCGGAAATTCATATCCAAGCATCAGATAATACCACCCTTTTCCAAAGCGTTTTTTTACGACCAACGCCGTTCCGTCAGAGAGCGCGTCCACAACCTCAATATTCTTCATGTTTTTAAGAGTGGCTGTTTTAATATCGCCAACCGTCTTAAAGCCGTTAATTTCAATCTGACACGGGACGATGAGGTCATTAAGGGAGTAATTGAGAAAATCACGGTCAACGCGCTTTGATAACTGGGGCAGACACATAACGCAAGTCCCTCCGTTTTCAATCCAATTCTCAAGCACCTTCTTCGCGTGAATGGACATTGTATTCCAGCCGCCGAACGCAAGAAGCGAATAGCGATTCAAATCTTCAATTCGGGACATGTCGTCAATACCCACAATATCAACCTGCCCGAAAGGAGCCCCAGAAACGCCGATTGTACCAGACGGAGGAAAGAAGACCTCGCGCGCGCGGTCCCACGTCCACTCAGGATGCGAACAGCTCCAAACATTCACTTTTTCATTTAAATGGACAATACGATTCGTATGCTGCGCCCATGGCGCTATATCGGCGCGATTCTGCCCAATATAACCGTCGTACATCCCCATCGCGAGCGCGATTTTCGTCTCGGGAGTTCCATTTGCTCGAGGATGCTCCTTAACGAAAATATTGCACTTGCGTATCGTCTCACGATAACGACGCGGCGGATCATCGTCATAACCGTAACCTTTTTTTCGCCTGTCGTCAGGCACGCCCCAAGTATACGGATGAGCCTGCGTACCTGTCGAACCCGACTCAAGACAGAGAAGCGAAGTACCCTGGAGCCAAAGCGACTTTATGCCCGCTTCAAGTGAAAGATATTTATCATCCTTATCGTAAGGGATGCCGAATGTCTGCCACTCGTGCGCGAGCCAGCCCGACCACCATTCCGGGCCCCACTTCCTGGCAGCGCCGCGATTCTCCGCAGTCGCATACGTAATGTTAGCGCAACCGACGGCATAAAGCTCATTGCAGACAAAATCAATTCCTGCCGGCAATTCAGCATTGGAAATCGCCGCGCCTGAAGTCGCGAAATGAAACGGATCGTCACCTACACCTCGACTCATCTTATAATCGCCGCGAAAGAACTTGGTTAAAAACCACTCTCTCGCCTCTTTAAGATTTCGATCCTGAGGCCCTCGCATCTCTTTACGGTGTCCGTAGAAAAAGCCGGTGCGCTCTCCCTGGTTGTTACCCAGATATCTCTCCGCCCACTGAGATTTCAATTCATCACGCTTATCCCGAGGGCAACTCGCATAAATAGTCATCGAGTATATGTCTTTTTCTTTAGCAACCTTCATCCACTCTTCGGTGGCGTTTTCCGCCAAAAGCTGCGGCCAACTCCCCCATCGCACGTAGAGATTTCCTAAATCGTTCGTCACCATCTCAAAACGTTCACGGCCTGGACCGTAAGAGACGACGCCGAGTTTAAATCTGTCGTTTTCAAACGGCTTTCCGATCGGTTTAAGATTATATGGGATTTTTATCGTATGCCTAACACGCGTACCATCCTTCGACTCAATAACGGCCTGAATGTCGAACGGCCCTTTTACACCTTTTGGATAGCGACAAATGAAATACGGCAATCGCGTGACCTTTATCCCGAACTCGGGACATTTGTAGGCTACACGCTTAATAACATTAGTCGCCTCCTCGCGAAAATAAATCGCATAGCAACGGTTGGCCGCATCGCCGCGCGCGGAAAACTTCACTCTGTCTAACTGGCGGACGACTTCACTCTTTTTCCAGCGCGGATCATCATGGGAGAAAATCACGACGCCTTGACCGGTTTCTTTAATTTTCGCGCCTGGCGATAATGTAACCTTCGAGAAATCGGCATATTTTCCTTTTGCGACCTCCACTTCGAAAACAACATTCGTATCGACGAAAAATTCATTCATTCCAAGAATGACATGATCGGTAACAACCATCTTCCCGCCCTTGACATGCCACTTGTTGCCGTGAGGGCGCGACTCCAGATCTATACCGAGGCGCACCGTCCCTCCCGGATGAATTATAAAGCGGGCGTTAAACGGATTGAGCCTACCTTTAGACAAGTCAAGCGTTCCTCCGTCATGAACAACGGTCCAGCGCGGTTGAGCGTCGCCCGCGCCAGGAACATAAACAGAATCATCTTCGAATTTCAGTATGCCTCCGGAATAAATATCAGTCCTTCCATGCCGCGGCATCATTCGGCCTGTAACCGAGAGCGTACCGTTAGTCAATTTCATCGCGTAACCGTACCACCCGGGCCACTCCCAGTTCTCAACCGTTTTGACCCTCCCCTCAAGATCAAGAATCACATCTCCCTTCGGAAGATCTTCCGCGATCGAAATTAAACCGGAGACGGCCGAAAGTACAAGCACAAGAAAACGGTTATTCAACTTTATCACAGCAAAAACCTTTATTTAAGAGACAAAAGCCCTTTAACGAACGGCTAAACGTGTTTATTATAAAAATCACATTTTATCCTTGCTACCTCACTCTTATGGAAAACCCAGGCTTTCTTCCGTAGCAAAGTACACTGCCGCCGGACGAACTTCGCTTGACGAAGAAGCGATTGCCATACTCATCGGGCGAAAGATCAGGCAATGTAACAGGAGTGTCAGATTCAAGAACTTTCACATAACGAGCCCCATCAGGAAGTCCTGGATCAATCGCCGCGAGAGAGGCGCCAGATTCAACCGTAAATGATGGCACGCAAGGCACAGCATCCTGATCGGGAATGGAAAGTTCAAGTACGGCATCTTTCCTGACCTCAATCGGTCCAGCAACACGTCCTTTCAATCTAAGCGTTCCTGCGGAAACAACCGTTGCTCCCGTATAGGCATTCGTAGACGACAGTGTAAGCGTACGATCTCCTAATTTGATAAATCCACCTTCTCCCGCGAAAGGAGCATTAACAATCACATCGTAAAGCGTCTCAATCGCAAGGCCTCCGGCAAGAATCCTGATTTGATTGCAATCCGCTTTTGTACAAAGGAAAAACGGGCTCTCGACGGAATCCGCTTTGGAAGGAACAAGTTTTGCATTATTAAAAACAAGTTCCGTAGATTGATGCACTTTACCTAAGGAGTTGCCGATTCGCCAGACTGCAGAAGTCACAATGCTGTCAGTCACATGCATGTGTGAATGTGAATAATCAATATTGCCATTCACATCAAGATACAATCCATCTGTAAATGAAGCCACGCTGTTCGTCAGAGTAAACCACGATTCCGACGCACGCCAACCGAATTCAACAGATCCACCTTCTACATACGATCCGTCAGACACATCAAGCCGCCCATTGCGGCCTGCCCAACTCGGCCAGGCGATATAGGTCCTCCCCTTCGGCAAAATCAAGGTTGACCCGTGAGAGACATATATAAAATTCCTTCCATCATCCTTACTTGAAATATAACCGTTACCTGTATTATTAAATCTCAACGAAGAATTATCCAATATTCTAATACCTCGGCCATTACCTGTACCATTCTCAAAAATAGATGAACTTGTAGTTAGACTTGCCTTGTTTGTAAGCAGCAATACCTGTTCATCGCCGAGCGCTAAATAATTATATCCAGCCCGGGGGATATAGGTAAACTCGCCGTTTTCAAGAACAGCATTGTCCCGAAGAACTCTCTCGTAATCATCCGCAAGTGTAAGGCTAGCCCCTCCTGCGTCAATATGTCCATTGATGCGAAGCGCGCCTTTTTCGCCGGAAAGGACAGCCGCGCCTTGAGTCTGCTCAGTCAAGATAACGCTACCTTCCCGCAGATCAAGATCACCAGCCCATGTTGCCCCGGACACCGACAATACCCCGGGACCATCTTTTATAACCTTTGTGCCGGCAAGCGATGTAGACGTGAGTCCTTGAGCAAACGCCACCTCTCCAGTAGCATTAACTGAAAATTCATCAGCAGTAACTGAAATAGGCAAATCAAATGTCTGAAGAGAATGAGACGCATTTACAACCGACATCTGAAGAAGTACCGAATCATTTCCGCTTGACGCCTTTATCGAATGCGGAGCAAGATTTTCCGTAAAAACGACCGACTTGAGAAAAATATCTCCAAGATCGTTAACCGACTGACCTGCGGCCGAAACCACAAGAGAATCACCTGAATATATACGCCGTTCAGCCCCGTCCCAATTTTCAGCCGCGCTCCATAAATCACCTGTACCGCCGACCCATGTAAGAGTTCCGTTAACAATACCCTCTTCAACTAATTGAACACTCCCTTCCTTCACGGCAAAGACAAGGCCATCATCTACAGCTGCGGTCTCATTAAGCGATAGAGCAACTTTCTCAAGGAACTCAACCGTTGAACTCGAAACGACCGGAGTATTAAGCGGCCATGAAGTATTTTCTGGAAGGAGTATATTAAACGATCCGCTGAAATCAGAAACTTCACCAACTTTAGACCCGACCCCAACAACTGAAACAGCCCCGCCTGAAGCGATAGAAAGCCTATCCAACACAACAGGATTATCAAAAGAAACATAACCCGCCTCTACCGAAAGATCTCTCGAGATTGAACCTGTAACTTTAAGAACGCCAGACTCAACCACCGTCGAGCCGGTATATTCGTTTTGAGCAGAGAGAATGACGGTGCCGTTTCCACGCTTTACAAATCCGCCGGAGCCCTGAAGCAAAGGAGTGACTTCCAGTAATGTCGACTCCGGAGCATCAATAATAAGGCCTGGGCCTTCAACAAAAAACTTCGCATTCTTTTCAGCAATCGTCGGCGGCCCGTCGATAAATTTATCCGCTGGAACCCCAACCGGCCTAAAAACCGCACCATTAAATGTAACCTTATCGCCACAATGAGCCGCTGCCGGATAAGAAAACTTAAAAACCGGCGTTTCCACAAGGCAATCCCTAAAAATAAACGTTCCTCCCGTCCAGCGATTGTTGTTCTTGTAACAATAAATTCCTCCTGTAGCCTTAAGTGTAGCGTTTGAAACAACTAATCGAAGCGTACCTGCGCTATACCCCGCGTAGAGCGTCCCCATTTCTGCATAAGCCCCATCAAAAATCTCCAATGTTCCAGGATGCCCTTCATGCTGATTCTTATTAGATAGATAAACATTATCTGGCAATAACAGCTTAGATCCAGAACCTGTCACAACCACCCATGCGTTATGAAACTTATCTGCCCACGGACTGCAAATGCAAACCTCCCCGCTTTCTGGAGTAAATATGGCTTCAGCGCCAGACTGAACAACCAGTTTACGTACATTATTAACATATCTCTTGTCGGCACTCGCACCTCCCCAGAAAAGCTCCGTATTACTCTTAAGCGTCGCACCGTTCTCCACAATTACAGTTCCTTCACCCCATGGCCAATAATTGAGAAAATTCATCCCATCGCTAGTCGTATTGCTCGCAGGAATATTTTGCACGACCTCGGTATCGGGGCCGGCAATGGTAAGGCTGCCGCCCATAATGCCGTACGCTTCGGTCAAATTCTGCGGAGTCTCTGAAATTACGAGTGAATCATCTTTACCTAACTCAACGACATTTGAAGGTTGTGCATCCTCCGCAGAAGCGGGAAAAATCCCACAACCAATCGTAACTGTCAGTGCGAAAAATTGAAACACTTTCTTCATTTTATACTCCCTGCAGAATTAAGTGGAATCTAATATCTCAACAAAAACCTCTACAATTATAACAAAATACACACAAAAAGACAAATATCGTGCGGAAATTCTATCGAACAACCGTCTTTTCATAGTAAGGCAAACGATCTATCGGAACATTCTTCAATTTCAGCGTTACTGGCCCTGCATGGATCTGACCGAGATCGTCCCGCCAATTTCCAGGAGGTAGGCGCACCGTTCGCGAATCGCTCTGCGAGAGAACTGGAGCAACTATCAAATCGCCACCCAAGCACCATTGGTCGCGAATCTCTTCAAAGCCGTTACCGGGAAACGCATATTCCATGTGCGCAGCGATTGGCTCTCCAGTTTTAGCCGACGACTTAGCTAACGCAAGTATCTTATCGGCGTACTTAGAGCGTATTTTCGCCGCCTTCGAAATCGCATCAAGATACTTTTTATCTTCTTGCCTTGTCATCACGCGCCATGGATTGAGCGAGAATTGCATCATAGGCATAAGCGCCTGCATTTGAGCCGAACGCGCGATAACCTTGAAATTAACTTTCTTTATCGCATCGCCGTGAAAGACCATCCACTGCCCGCCACCGATCATATCGGGACAACAAAACGGATATCCCATCACGCCACATGCGAGGATGTCGCTTACGCACTGCTTAAGATCATGCCAGCCGTTCCCCTTATCCTGAAGACGCTGAGCGAGCGGACGCCCCGCCAACTGCCACACCGTACGATATTCATTCAAGGAATAACGAAGACCGAATTCACCATAAGCCTTTGATTGACCGTGAGCCGTAGAGCCTTCAGGAGTACGGGCCTTAAATTTAAACGCATAAGCTGACATATCACCGGCATCGAACTTAAAGCCGTCAACACCGTATTCTTTTTGAAGAAAATCCAATTTGCCTGCAAACCACTTTTGTCCCATCGGGCTTGAAAAGTCAACACATGCGGATTGTCCGTTCCACCAATGGAAAACGGCAAGATTGCCCCATTTATCGCGAATGCACCCGCACCCGTCTTTCGTCCAAAGTTCCTGACGTATCTCCCATGTATCCAAACCTACATAAGGACAAACCCAAAGCATCACCTTAAACCCCATTTTATGAAGTTTATCACACATCGCTTTAGGATCGGGAAAGCGCTTGAAGTTAAAATCCCAAACGCCGTATGCGTGCTGCCACGTATCATCAACCATAAGAACACCTGGTTTGAAGCCGTTTTTCACGATTGATTCGGCGTATGCAAGGATATCCTTCTGATTCTGATTGTAGGTCAATTCAACCCAAGTATTCCATTGAGGGGCCGTAAAAAGAAGTTCGTCCGGCATTTTTCCGTCGGCAGGGAAAAAGCGTTTTGACGCTTCGCGAAATGCTCCGCGCAATGTCGTATCCTCAGAACTCCCCATAACGAACTTACCGCTTCCATTATCCTTCGCTTTGAATACGCCGTTAGTGAACTCAAAAGAAAAAGGTTCATCGTTCCACAACCACCGTCCCTTTGAGGAAAGCAACAAGCCAGAAGTCTGATTATACGAATTATTATTTATCAAATTATCCTTAAACGATTTTTCCGCCGAGTATGGCATCGACCTTCCTTTAAAAGAATGACCTCCCCACCAATACTCGTTATCCAATAGCTTGAATTCCGTTTGATCTCCCGAGGCGATTAACGCCATAAAAGACAATGCGATTACAGAAGATTTCTTAATCATTTTTCCCTTTCTAAATCAATCAACCGTTTTATTAAGAACCTTGTCGGACTCTTCTCGAATCTCTGTAAAATATGGCGCTTTTTTCCATAATGCCTTTTTGGCATCGAAAAGTTTTACAACCTTATCAAGTTCGTCATCACATTTACCCTCAGCACGAAGAAGTTTATATTTCTCTGCCGCCTCCAAGCCGTTTTGCAACATCAAGAGACGAATCGAGGGTGAACCGTCCGGATAAACAAGAAAAGTGTCACCGGCAAAAAGCCCGGCGTAATCCGCATTCTCTATTGGCTTGGGCGGCCATGAATTGTACGCCCAGCGAAGTAGCCCATCAAGCCCGACAACCGCAGGATAAAGCCCAAGCCAATACCCTTCATCGGGCGAGGAAAATACAAAAGTATTGGGCGACAAGGGACTGTTGCAAACGTAAAACGTCGTCTTTAGCCCCTTTGCCTTACGAGTGGAAACATATTCAAAAAACTTCTTTGAAACATGTTCCATACTCTGCGAATAAACGTCCGGCTCAATTCCAACAAACGCATCGAAAGCGCGATTGCCCGCAAGCTCCAATCTAAGCCCAGGCGCTACACGGCGAACAAGCTCAGCCGCCGCTTTCGTCTCTTCGGGGCTGCGCTCATCGAGAGCGACCGTCGTTTTTTCAAACCATCCTTTATCTTTCAGATGCTTGGCAAAATCTACAAGAAACGGCCTCCAGTATTCTTCATATTCTTTAGACCCGGGTTTTGCCCGCATAGAGTGATGTTTGCCGTCTGGCGTTTCCCACCAGATACGCCCTCCATCCCACGGACAAATTGAATAACACGCGATTTCCGGCCCAATTCCGCACGAGAGAGCGAATGCAACATACTCGTCAAAAATCGTGTAATCGAATTTCCAGCTCCCGTCATCCATCTTGATGTGACGCACCATCGTGTCGTATGCATCAGTGCATTGGCGACTCCATGGGTATCGTACTATCGTTGTCGTAATCACCTTTTGGCCAAGAGAAGCAAGCTCACACCAAAAAGGACGCATCGCCTCATAATGCTCCTTTGAAAACGGCTTCGTCTTGCTCGTTCTTGCGATCGCCCACGGATGTTGCCAGATATCAAGATGGTAGGTACGCTTCGAAACAGGTGTTATTGTTCGATTTAAAACTTTGACGCGAAGGTCTCCAAACTTATAAACGCCCGACTTTATCTTCCGCGGCACATTCACTTGGACAACACGAGCGGTTGCAGCATTGTC
>JAEIGA010017764.1_pt1 | contig 10836 bp, 9 predicted proteins | sample 9270691 | NCBI WGS metagenome assembly JAEIGA01 (sample SAMN17057246, study PRJNA624740) | gut metagenome | biome: biome; isolation source: fecal sample | host: Bos grunniens | place: China: Xizang | collected 2019 | reverse complement strand
GACGCGCAGAGCTGTTCGGCTGATGCTTGTCGATACAGTCCACAGAGAGACCGTGGAACATGTAGAGAGGTCCCATCCACTCAGAGTCACGCTTCGAGAGGTAGTCGTTGACAGTAACCACATGCACTCCCTTGCCTGCGAGGGCATTGAGGAACACTGGAAGGGTAGCCACGAGGGTCTTACCCTCACCGGTTGCCATCTCGGCGATCTTACCCTGATGCAGTACGATACCACCGATGAGCTGTACATCATAGTGTACCATATCCCAAGTGATCTCGTTTCCGCCGGCCATCCAGTGGTTCTGCCATACGGCATAGTCACCTTCGATGCTTACGAACTCTTTTGTTGCACTGAGGTCACGGTCAAACTTCGTCGCCTTGACGCGAATGACTTCATTCTCCTTGAAACGGCGTGCAGTCGACTTCATGATTGCGAATGCTTCCGGAAGGATTTCGTTGAGAACACCCTCAATCGTCTCATCCACCTTCTTCACAAGCTTGTCAGACTCGGTAGCGAGCTTTTCCTTCCTGTCGAGAGGAATATCAGTCTCGATCTCAAGCTTGATCTCAGCGATACGCTTCTCATCAGCCGCGATCGCCTCCTGGATCTTTGCCTTCAGCTCGTCACACTTTGCGCGAAGCTGGTCATCATCAAGTTTATCGATAGTTTCGTATGCTGCGAGCACCTTGTCAAGCATCGGTCTGAGCTGCTTGAGGTCTCGTTCGGCCTTTGTGCCGAAAAGCTTCTTGAACAGGTCTGTAAATCCCATATTTAGATATTTTTATATTCAGGTTTGAAAACAATCCTACAAAAATAGTGAAAATATAGAAAACTGCCAAAATGTCGTCCGCGAAGAAGACATTTTGGCAGTTTTAGCTGATTTTCTTGAAATTAAAATCTGATTCCGGCGCTGAGGGTGAACTGGCCACGGTGCATGCTGTAGATATCCTCAATATCCTTGCGGTATCTGTTGATGAGTCCGTAATCATATCCGACACGGAACTCGAGAAGGTGGAAGAAGTGCACTCCAACCGAAGCTCCAAGCATCACATCTCCTCTTCCAAGGCGTCCTTTCGGATACATTCCGCTTTCCTCGATCCACTTTTCAAGGTCAAAGATCGATGAGGCTCCCGAAGCATTTACCTTACCGCTGTAGAGATTGTAGTCTACCGAGGTAACGGAAGTGTCGGAGAGTCTTGTCTTATACTTGAACTTAGACGAAAGACCCATCAGGAGTGTCGGGCCGGCATCGAATGTAAGACCCACATTATCAACAATATGCACATCATATTTAAGCCTGATAGGAAGAGCGAGATAATGTTCTTCCCTATCGCCTACAATCCTCAGCGCAAGGTCTGTTGCCGGTATCCTTATGGTCTCGTTCCTCGGATCATCCTGATATATGTAATTCAGGCCTGTCTGGAAATAAAGGGCATGACGGAGAAGGGTAAAATCCTTTGTGATGCCAGCTGTAAATCCATGAAGAAGTCCCGAAGTGGTCGGCTCGTCAGTAGCCAGGTCAACTGTCCTATAATTGGAGTTCACATAACCGAATGTAAGGCCGATACCTTTGAAGAATTGACCCGATCCATCACCATGAGGGCGTGAAGGACGGATGCTGTGACGCTGGGCATCTGCATCGACAGACGCAAGCACAAGCAGCGCCGTAAGAATAGTCAGTAATCTGGTTTTCATAGTATTATATTTATCTGTTCTTATACATCTTGTCGTAATATCCGGCATATTCTCCACCTGTAACCCTGTCCATCCATTCCTGGTTGTCAAGGTACCACCTGATGGTCTTCTCTATGCCTTCCTCAAACTGAAGAGACGGTCCCCAGCCAAGCTCATCATGCAACTTACGCGAATCGATCGCATAACGCAGGTCGTGTCCGGCACGGTCCTTCACAAAGGTGATCAGGCTAAGGCTATGACCCGGAGGATTGCCAAGCAGACGGTCCGCCGTCTCAATCATCACCTTGACCAGGTCTATGTTCTTCCATTCGTTGAAGCCTCCTATGTTATAGGTTTCTCCATCACCTCCTTTATGGAAGATGAGGTCGATGGCACGCGCGTGATCCTCCACATACAGCCAGTCCCTCACATTCTCTCCCCTGCCATATACCGGCAGAGGCTTACCCTGCCTTATATTATTGATAAACAATGGGATAAGCTTCTCAGGGAACTGATATGGACCATAGTTGTTGGAGCAGTTGGATATGACCACCGGAAGGCCATATGTATCATGGAAGGCGCGCACGAAATGATCCGAAGACGCCTTGGATGCGCTATATGGGCTATGTGGGTCATAACGGGTCTCCTCCGTGAAGAAGGTACCGTCCATCTCCAATGCGCCATAGACCTCGTCTGTACTTACATGATAGAACCTGTATTCCTTCGAACCTGTCCAGTATGTACGTGCCACATGAAGCAGGGTCAGCGTACCCATCACATTGGTCCTGGCAAACACGAACGGATCCTCGATGGACCTGTCCACATGGCTCTCGGCCGCAAGGTGGATGACTCCATCTATCCCATACTGCTCAAAGATCCCGGATACGGCGTCATGGTCACACACATCTCCCTTTACAAAGACATAGTTCGGGTAATCCTCGACATCCTTAAGATTTTCAAGGTTACCTGCATAAGTCAACGCATCGAGATTGACTATCCTGTACTCAGGATACTTGCGCACCAGGAGCCTTACAAGATGGCTTCCTATGAAGCCCGCTCCTCCAGTAACAAGTATATTTCTCTTATATCCAACCATTATATATATTATAATAAGGTACCGGTCATCTTTTCATATGGCAATATTCACGTACCGCCAGAATCAGCGATTCCTTCCAGTGCGGTATCTCTACACCGAATGTCTCCTTGACCTTTGTCTTGTCCATGACAGAGTAATGAGGTCTTTCAGCCGGAGACGGAAAATCCTCCGTCAGACACGGCTCCACCCTGCATGTATGACCAAGCAGCATGTTTATCTCTTTCGCAAAATCATACCACGAGCATACTCCCTCGTTGGAATAGTGATACACTCCTGTCCTGTCAAGCCTGTCGCTGCCAATCAGTCCGCATATGAAATAGGCAAGGTCGTATGCATATGTCGGAGTGCCCGTCTGGTCTACAACCACCTTGATGGAAGGTCTGTCGGCAGTCAGATCGGCCATTGTCAGGAAGAAATTACGCCCCCAGTTGCTATAAAGCCACGAGGTTCTGAATATCATATACCTGCAGCCAGACTCCTTCACAGCCTCTTCTCCGGCGAACTTGCTCTTTCCATACACATTGCATGGAGCGGTATCAGCATCCTCGACATAAGGCATGCTGGCCTCGCCGTCAAAAACATAATCCGTCGATATATGGATCAGCAGGGCATCAGCACCAAGCGCTGCCTTCGCAAGATTTCCGACAGCGAGCGCATTTACCCTATACGCTGTATCAGAGTCTGCCTCGGCGCGGTTCACATCCGTATATGCGGCACAATTGATGATGACATCAATATCCGGAGTAACGGCACACATGACGCTTTCCTCGTCAGTAATGTCAAGAGGACGGATGCCGGCATCTTCGTCGGATGTCCGCGCATCAGTAAATATGTATTCATGTCCGGAACCAGCTGAATGACGCCTTATTTCGTGTCCTAACTGGCCTGACGAACCTGTCACCAATATCTTCATTTCCGATCGAGATATTCCTTAAATGTCTGATTTCGGCTGTCCTTTGCCGAGACGGTCACCTCCGATTCGGGAAGTTTCCAGTCTATGTTCAGAACAGGATCGTTCCAAAGCAAGGCCGCCTCCGACTGCGGGGCATAATACTCGTCACACTTATACTGAAACACAGCCTTCTCGGACAAGACACTGAATCCATGGGCAAAACCCTTAGGGATGTACATCTGCAGGTGGTTCTCACCCGAGAGTTCTATAGAGAAGTGCTGTCCGAATGTTGGGGAACCTTCTCGAAGATCCACAGCGACATCAAGCACACAGCCGCTGACCACGCGCACAAGCTTCGCCTGTGCGTGGGCACCGGTCTGCAGATGCAGGCCGCGCACAGTGCCATATGCCGAATGGGACTCGTTATCCTGGACAAAATCCACCTTGAGCCCTGTCAGTTCCTCAAACTTCCTGGCCGAGAACGATTCAAAGAAACAGCCCCTGTTGTCATGGAACACATCCGGTTCTATGACAAGCAATCCAGGTATATTTGTTTCAATCAGCTTCATCTGTGAAATCTATTTTTGTCCGGCAAGACGGAGAAGGTACTGTCCATATGGATTCCTGGCCATCGGTTCTGCAACTTCCATCAGCTTCTCCACTGTGATCCACCCCTTCTCGAAAGCTATGCCCTCAAGACATGCGATCTTTATCCCCTGTCTCTTTTCTATGACTTCTATGAATGTAGACGCTTCAGAAAGCGAGTCATGAGTACCTGTGTCAAGCCATGCGAATCCCCTTCCGAGTGTCTCTACCTTAAGGGATGACGACTCAAGGAAGGCCTGGTTGACCGAAGTTATCTCGAGTTCGCCTCGAGCCGAAGGCTTTATCGACTTTGCAATCTCAACCACGCGATTAGGGTAGAAATATAGTCCTGTCACCGCATAGTCAGACTTTGGCTCAGCAGGCTTCTCCTCGATGCTCACGCAATTGCCTTCCTCGTCGAACTCCGCCACACCATAGCGCTGGGGATCACTCACCTGATAGCCGAACACCGTTGCCAGCCCATGATCCTGGACATTTCTGACTGCATTCCGGAGCATGGCTTCAAATCCACTGCCATGGAAGATGTTGTCTCCAAGGACCATGCAGACACTGTCTTCTCCTATAAATTCCTCACCTATGATGAAAGCCTGCGCCAGGCCATCCGGAGAAGGCTGCTCCGCATATGTGAAGGACACACCGTAATCAGATCCGTCACCGAGAAGACGACGGAATGAAGGCAGGTCTGCCGGAGTGGAAATGATCAGGATATCCCTTATTCCCGCCTGCATAAGGACGGAGATGGGATAATAGACCATCGGCTTATCGAATATCGGTAGGAGCTGTTTGCTGACTCCCTTGGTGATCGGATACAGACGTGTTCCGCTGCCACCGGCCAATACGATTCCTTTCATGTCAATATCATTATCTGAAGCAACGCTTCATGTTTCTACATCAATGCATCCTCGGGGGTGTATCCGGGATCAGGAGGAAGTTCCATGCCCTTCTGTACGGCTCCGGCACCTGCCTCCACCGCCAGACGGTCACACCTCTCATTCTCCGGATGGCCTGCATGTCCCTTTATCCAATGGAATGCCACCCTATGTTTCCTATATAATCCAAGAAACCTGATCCAAAGATCCGGATTCTTCACCTTGGCGAATCCTTTTCTGACCCATCCGTCAAGCCATCCCTTATTTATGGCGTTGACCACATAGGACGAATCACTATACACATGTACTTCCGCATTGTCCCACTTTATGGCCTCAAGCCCCTTGATGACCGCAAGCAGTTCCATGCGGTTGTTTGTGGTCATGCTGAAGCCCTCCGACATTTCCTTCTCATATCCGCCGCACCTGAGTACCACCCCATAGCCGCCGGGACCAGGGTTGCCACTCGATGCGCCGTCCGTAAACAGGAAGATCGGCGTTTTCTGCTGCTGTGAGTTCTCTGCCATATTACTCGATGATCCTTCCGCCCCTTGGCTTGATCTCCGTGTCCGGAGCCTTGATTGTCATGCGTCCCTCAATGAGGTCGTCATATTCCTCCCTTCTGTTGAAGATATCAATCGCCGCATAGATGGCAGCCTTCATCGAACGTGGGTCTGCCATATCACGACCAGCCATCTCGTATGCCGTTCCGTGGTCAGGTGATGTTCTGATGATCGGAAGACCTGCCGTATAGTTTACTCCATCCTCAAAAGCAAGCGCCTTGAACGGTGTGAGGCCCTGGTCGTGGTACATCGCAAGGACAGCATCGAACTTGGAATAGTTGCCAAGACCGAAGAATCCGTCTGCCGAGTACGGGCCATATGCCAGGATATCCTCCTCCGCCGCAGCCCTGATTGCAGGAAGGATCACCTCCTGCTCCTCTGTACCGAGGAGGCCGCCGTCTCCGCAGTGAGGGTTAAGGCCAAGCACTGCAATCTTAGGGGAATCGACGCCGAAATCCCTCTGGAGAGATGTCTTCATGAGACGGAGCTTTCTGAGGATCTTTTCAGTAGTGAGCTGCACAGGAACCTCCTTGAGCGGAATGTGACCTGTCACGACTCCCACCTTCAGACGGTCGCACACCATGATCATTGCGACTTCCTCAACTCCGAACTGCTTTTCGAGATACTCGGTGTGGCCGGTGTAGCCGAAGCCCTCCTTGTCCATTGCCCTCTTGTTGATCGGAGCAGTGACAAGGACATCGATGTATCCCTCCCTGATGTCTTCAACCGCTCTTTCGAGAGCTGTCATAGCAGCCTTTGCAGACTCCGGTGTAGACTGTCCGGGCTCCACAAAAACATTCTCAGGAAGACAGTTAACGATGTTCACTCTCTTCTGGTGGACATCTTTAGCAGAGTTGATCACGTTTGTGTTGATCTGATCGATGTCGTGTATATGCTTCTTATAAAAGCCGAATATCTTAGATGAACCGTAGATCACCGGGGTGCAGAGGTCAAGTATCCTTTCGTCTGCAAGTGCCTTAATGATAACCTCATAGCTGATTCCGTTGCCATCACCCTGAGTGATTCCTACAACCAATTTCCTTCCCATATCTGATATGATTATTAATATTTATTTACAATTACGCGTAATATAATCTACAAATATACAAAACTCTTTTGAAATGAGCACCCTGGCAAAGACCTGACATTAATCTTCTCCTGTGCACTGAAACTCCTTACCATCCTGCCTCCCCGCACTCAGCCTCGACACCGTGGCAGACATTTCACTGACTACCAAACACTTAACTACTCATTATCCTCGATTTTAATACGATAACAACCCTGTAATTCACTAATAACCAAACACTTAAGTGCCACACCTACCAATCCCAAACAGATGCTCCCTTTGGCGGCACGTAGTTTCGACAAGGCACAGAGAATCAACAGATTGAGAGCCAAAGGGAGAAATGTTGGAAAGAAGATAATTATTTGGTAAATTTGCCATGGTTTGGCACACGGCAAAGATAAATTTGCAGACAGCCAAAAGAATGCGTATAAAATGGGACGAGTCGGATCAGATATGGAAGTGAAGTTTCTTCCTGGAGTGGGCCCCAAGAGGGCCGAACTTCTGAAGAAGGAACTGGACGTGAGCACAGTAGGAGAACTGCTCAGGGTCTTCCCCTTCAGATACATAGATAGAAGCAGTTTTGTCAGGATAGCGGATGCCCGTCCTGATATGGCCTATGTGCAGGTAAGAGCCATGGTCATGCGCATTGACACACATGACGGAAAGAGGATGAGCGCGTGGGTAAGCGACGGCAGCGGGGAGATGGAGATGGTATTCTTCAAGGGCATAAAGTGGATGCACGAAAAGCTGAAGCCGGGTGCGGAATTCGTATTCTTCGGCAAGCCTACAGCGTTCAACGGAAGGATAAACATAGTGCACCCCGAAGTCGACAATGTACCGGCTCCCAACAGCCAGGCTCCGTCAGCCACAGGTACTCTGACGGGAGTATACACAAGCACAGAGAAGCTGAAGAACTCCGGCATCACAGGCAAAGCCATGAACCGCATGATGGAGATGGCTCTTGAAAAGGGACTTGCCCAGGAAAAGGAAAGTCTCCCCGAATGGCTTATGCTGCAATACGGCCTGGCACCACTTGATTTCGCATTGAGGAACATACATTTCCCAAAAGACATGGCCGCTCTGGAGAAAGCCAAGTACAGGCTCAAGTTCGAGGAACTGTTCCTGCTGCAGCTGTCGCTGCTGAAGCAGAAATATGTCCGCAGCAGAGAGGTCCACGGCATACCGATGCCTTTGGTCGGAGATGCATTCAAGCAGTGTTATGCGTCACTTCCATTCGATCTCACAGGCGCCCAGAAGAGGGTAATCAAGGAAATCCATGCGGACATGAAGAGCGGGCAGCAGATGAACAGGCTGCTGCAGGGCGACGTCGGAAGCGGAAAGACAATGGTGGCCGTGCTGACAGCCCTGATTGCGATCGGCAATGGCTTCCAGGCATGCATCATGGCGCCTACGGAAGTGCTTGCACAGCAGCATTATAAGAACATCCAGAAGTTCCTTGCCCCGACAGCCGTCAGGTCAGCGCTTCTGACAGGCAGCACCAAGGCCTCCGAAAGACGAGAGATACACGCCGGACTTGAAGACGGAAGCATAGGGATCATAGTCGGCACACACGCACTTATCGAAGACAATGTCGTGTTCCGTAATCTTGGATTGGCAATCATTGACGAACAGCACCGCTTCGGTGTCGAGCAGAGGGCCAAGTTATGGAATAAAAGCAGCTGCGGGGCCGCTCCTCACGTGCTCGTCATGACTGCGACACCGATTCCGAGAACACTCGCCATGACACTGTACGGAGACCTGGACGTGTCGGTCATCGACGAACTCCCACCTGGAAGAAAGCCTGTCCTCACAATGCATGCGACAGAAGGCAAAAGGCCGGAGATGTACCAGTTCATGAGGAATGAGATAGCCAAGGGAAGACAGGTATTCATCGTATACCCATTGATCAACGAAACGGAAAAACTTGACTACCAAAGCCTTGAAGCAGGAGCAGAGGAGATCATGAACAAGTTCCCATATCCGGAATACACAACAGCTGTCGTCCATGGAAAACAGCTGAACGATGTCAAGAAATTCAACATGGACGCATTTTCTTCCGGACGCGCAAACATATTGGTCGCGACATCCGTGATCGAGGTAGGAGTGGATGTGCCGAATGCATCAGTCATGATTATCGAAAGCGCGGAGAGGTTCGGACTGAGCCAGCTGCATCAGTTGCGCGGACGCGTCGGACGAGGCAGCGAAAAGTCATACTGCATACTCATGACCGGATACAAGCTCAGCAAAGAGTCCCGACACAGGATTGAGCTGATGTGCTCGACCGAAAACGGATTCGAACTGGCCGAAGAGGACATGAAGATGAGAGGTCCCGGTGACCTCGAGGGCACACAGCAGAGCGGTCTTCCAATCACCTTGAACATTGCCTCGCTCGCCAAGGACGGAATCATCTTGAATGCGGCCCGAGACTGCGCGGAAGCCGTGCTGAAGGAAGACCCGACACTGAGCCTCCTGAAGAACAGGCTGCTCAGAGATGAAATGAAGAAAGACAAGTATCAGATAAGGGATTACAGTAAAATCAGTTGATATCATGGTAACGGAACTTCTGCAGAAATACATATGGCTCGTGCAGACATTCATACGCGCAGGAGAGCACGGATTGAGTCTGGAAGAGATCATAGACAAATGGGAGATGCGCTTTGACAGCGATTACTCCCGCCGAACATTCAACAACCACAGAAGCGCTGTGGAGGAAGTGTTCGGCATCAGCATCGGATGCAACAGGAGCACCAACAGGTACTTCATCAAGGCAGGCGAAGACCTTGCGGACGACAACGGCGAGAGTGCATGGCTGATCAATTCCTTCACGGTCAACAGCATGCTTCGCCTGAGCAAAGAGAAGCTGCAGGGAAGGGTTTCGGTGGAGGATATACCTTCGGGACACCTATTCCTGACACAGGTCATGGAAGCCATGACGGAAAATCTGGAAGTGGTCATAGACTACCATAAGTACACAAGTTCAGAGTCTGAGACGCTCACCATACACCCATACGCAGTAAAGGAATACGCAAAGCGCTGGTACATAGTGGCATACTGTGTAGAAAGAGAGGACATGCGAGTATATGGACTGGACCGAGTGAAAAGGATGGAAGTAACTGGAAGGCAGTTCAGGATGAAGTCTGGATTCGATGTAGACGAGATATTCTCCACCAGTTTCGGAATCTATCTGCCGAAGGGAAAGGGACAGATCATCAAGTTCAGAGTATCGGAAAATGAGGCTAAATTCCTGAGGGATCTTCCAATACACCGAAGCCAGGAGGAGATAGGAAGAGAAGACCAGAAAGTTATATTCAGCATCTTTGTCTGCCCGGACAAGAACCTCATAATGGAATTATGCAAACACGGAACCAGGATTGAGGTACTTTCTCCCGCAGAGGTCCGTGAGGCCGTAAAGGAGGAACTGACAAAGGCACTGGAGCAATACAAATAGAAACCACACTATCATGAAGACATACAAGACATTAGCCGGAATCGGCGCATTAGCGATTGCGGCATTCGCAACAATCACGATTATGAAAAATTCATCGGAAAATCCACAAGAGGACGGCTTCATCGGCAGAAGCGAAATCACAGTCGAGAACGGACACATGACACCGGAAGTCCTCCTTGCATTCGGAAGACTCTCGGACCCGCAGGTCTCTCCTGACGGCAAGCATATCCTTTATGGAGTAAGCTACACGTCAGTTGAGGAGAACAGGAGCGTCCGCAACCTGTACATATGCAACCTTGACGGATCTGACAATCAATTGATCACCCAGTCGGGCAAGAGCATTGCAAATGCCCGTTGGAGCAAGGATGGAAAGCATATAGCATACATCAAGGGCGGCCAGATATGGACAGCACAGATCGGACTCAAGAAGGGCAGATGGACGCTGAGCGGCGAGCGTCAGGTCAGCAATGTGCCGGCAGGTGTTGGAGAATTCAAGCTCTCTCCGGACCAGAAGAAGGTGATGTACATCAGCTATGTAAAGAGCCATGTAGACAAGCCGGTTGACAGACATGCAGACCTGGATAAGGCGACCGCTTATGTGAGCGACGACCTGATGTATCGCCAT